>JGI24540J26637_10000654_pt1 | contig 14770 bp, 4 predicted proteins | sample NorSeaMetagenome_FD_26637 | JGI IMG/M metagenome (IMG submission 26637)
AATTCCCCCTCCCCCCCTCTTCCAACCTCCCCTATAACCCACGTTGCTGGCCTAGAGGTAGAGGTAAACGAAGCTTCTCCCTCCCCCCCACCACAAATTTATGATAACGACGATGATGATGATGGCTTCGTGGGGGGTTTAATGATGACACAGGCTTACCCTGAATCGGCGGATAACAGTGACGACGATGACGATGATGATGATGGAGAAGACACTGAAGGGGCTGGAATACCCCTCACCAAGGCCTAAAATCACACCCTCTCTTTATATATAACAACAATATTCGTTTTAAGATCGGTACCAGTAATGGGCAGTCGTCCCTTCGCTCCTCCTGCCCTCCTACGACCATTGCACCTCCTGTGTCTTCTTGTTGTACCAAGCCCACGCCTGGTACTGTTCATCATAATACTGCTCCCAATCCTCGTCCCCTCCCTTCTCACCCCCCTCCTCACCCTTTGTCTCCCAGAATATTCTCTTCCTCTGCTGCTCCACCGTCTCCTTGAGACCCTTGAGCAGCATCTTCTCCTCTGCAATAGCGCCAACCAAAAACTTGAGCCTGTCATCCCTCAAGGTCTTCTGCTTGTGAAGCTCGACCTTGGCCTCGCTTGGCCTGATGGCTTCGGCCACCTCCAAATACGTTTTGTCCCTCTTCAGCTCCTCGTCCCTGTCCTGGAACATCTTGAGCCTCTTTTCGTTGTACTCGATCCTGCGATGAGCGAAGCGACGAGTAAGGGGGGTTAGATTTATCGTATAGAATTGCATTAAACACTCGCTACGTTCGCTGCCTCCCTCTCACCTCTTGTTGGCCTGCTCAACAATCTTCTTCCTAGCCTTAACAATATCACTCTGCAACTTCAAGACGCCCTCGTCCGTGACCTCCGGCTCCTTGACCTCCTCCACCTCCACCTTCTTCGCCTTCTTCGCCTTCTTGGGACTCTTCTTCTTCTTAGCCTTGGGCAACAAGCCAGCCCCCGGCTTCTTCTTCGCCTCTGCCTTCTTCTCCTCCTCGGGCTCTCTTTCCTTCTCCAGCCTCTCCCTCTCCCGCTCCTTCTCCTCCTGCGCTTCCCTTTTCTTCTTCTTCCTCTCGGCCTCCTCCTCTTCCTCCTCCCTCTGCTTGTCGGTCTTCAACCCAAGCCTAGTCCTCCTCAGCTCCACGCTGGAATACAAAGTTTCGATCTTCTCCTTCAGTCCGCTGATGTTACTGCCTGACACCAAGTCGTTGTGCAAGTCCTCCTTGCTAACTTGGTTCTGCATGAGATGGAACTTTTCCTTATTCTCCTCCCTTGCGCCCCAGGCGAGGGCAAGCTCCCTCTCCTCCTTCAGTGCAAAGATATCCTTCTTAAGCCTCACGGCCTCCCTAGATATTATGTCCAACCTATCCAACCTGCTCTTCTTCTTCTTCTTCTCTCCCTCCCCGTCCTTGCCCTCCACCACATCCTCCTTCTTCTGATCCTCCCTCTTTTTCTGTTTATTCGTCTCCTTCTTGTCCTTCTCCGCCCCCTCCTCCGGAGGCCCCTTCTCAGCCTCCCTCTCAGCCTCGGCCTCTGCTGACCTAATCAGCTCCTCGCACTTAGTCTCGAACTCGTTGGACAGCCTGGCACCCTCTTCGTCCTCGGCGTCAATCACGGCTCCCAAATTCAAGCTTATCCAAGCCTGGGCTTCCGCATTGTCGTCCTCCGCGACGCCCTCCTCGCCTGTGAGGTTCCTGAACATGAGAATGCTCTTCGCCGTCTCGTCAGGGTGCTTCTCCTGGTACTTTCTTGCCAAGTCGGCGTTCTGCCTGTCGAGCTCCTCCAATACCAGGTTCCTGTTCCTCCTGCACCAGACGTCGGCCATGGCCATCAGGTCCACCCCAATCTTCCTGTCCTCCTTCATGTCTAGTGCGACCTTGGCAGTGTCCTCGTGGTAATCTTGCTCGAATTCGCCCGCCATCCAGTTCTCGATCCAGTCAACCTCCTCCCTGTGCCTCTCCCTCCATATCCTTGCCTCCTCCTTCGCGTTATCAGACATGATGAAGTTGGTCCTCGCCTGCACGGACATGAAGGCAGTGTTGTTGGTTCTAGAGAATTCAAGGTCCCACTTCCTATCCGCCGCGTCCAGGGCGTCCTTGTGGTCCTTCGTGCTCCACCTGCTCCTGATGACATCCTCGATGACGTTCTCTTTGATCCTGCTCCCGTCAGGCATGGTCCACTGTTTGGTCGAAGGATACTCGTTAAGGAGGAAGTTGAGCTGCTCGACAACATCCTGCGCCAGCTTCTCCTGCGTTTCCTTGACATCAATGACATTCCCGCCCTCCGCAACGATAAGCCTGCCCCCAGTGTACTTGTAGTCGCCAAGCCTGAACATTTTCTCCCTCCCGATCCTGACAACGTTGTTGAGCATCTTATCCAAGGTTCTCCCGTCCTCACTCATTCCAAGCTCCTCGATGTCAGGGTCGTCGTTCTCGCCCTCAACCTCTTGGGTCATGAGCTCTACAACCGTCTCAACCGTTCCCTTGATCTCGCCCTCTGCCTCAATCATCTTCTCATAGTCGTCCAACTCGTGCTCATCGTCGCTAGTGTATTGCACGACCATCTCCTGGCATTTCATCAGCAATGCCTCAAGTTTGTCATACTTTGCCTGCCACCTGTCCTTCCTTCTTCCGCTCTTGGACACCTTCTCTCTGAGGCCCTTTGCCCTGGTCTCGTAGCTTTCGATCTTCTCGAGGAGACCATCCTTCTGTTGCTGAAACCTCCCAATAGCCGCGTGCAAACTTTTCTCCTCATCGCTCTTCTTCTTAATTTGTTTCGCTTTCTTAATGTAAGCGTACGCCGACCAGATCCACTCCACCAGCTTCACCGCTGCTGGACCGTAGCTCTGCAAGAAGTAGTTGTCGCTCTTGAACCTCGGGTCGACCAAAAAATGGCCGATGTAAACTAAAAGCGCAGGATCGTCGACCCTCGCAAAGACGTCAAATGCCTCCAAGAGGTGGAGAATCTTCACTTCGTACTCTTGCCAGACTGCCTCCTTGTCGCCGTCGTCCTTGTTCTGCTGGCTACTACCCAAGACTCCCTGCGCACCCTTCCACGTGTCTTTCTCCATCAGTATGGTACAAACTGCGCTCATGACGTTCTCGATCAAGGCAGGAGGCTCGTGGTAGTGCCTAATCTGGAACCAATCGTTCCTCTCCAGCGTTGTGAGGTCCTTTCTCTTGCCCTGAAACTTCTCCCTGGTGTCTTCGTGATCCTCGAGCCAGAAGCTCTCGATGGCCATCTGCAGAGCCTTCTCCCCGGCCCTAAGCGCGACAATTTTCCTATCAATTTCGTCGACTTCCCTACTGACCCCAGCAATAACCGTGTCGACGTGCTCCTCGTTGGTCCTGATGTGCCTATACTCGATCTTGGCGTCCATCAGGACTGGCTCAATCTCCTTCAGTTTGTCCTTTGTATTCTGGTAAGTATCGTACGCAACGAGCTGTCCTCCCTCCCTGGCAATTCTCTTGAGGATCGCTTGGACCTTGGGGTGCGTCTCCTGGATACCGTGAGGCACTAGGGGGAGCTTCCTTGCAATCAACATTGCGTAAACGCCGTCGAACTCGTCGTCGTTCTCCTCGAACAACCTGATAAACTCGACGGTTGCCTTCGGGTTCACGGGGGGGGCGCACCATTCAACGAACTCGCCCTCTTCCCAAATTCCATGCTGAATTTCATCACCCCATTGGATTCCCTTCCCAGTGTCACTGTCGTCGCCAAACACCGGCCTCCTGACCACAAACTCCCCGTCTCTCCTGTCATTTCTCCAAGGCCCAACATCCTTCACCCCATCAGGATAGTAGAACACAGCGTCCCCCTCCCTCAAATTATCCCTGAAGGTACCCTCGTACCTCGTTCCGTCATTGTAAGTGAAAGTTCCGGTTCCCTTGATCAAATTATCCTTGAACTCGCCCACGTAGACATCACCATGGGCAGTAATGTACACTCCCCTACCAGTCCTAAGCCCGTCAATATTATCTCCCATGAAGCAGCTGCCATCACTCCACCTCCAGATTCCCTCTCCATGAATGAAGTCTCGATCCCACTCCCCTTCGTACAGTGACCCATCATCCCTCGTCACAATTCCAAAGCCCTGGCGCTTGTTCTTGAAGAATTCACCCTCGTAGATGGACCCGTCAAGGTAATGGTACTCTCCGATACCATGCCTTCTCTCGTCAACGTACTCTCCCTCATAGACCTCGCCGTTCACGTAGGTGACCCTGTATTCTCCCTGGATGTTGGTCACGTCGAAGTGGTTGTCGACACGAGGGCCCTCGTAGACGATGTCATCAGGAGTAAGCCAGACTCCCCAGTGATCGCTTTCAAAAGCCTCCTTGACCGTATTTCCCATATAGTCAAGCCACCTTTCGTCGACGTAAGGACCATCGTAGACGCTACCCTCGTTGTATCTTACAATTACATCGCCGCACACCATGCCTTCGACAAACCAACCGTACAAGCTGAGGTACTTTGGCCAGTTCCTCCTTCTCAGCCTATTCTTTAGGTGGTACTCCTCGTGGACCTTGATGACGCTCGGAATAGGATCATCGACGAAGATGATGGCAGGACGCGACTTGTTCGATCGCAGAATTTCCCCGCCTCGAACGTTTGACACCACACAGACGTAGACACCCTCGCCGTCATAAGTGACTTTACAAGGGTCGTGCTCTGCCGCGCTCAGCCTCTTTCGCAGTAGCCACCAGCTCTTTTTCTCCATGGTCTCAATTTTTGCCTCAACTTCCTTAACCTTTTCCTCTAGGTCCATTATCTTTTTCTCCGTCTCACTGATCTTGACTTCCTCTTCCTCTCCCATTCGCTCCATGAAGTCTCCAATGAGATGCCCGATCGAAAGATCGTCATTATTCTGCATCTGCGCTTTACTACCGTCCTCCGAGTCTTCGTCTTCGTCATGGTGGCTATCATGGTTGTCTTGAGGATTCGGCTGATGAGCTGCTTGGGGGGTCGGGGGTTCCGTGTCGGCCTGTTGGCCGCCGTTGTTGACAGGGAGTGGGGACATTGGTGCTGTTTGGGAATTGCCATTGCCGCCATTGCCGCCATTACTGACATTCGGCACAACGACAGTCCCAATCTGAAGAGGAATCCCTCCCGGTGCACCGTGTTCAGGATTTGCAGCAACAAATGCAACTGCGCCTGTGTCATGCTGAAGTTGCAAAGCACTGCCGGCGGAGCTACTCATGTCATCATCGCTCATACCCAGTGGCTCTTCCAAGGTCGTGAACTCCTTCATCATCTTCTTATAGTTGAACTTTTTGTCTGGAGAGGTGCTGCCACTAACCATGCTACCCTCTCTCAGGCTCCCGCTGGGCCTAGTCCCGATGCTCTCTAACAAGCTCGGCTGTTCGGCAATCACCTCCTGTTTCGCCTCATTCTCGATATCGCCAATGTCCTCCATGAGTTCTTCGCCTCTTTCCTTCGCAAACTGCTCCCTCTTCAGCCTGTTCTTAAGACTCTTGATGTCGTCTAACATGTCGCTCTGTTTACTCTTTAGCTGCTTCAGCTTCATCTCAACCTCCTGGGTCTCAAGCTGCAGTGGCTTTCTCAAGTCGGCTGCCTCTTCAACCTCAGGGAAGTCGAACGGGGTCTTGCAGTTGTTGCAAATAACCCTGTACAGGTTCTGAGGCAGCTCGACGTTGATCTTCTTGCAGTGGATGCACCTGAACCTCTTCAAGGTCTTGCTTTTCTTGCTTCCGACCTGAATCGTCAAGGTTGGCTTCGTTTCGCCGTCAATCGGGATCCCGTTCTTGGTCCACTGAAAACTGGGAAGCGGCCATCCGTCGGCGTTGGAACAGAGGACGATTTCCCCTCCGACCCGTCCCACAGGGGGGCCTGGGGAGACCATAAGACTCTTTGGCTGCTCGGTCACAAAGGCGGTGACTTCCTTCGCCCTGAAGAACCCTGCACCGATGACACTCACGGCGCTCGCATTTCCGAAGTTCTTCTTTATCTGAATCTTCCAGTACCTGCTGATGGTCTTAGGGACCTTGAAGCTCTGCCACCTTTCCCCTCCCTGCCTCAGCTTTATGGTCTCGGCGTGCTTCCAGGGCCCAATGATCCTGTTAGCGTACTCGATAGCGACCTCCTTTGGGCACGACGTGTTATCCGGAACCCACATTTTGACCTTCCCAATATCGTGCTTCTTGCCAAGGTCAAATGTCAACCACTGGCTACTGACCTCCTCGGGCCCACTGCACCAGAAGGTGTTGGTCTTCGCGTCCAGAACGCGATTCGCGTCGAAAAGTTCGCTCAAGTCCCCACTGCTGTCGAGAATCTCGCAAGCAGATACTCTCCTTCTCTCCTCAAGAGCCATCCTGCCCAAGAAGCACCTGAAAGCTCCCTGTATCTTCTTGGCCTTCACGACCTCCTTTTTCTTAAACTTGAGCTCTTCCATGGCCATGTACCTTCTCCACAGGCACTGGACACCCAGTGCGAGCTTCTCTTTGACTTTGTACCTCCACCTGAACCTCCTCTGCACCATGATGGCGGCGTTCCTTGTCCTTCGCTTCTTCGCAACCCTCCTGACGCTCAGGGCGACCCTGAACAAGCACTGGATCTCGATAATTCGCAACTCCACTGTGCCGACAATGCTCACTTGACTGAGATTCAAGCTGGTCCAATACTTAGGGCTGGTCTCCCTCAGAGCCACCCTCTCAGCCTTGGGGAGGCTGAGCTTCGTATGAGCGAACAAGTTAACGATGATAAAGTCGTTACCCTCCCTACTCTCTAAGAAGGGAGCGGGGAACTGTTCAACCCCGGCCTCTCCGTAGGGCGTCACAAGAGGGCTATGCTTGACGCTCAGAACCCTGGCAAAAACCTTGAGGCAAATCCTCCTCAACCTCTTTGTGCCGTAAATGGGGTCGTAACCGTACGATTTGATCCATTCGTCCATTGCTTCCAGGTTCTCATCGGTATCCATGTAGTTCTCGTTCTTTTCCTTGACCTTCTTCCTCTGTTTCTTAATCATGGCTCTCGCGATCCCGACCCTCGAAACACGCTGAATTGAAGCAGCAGACTCGTCCTTGAGAAGACCGTAAATTCGCCTGAGCTCTTCCGTTCTCAGGGCCGCCATGTACTTCCTCAGGCAACACTGGATGGTCCTAGCGGCGAAGTATCTTCCGCGGTGATACCAAGCTTTCTTCCTTGCCAACCACTGCCTGGTCGCGCACTGGATTCTTGTCATGTTCTTCTTTTCAGCTCTCATTGTCTTGAGCATCTTCCTCGCCCTTACACACCTGTAGGCGCACTGAATAAGGATGCTGCTTTCACCCAAGACCTTGATCTGCTTTTCAATCCTTGCCTTCTTCCTCTTGACCGCCTCGCGACTGAGCACCTGCCTAGCCCAGCACTGGATGCAGATGACACGTTTGTGCTGCAGCCTCTTTCTGTCGATGTCGTCACTGTCCTCCCTCTCCGTCCATTGCATCTCAAGTTCAATTTCCCCAAGGTCTTTTTCGTCGTCAAGCTCTGTCTTGCTTTTCTTTTCGTTAGTTTTTTTACCGCTGTCGTTTCCAATTAGCTTGTACCACTTGGTGACCTTCGCGCCGTCTGCAAGATCGGCAATCGGGAAGACAAGCTGTCCCAAGAAATCGTTGGAGGAGTATTTATCCCAGTCGTAAACAATAATCTTGATTATGTGGTAGGGATCGGTAACATCAATCTCGAAGGTTTCGTTCCATATCGGGTTGAGGGTCTTCAATATGACCTTGGTCTTGATCTTCTTCCGGTTGCAATTGATGACGACAAAGGGATCTGAATTGTTGAAGTCGGCTGCTCGGAGGTCCCTCGCCTGCTTAATGGTAACATGAAGAGTCTTTTCTTCCCTACCGACTCCAAAGCCCTGTAGAAACTCGGCCATTCCCTCCCCGTGAGGCTGAAAGGGGTGAGTTTTCGATCCAACGATGCCCTTGAAGACTCCATGGTAAAGGCAGAGACCGTTCATTCGGGCGTGCGGTGACTGGGTAAATTGCTCTAGTGAGACGCGCTTCATCCAAGCGTAGCGCTCATCATGCGTACGCTTGAACTCCGTTCCTCCAAAGAACATGGCAACCTTCTCCTTGAAGCCTTCTCCCCCCCCACGTGCGTGGACCTTTTCGGCAATAACGGACGTGGTGCGCTTCTTCAACTCAGTGACCGACGATGCAATGGAAACCTTCATGGAGGAGTAAGAACGGATGCGCCTCCTGTAGGAGCCCTCTCGGAGGCGCTCCTCGTAGACTTCGGTGAAGGCAATGCGCCTCAACATTTTCGCTGCGAATTCTTCGTTCAGCATCCTTCTCAGTGTTCGCGCCGATATCGCCTCCTCGATTCGAGGAGGGAAATCTGGGATCTCGTAAAGAATCGGAACATTGTGGCGGTTTGTAAGCCCCATGGCAAGGAGGGTACGTGCAGATTGGACAGAAGTCGCATTGTAGATGTCGAGGGTTCTAAGCACAGCCAACCTCTTGGATCTGAGCCTTGCCCAGTGCCTGTACCTCATCTTGGCAACCCTGACCTTGCTCATATAGCCCCTGGCCAACTGCTGAATCGTCCTAGCAGCGAGATAGTTGTCCCTATTTATCCTCTCCTCAGCGGCCAATGTCAGAATGTGCTCCTTGCACCTCGCTGATACCTCGTAGGGAACCCCGACCTTGAAATTGTCAGCAATCCTGTACATACTGGGCTGGGGAGGGTCGTACATGGTAGCCTCAGTGATCAGCTGGTAGTAGATGATCCGCCTATCGACGTCCATCCTGACTTCAGCAACCTCCTTCGAAGGAAAGGACCTGTCGATGGTGACGATTTGTCCCGTCAGGCCGGTATAATGGTGATTCTTCTGTATGATGCGAACCGCCGAAGCAATCTTGGGAGTCACATCGTCCTCGTGCTCAATGAGAAGGCGCCGGCGGGTCTTATCCCTAAGGTAGCTGTCGAACCCACCCTCCCTCCAGGACTTGACCGTTCTGTACATTTGAAGATACGTTGCTCTTGCATCTCCCTTAAGCTCGCCAAGCTGCTGGCCCCATTTCTGGGTAAAGGTCATGTTTTCCAATCCGAGGCCCCGCAGAACCTTAATTGCGCGCCTTTGGGTCCTCCTTTGCTTGAAGCCCATTGATCTTAGTCCCTTGGCCTGTATCTTCCTCGCCTCGGAGACTCTCGCCATGTTGAGCAAGTGCCTTTTCCTCGCGTTCCATTTTCGGCGCCCCTGTTTGCCCCTGAACGCTGCCTGCACCTTCGATGCGATCTCCCTCTCCTTTTTGTCCTGGAGAATTTCCTCGTAACGCCTCCTGCCAAGCAATCCCCTGTAGACCTTTTGTACCATTGTGCTTGCGTCCTTCCTCATGACCGCCATCCTTTCCCTCAGCATCACCTGGTCCCTGTAGAACTTCATGTCGGACTTCTTCTCAGTCTGGAATTCGGCTTGCTTCTCGCGGAACTTCTCCTGCCTCCTAGCGTAGGCAAGGACCCTACCACGGTGGCCCAAGAGGATTCTCTTGATTGTAATGGCGTGCTGTTCCATCATCATCCACCACCACATGTAAGCTTCCTCCCTAGCCATGCCCTCCTCGACATTCTCCTCGACAAGATTCTGCTGCAGCAGGAACCACCTCTTCCTCTTCAGGAGGACACGCTTGGCTGTCCAGACCCTGTACTGGTTCTGACACTTGAGGATCGCCCAATCCCTGAACGCGCGGTATTGAGCGGCCTCTTGCCTGTCTTTCCACCCGCGGAAGACCTTGGTGATATCTGTAGCTGCCTTGTAAATTATTTCGCGATTTTCTTCATCCTGCTTTTCCACTGCCTCCGCCATTCGCTTGGCCGCAGATGCGTCCTTCCAGAAGCGCTTCCAGGCAGCGAACGTCATGCCGAGGAGCATTGCAGTTTGCTTCGCCTTGGCCATCGCCTTCACGTCCCCCGCGTGTTTGGTGTAAGTCTTCCAACCGATGAAGATCTTCCTCGTCGTCTTTGCGTAAAAGTGAGATCTCGCCCTCTTCATTTTCTTTTTCATGTCGATCTTGCGAATAGTCCAGTCCATCCACCAGGCGGCGTAGACGCAAGTTGTGCGGTAGTCGAAGTGTTTCTCTCCCCTCTCCTTCCTGCTCTTCATCAATTGCCTGTGCTTCCTGTAAAGCTTGAGCTTCCTGAATTTCCCGGACTTCACGGTCCCCTCAAAGAGCTTCACTGCCTTTGCCGAATCTTTTCTGAATTGAATTTGCACCTGGGCATTCCTTCTGATGAGCTTGAGAGCCTCCCTCTTTCCCCTCTTCCTGAACCATGCCTCTCCCTTCCTCTTGACAACCCTCTTGTAGATCCTTTCCTTGGCGTATTTAATAAGGGCTGTGAAGACAGCATTAATAGCACGCTTCTTGAAGTTGGCCTGACAATGATCGGCGGCAATCTTAGCCTTTTTGAGTGTCTCTGAGCTCTCTTCGAAAAACTTACGGAAACCGTACCACGCCAAGCAAATGAGGTTCTTGCGGTGGTACTCGAGCGCGAGGGCTCGGCGAGTTATCTGAGGAGTAGAATTGTCGTTATCAATGTGCGCAATGAACATGAAGACGGCGGCCAGTGCCTCCCTGTGTTGAATTCGCTGTCTTGTCTTTTTCTTCCAAGTTCTGACAATGTCGGGGATTACTATCTTGAAGCGGTGGGCGTCTGCAAATACGTTCTGGTGCTTTACGTGTTTCAAGTGGGCGTGGAGAACCATCCAAGTCCCCAGTACCTAGCGAAGCGACGAGCGAAGCGACGAGCGAAGCGACGAGCGAAGCGACGAGCGAAGCAAGGGAGAGAGATGATGTTAGAATATAGCACTTGCTATCGCTACGCTCCAGCCGTCCATCCTTTCGCTCCTCGTCCAATCTCACCTTCCTCTGAGTCGTCCTCTTGTGGTGAATAATGGCTGTCTGGTGCTGATGACGCTCATGAAGCTTTTGCTTCTCTGCCAGCTCAAGCGCGTGATTTTCAAGAAGATTAGCGAAGCTTTTCTTCAGTATTCGCTTTATGCTGTGCTTATTAGCACGGACATTGAGACGTAAGAGGTGCTGGAACTGAAATCTCGTCTGGAGTATGATCGCAACCTTTTCCTTCGCCTCACGAACCCTTTGCACGTATGCAGTCGCAATTCGTCGCCTAGTGTGGGCCTGAATTTTCGTCGCCGTTGCGCGGCGATACCTGTTCCTGTTTCGCATGGCAGACGTTTCAAACCTGTACTTGACGAGCCTTCTCCAGCCAGCTTGGACGACCTTGGCGCCGTGGACCAAGCGGAAGTTGTAGCGCGCGTGTTCAAGCTGGGTCATAATGTGGAATTCGGTACTTTTTTCAACCTCGAAAATGCAATCCTCTCCGTCCGTCCTGACCGTCATGAACATGTGGTGGGGGTTGGCGTCAATGACATCTTGGAGAGAGGGGGAGGTCGGGGGCACCTTGAATATAGAAGAGAGGTTGAGGGACTTGAGGTTCGTGCAGAATTTGAGCACGTGCTCAGCAGTTTCAGTGGTGAGCTTCTCGTTGCAGCTGAGGTCAATCTCCTCCAGGTGAATGAACTTTTCGGCGAGCTTGAAAGCACCGGTGTCGGTTAGCTTGGGCACGTTCGAAAGAGTCACTTTCCTCAGTTTGTTGGGAGGGAGAAGTCGGACGGCATTGTCCGAAAGCAGAAAGTTATCAGAGAGGTTAATGGAGGTTAGGGATCGAAGGCTGTTGATCGACTTTAAACCCTCAGTGTTGACCTGCTTGCAATGTGACAGGTCGAGGTCGGTGAGTTTGAGGTTTTTCCTGGCCAACGTCGTCACGGTTTTATTCGTGAGCCTCTTCATTGCGGTTGCATGGAATGTCGTCAACTTTTTGTTGGCCTTCAAGACCACCGCGATTCCCTCGTCCGTAATGTGCTGCTGAAATCCCATACTGATCGTGCGAAGGTTCTTGCAAGTCTTGGATATTATAAAGAGGAAGGCGTCGGTAATATTGGGACACTTTGAGAAGTGCAGGTGATGCAGCTTCTTCTTGGAATGCTCGAAGCAACTGATCAAAGCCTCTTCTGTTAGGAACGGGAGGTCTTTCAACGATAGCGTCGACAGCGCATTTATCTGGCCTATCGTTGAAAAGAATGAGGCGTTGGAACCAATGTTGGAGCAACTGTGAATTGCAAGGTGCGTGAGGGATTCATAGGCCGCATTGCAAAGGTATGAAACCGACGTGTCCGTTAGTTGGTCGTTCCCCTCGATCTCGAACCTAGCGAGTTTGTCGGAATTGGTGTGGTGGCGGAAGCCGTAAACCACGGGGTACTCGAGAAGAAGGTGAAGGGACTTGTCGGAAATAAGAGGGAGCTTGTTGAGGATGATCGCCTTGGCGTTCCGGAGGTTCTACGGCGGTGAGGAGCGAGCAGCGGTGAGAAGCGAAGCGACGAGCAGAAGATGCGTTGTTAGTTATGGCACTAAACAGCCCAACGGCGAGGAGCGAAGCAACGAGTGAAGGTTGTTTTCTTGAAGAGAGATGGACAGTATTACTGCTGTCGCAGAATGATGTCTGAATATCTTTGTTGCTGTCGCTTCGCTTCAGCCTTCCGCTTAGTTATGGCACTAGACAGCCCTCCGCCCAGCCTTCCTTCGCTCCTCGTCCAATCTCACCTTGAGCAAATCGCTTACGCCCGTGTCCGTCACCATGTGGTTGTTCGATATGTCGACGTAAGTGAGGTGGGGCTGGGATGTTGCGAGCTTGACAAGAGAGAAATCCGTGATGTGGGGAAGGTACGAAATGTCTACGTGCTCGAGGTTCTTGCACTTTTTCGTAATAGCTATGAGTCCCTCGTCCGTCGCCGCGGGAATCTTCGATATCGTCAGGCTCTTCAAGTTAGGAAACGTTTTCGAAATCTGCTTCAGCGTTTCTGTCGTTACCGTCGGTATGTCAACAATCTCAAGTTTCGTCAGCGTGTCGCAGATGGTAGTGGTAAAGCAGGAACTGACGAAGTCAAAAGACAGCGTGCTGATAGATTTGAGTGATAAAGACGTGATTCTGTTGGTCTGCTGGAGGTGCAGGAAGATAATTTCCAGCTGCGCGTCCGTCAGAGAGGTTTCCTCAAAGACAAGTTCGTTCATGAGCACGCTGTGGCTTAGTATGAGCTCCATAGTCTCGTGACTTATGTGGTTGGTGTACGATGAGAGGTTGATTGAGGTCTTGGGCTTAAGCGAGTGCTGCTCAAACAGTATGTCAACGGGGAAAGGTTGTGTAGGGGGCTTCTGGAGTGGATTCAGTGGCGTGGCTGGGGAAGATGGTGCAGTCGGAACAAGGTGGGAAGTCTGGGGGGAAGAGTTTGTCGATGGTGAGGGCGATGATGGCTGAAAAGATGTTGTCTTATCGCCGTCCTTCTTCTCCTCATCGCCCGAGGAGGAGGAAGTTGTGCTCTGGGAGGGAGGAGAGGAGGGGGAGGATGGCGAAGGATACAAGGTCGTTTAATAAAAGCGTGTTAGTTATAGCGTCTCACAAGCCACAAGCCTCCTGCCCGACCTCTCACCTCCTCGAACTTGTCCACTTCCAGCTTCAATGTCGTGCTCTGTCGGGAACGTCCCGGGCTCCCTGATCTGTCACCGCCCATAATCCTTGCCTTGGGCACCGCCTGAACCTGCCATCTGCCGCTCTGCTGTTCCATGAGCAGCCTGTTCGATGCTTGCTGCTCCAGCTGTTGTTGTTTGGAGTTAAGGTTGGCGAGCATGGAATCGACTTTAGAAGACGCTGATCCTGGATCAAAGGAGACCGGAGGCCCCGAAAGGCGGGAGGGAGGGGAACGAGATCTCGAAACTCTCTTCATTTGCTTTCGAGTCAAACTGGGGCTGTTGTGAGAAGGTTCTGGGGATTGGTGGGGCCAAGGCGGACTGAGGTATGTGCCGTGCGTCTATTGGGGGATAAAGGAGGGAGGGGGGGGACGATTATGGATTAAGACGTAAAGGTGTGACCAATTGTTCCTCTGTGTATGGGCAGACTGGTGTGGAATGGGAGAGGGGTGAGTCCAAAGAAATATAACAAAAATGAGGATATGGGGGGTTCTTTTGGCGTTATTTCTTGTTGTGTCGGCGGTTGGGGAGAATATTGGGGGGCAAGGTGGGGTTATATCAGCTACAGAACTTATAGTCGGCGAAAGGACCAAGCTCAGGTCAACACGAGAGGGTATTTTTTTGTTGAATAAGGAGGACACTTACGTTGGTCGTAGCTTGGACCTTTACGGCGAGTGGTGCGTTAGTGAAGTCGCAATGTTCAGAAAGATAGTGAAGGAAGGGGACGTAGTTTTGGACGTCGGTGCCAACATTGGAGCGTTCACCGTGCCCCTTGCAAACATGGTTGGCCCTAGAGGGGCCGTGGTGGCGTTCGAGCCCCAGAGGCAGGTGTACCAGCTCCTAACGGCCAACGTCGCGCTCAACGAGCTCACCAACTGCTGGACGTACCACAAGGGAGTGGGGGAGCAGGGGGGGAGCATCGTCACCCCAAAAGTCAACTACTCGGTGCCAGGGAATTTCGGGGGGATTAGTCTGTTGGAGGAAGAGAGATGGCAGGAGAGGGGACCGACGGAGGTCGTGGAGGTCGTACGGCTCGACGATGTTAACAGGGTGCTCACTAAGTGCCCTAGCTTTGTCAAGATTGACGTAGAGGGGATGGAGGTCGACGTCGTTAGGGGGGGGATGGAAATGATCCAAAAGTGCAAGCCGGTTATACACGTAGAGAACAATTGCAAGAGGGGGAGCAGGGAGCTCATTGAGGCGGTGGGGGGATTGGTGGAA
>JGI24540J26637_10000655_pt1 | contig 14770 bp, 10 predicted proteins | sample NorSeaMetagenome_FD_26637 | JGI IMG/M metagenome (IMG submission 26637)
TTCCCCTTGGCAATCAAATCCAGCAATACCAAAACATCAGTGATAATGTCAAAGTACGATAACAAGGCCTTTCCGAAAGTCTTGATCACTTTGTAATGGTCAACCTCCTTGATGTCGACAGCCATGGCGTTCATGATGTCGTACTTCAGATTCTCCGCCTCGTCGTGACCAAGTCCTTTTAAGATTTGAGAATTAACAAATTCCTTGACTTCGTCAATGATAGACTCAGCCTCAGGATCTTCCATGAAAGGATCAAGAACCTTGGTCCTGAATCTCTGTAAGGCTTTCTCAATTTTTTCCTCGGAAGTCTTTAGACTTGTGTAATTATCGTGAAACGAACTACCACTGCGTCCCACAGGAGGTGGACTAGCAGGTGCTGTCAACATATCAAAGATAGACTGGCGTCTTCTCTTCACAACTACATTGTTGTGGGGGAATACAGCAGGTAGAGATGCCCTCCTATTCATGACGAATCTATGCGAAGGCGATAAAATAATATACGTATATCAGGTTAGCAACAATAAACAGTGGTAAAGAAAATTTGCCCGGGTGTTTATGTGAAATATTGTTGAAAAACGTTTTACGACATGGGGCAAGGGTTTAGTGAGTGCCGTAGGCACGAGCGAAGCGTATGTGCATTATCCGATCACACTTACATGACGAAATAGATTGAATTGCTACAAGGCAAAATTTGCTGTCAGGTGAAGCAAATATCAGGTGAAAGCAAATGTTACAAATGGTGGCAATGGTGGCAATGGTGGCTTATAAAGTTAACTTTTTCTCTAAATACAATTTATTATATTCACACCATACTGTAAGAATGACGACCAAAAAATTCAAGTGTTACACACCCAGTTGCAACGTCAAATACCTCAATGTGGTAACTACAGAAAACGATCCGAAAGAAACGGCGAACCAACGTCATGCCCGTATACTGAGTTGCCCCACCCATGGTTCACGCCACGCGGGAAGGTCAGTTCGACGAACCATACCCAGACCCACTGTCCCCCCGATCACCAATACGTTCGGATAGATGGCGATGATTTGAGCGATGATTCGGGTCATATTGGCGTTGAATCGGATCCAATTTGGCGCATGAAGGCTTTCAGTGCCTCCTTGTCGGAAGGTGCTTGAGATGGTTCTGTTGGTGCTGGCACTGGCATTGGTGCTGGCACTGGCATTTCCGTATCTACCCATTGAGGTGCTTCTGACGGCACCTGCCGAGGCACCAATTTACGCAACATTTCGTACTCCGAATTCCGCTCGTTCTGGAGATCCCTCAGTTTCGGCGGACTGTGAGACATGACATAGAATTCGTACAAGTAATGACCGATTGTAACTATAATGACCGAGAGGATGAGCCATTTCAGTAAGTAGGAAAGCATACGATGTGAACACAGGATATCTCCAAATGGATACATACAATGCATCATCGGGATTTTCCACATATCATATCGATAAACGCAATCATATCCATCTGGTGGTTCAATTGATCATAGTTGTCCGTGACGAAATAGTAGTCCAAATACAAATCATCGGGGTCATCACAGGATTCAATGACAAACTGAACCGTAGACTTTTTTGATATTTTATACGTGGACCGAACCACCGCACGCGACATGTGAGATCGAGGAAACTGGAATTCGGGAACCTTTTTCACGGTGCTCTTATCGACAATCATGCTCACATCGTGCACAGTGATCGTTTCAGTGGGGCCATCAGTATGTTTCACCCGGTAAACTTTCGAATCACTCACTTCAAATATACCCCTGCATGAATATATTTCTTGAACCTCTCGCTTGTTCACCAGGTAATCGTACAACTTTGCAACCGAATCACGTACTAGATTAGATTGTATTTTCGGGTATATTCTTGTTTGCGAGTGGGACATGTTTGTTATCATATGTTACCAAAAACCATTTAAGTGGTTTTTCCATATACATGTCATACCATAACAAACAACAATGGCCATCCAAATGATACTTCTTCGCAAGAACGGTGATGTCTCGCAACTAAAGACCAAATCAACCGACGTGGCGTCCTTTTACAAAAAGGCAGGGTTCAAGTCCGCGGAAGGGTTCGAACATCGCCACACCTTCAAGGTTCCAGAGAAGATCTCCCCCACGATTGCCCGGGTCCAAGTGTATGCGAAGGATGCGGGGAGGGCGGGGATGGAAAACAAGACGGAGCTCCCCCCGCCGATCGATACGATTCTGTTTTACGGATCCATCCTTTGTGTGGGGTACGATGCGGGCGACGAGACACGTGACCTCACTGAGGAAACCTGGGGGAAAATCTACGAACACATTTTTGGCGGGTTTGAAAACTTGGATGACACCGCAGAAGCAGATGAGAACGAAGAGGATGAGTTGGAGCAGTACCCGGACGAACTGAAAACCAAACATGGGTACCTGAAAGATAGATTCGTGGTTGATTCGGGCGATGAATGTGATTCGAATGATGAGAGTGGGGAAGATTTGTCGTATGGCGAATATGTGTAGCGAATATGTGTAGCGAATATGTTTAGCGAATATGTGTAGCGAATACGTGCGAGTGACACGATTGAGTGACCACTGCTTGAAAATTGAATTAAATGATTCATGTGATGTCATAGTAACAAACAGCACATGAATATCTCGGATCCTACAACCTTCCGCAAGAACACAAAAACCTTCCTCTCGAATATAATACGACACGCAACGACTTCGAACGACACCGTCGAGATGGATACCGACAGTATCATCCAACTCGCGTCCAACATTGAGATCGCCACCTACAATCACACCCTTCGCGTGGCCGAAGACAAACAAGTGGCCAAAAGTTGGAAAAAACAGACTTTCGTCACGCTATACAATTCCTACCTGCGCTCTGTAATCAACTACATCAAACGAGACCAAATGATCCAAGTATTCACAGATGAAGCCTTCGATCCCGCGGTAATCGAGAACGGAACCATCGACCAGTTCAATCAGGAAAAATGGGGACCGGTGATAAAACAGACCCAGATGTCCGCGGACGGAATGTACGAGATGAACGCGGAGGCGTCCAGCGACGATTTCGTGTGCAGGAAACCAAAGTGTCGATCCAAGCGATGCTCCCACTACCAGATGCAGACGCGAAGTGCAGATGAGCCCATGACCACCTACGTCACGTGCCTGGATTGTGGGAATAGGTACAAATGTTGATCCGATTGAATGTGATCCTATATAATTATTTTTCCACACATCACGTTGGTTTCTCCAGCATGTACAGGTACTGGTAATCGTACCCAATCTCACCCATGTGCTGTTTTCCTAAAATGACGAAACCCGCCTTCTTGGCAATATCCAAAATGGCCGATTCGGAGAGCATGTTCAGAGTCAATTCGTGCTTTCGAACACTCCCCTTCGCATCGTCCGTGAAGGTTTCCTTAAATATCGCGGTATCGCTTCCATCCTCCATCTCGAAATTCGCTTTGTACTGGAAATCGTCAAATTTCACACTTGTATCGGTGATCCGCTCTTTGGCGTAATATTGAGGCTGTACCATCACGAAAGGACTTCCCGCGGGAAGGATCGGATCGAACTTATCTCGATTCACCAGATGAATCATCATTTGACCGCCAGGAGCGAATTTAAATAACCCTAACCATAACCATAACAGAAATTTATATCTAGGAATGGTATCAGTCAGTCCTTGGGTAATTTTTGGACTCCTTGGCAAAAAATTGATTTTTTTAAAGTGTTATTTCGCTTCGCTTTTGTTGTCATCATAAGCTTACGGAGAGGTGAAGATCGAGTAATTATCCTTGAAACTGCGTTCGGAGACAAGGGGAAAGGAAAACGTGCCAAGACATTTGTCCCTTCTCGAACCCACCTGCCCAAGTGCTCCCCATCAAAGCCGCATCTCCTCCTCTTCTCCCTTTTCTACAGCCCCCCTTCCCCCCCTCCCCCCATCCTGTAAATTTGTGCGCCGCCAATGGCTTCTAATCCTTCAAAAGGGATCCACCCATCGAGTGAAGGTGACGGGAAAGGGCGTGAGAGGAAGCAGTCGCTTTGGCAGAAGCTTCGGAAGCGCGTAAAGGAACAAGGTTGGGTCAAGCGTTGGGATGATAACTACCAGATCGACTACTGGGAGAACACCCTCGAGGGAAGAGTGGTAAGTCTCGAGAACCTTTCCCCTGCCCTTCGCTTTATCACCCACCTAACCTCGACGTCCCCCACGCCACCTCTTCCCCTCATCCTCCAACCTTCAGACATGGACAGAACATGACTATGACAACCGTCCTGACACTATAGTATCTCGTAATGCATCATCTGCTCAACTTTGTGGAGAGCTTGGAGACGCCATGGTAGGCCGAACGGCCTCTGGCGACTCGGCCGGGTCACACGATAGCGGCTTGAGGAAACCTTCGACCGCTGCAGTGCCTGCAAAGAACAAGAAGAAGGTGAGCCAACCCCACCCCCCCCACCTCCCCCCCTTCCCTATCCTAAATTGTTCTAACAGGGTTGGCCACCCCCCCCACTCCCCCCCACTCTTGATTAAGAAGGGCGTTGCTTTTGGAGCCAGCTCTTCCGGTTCCGCGCTGAAAAGCACTTCCTTTGGTAGAGCAGGGAATCCTTTGCGGCAGACCGAAGACACTCAAGACACTGAGGTTACATTCCGCGAGTCGGTCGACATTCAAGGGCACCAGAAGAGGAGTCCGAAGATCTCCTTTGGTGCGGGGACTGGGACGCAGAAGTCCAAAGGAAGGAAGGTGTGGGCTGGAGCGAAGCGACAGCATACTTACTGCCATCAGAAATATTCATCTCATCGCTTCGCTCCTTGCGGATACTGCCTTCCTACATAACTAACAACCTTCTACTTGACGCTTCGCTCGTCGCCGCTCGCCTCAGGGGACAATTGCTACAATCAATTCTGGCAAACTTTTAGACTTGCAGAAGAAACAAGCTCAGCGCATGTCCATTCTTTCCTCGAGTGGTAGCTCCTTCGATGATGACATGGATGAACGCAACAACAGCGCAATCACAAATATGGGAGAGAGCAGGGTCACTCTAGGAACAGGCTTGGACTTTCGACAAGCAAGCATGGTGAGAGTAGATGTGGAGCGAAGGACAAGAGGAGGGTAGCGACGACCGTATCCTGCATATCACTAAAACTGACAACCTTCCACTCGTCGTAGGAAGACAACATTGAAGACTTCACCTCGAATCCTATGGCGGCCCACGTCGACACGGAATCGCGCAAGTTCAAGTTTCAAAAAATGAGTCAGTCTATTGGACGCAGCCTGAGAGCAGTCACCAATGCATCACGTCTAAGGAAGCCGACTTACTGGTACCAAGACGAAGCAGACAAGGGAACTGAAATCACAGAGGTCGATAAAGATCTCGAGGGACTCGACGAGGACGAGAAAAGGAGAATACGTCGTCAGAGGAGGAAGGAGAAGGAGAAGAGGAGAAGGAAGGAGAGGGACGAGGCCAGGCGCAACAACCGAACGTTCACGGTGGCCAGCCAACTGGAGGACACAATCGCCGACCGTTTTACGAATGTGAGAGATGCCACGGAAAACAGTTGGTCAAACGCCAAGAAAAGCAAGATTTACACCCTCAGGCTCATATTCGCCCTAATTTTCATGGCCGTAGGCGTCATCTGCACTCTTCAATTCGGCACTGACGCCGATCCCCTCAACCTGAACGGAGGTGGCGCTGGGGACGGCGGCGGTGATGGAACAGGCACTGGAGGAGGAGGTGGTGGTGGGGGTATTGGTGGTGGAGATGGTGAAATCGACTACGAGGTGAGGCCAAGCAAGAAGCGAAAAGGTTGGAGCGAAGCGACAGCAGCATATCGCCTACCACTAAAACTAACAACATTCCACTTGTCGCTCCATTCCTTGTCCTGCTCCTCGTTCCGCCTCTCGCCCCGCTCCTCGCTCCACTCATCGCAGCTCGAAGCCATCCTCAGCACACTCCCCTGCCCAATGGACAGGGTCTGGATCCGCACCGTTCTTCAGGAAGACTTCGTATTTCTTACACCCGACCTTACTCTTTCGAACGTACGATCTTCGTTCGACGAGCTGTTTGGGATCCCTGTTCTCTCCATAGATTCCGGGACTATTTCGTCCAGACACAGCAAGACTGAGATTGAGCTTCAACCTGCGAAGTTCACTCCCGTCCTTGACTCCTCCCTCTGCGGTCTCCGCAGCTACGTTATGGGAGGCCCTTTGATTGAGAACGTGGACTTTAATCGTCTAGACCTCGCCCCCTTCCCCGTCAAAATTGAGAACGGTATCGGCGCCCTCAAGTACTGGACATCCAAGAAGGAGTCTGCTGCCATGCTCAAGAGTAAATCGAACTCTGCCGCCTCCATGGTCTCCGCCCTCTACCCCTTCGTCATTGAGTCCTACGAAATCAAGGGAAAGGCCACACTCCCCGCCCTGGAGGAATCGAGGAGTGGCAGGGTTGGCCTCCCAACGTCGTCGCTTTACACGATAACCCGCGGAACTTACCAAAACTCGGACATTACAGCATCCATAGCGTTCGACGGAGCCCTCACTTTCACAATTCCTGATGTGGGGGCCTCCTTCTTTGAAATTTACCAGCTAACCTGCTACAGGTGAGATTGGACGAGGAGCGAAGGACGGCTTGGTGGAGGGCTCGAGAGAAAGAGGGGACGGCTGTCACGAAGCGACAGCAGAATACAGCCCATCAGTATAACTAATAACCTCCTATTCGTCGCTACGCTCATCGTAGACCCCCTCCCTTCATCAGGGACATTATCGTGCAGCCCAACACCCTTGTGGCGATTTATACTGTCGGTGTTCCTCCTATAGGTACGCAGGCAAAGCACTACGGCTGGGAGACTGCAACAACTGCAACCCTCGAAGTCGTTGGTGAGGCTCTCTTCACCAACAGAACCGCGTCGCGCTTCATTAGGAACCCTCAGTACGAGGTGACCTTCTCTTTCGTTGCGAACTTGCACTGTGATCCTGATAATGTGCCCTATTGGAAGATCAGGGAGAAGTTGAATCCCGGTGATGAGCAGATAGGTGAGGCGGAGTGAGGAGTCAAGGATGGAGGAGCGAAGCGACGACCTTATACTAATACAGCACAATAACAATTAACAACTTTCTGCTCGTCGCTTTGCTACTCGTCCGCTCCTCGCCCCATGCCACCCCTCATCGCAGACCTCGGGGCGGAGATTGGTGAGACCGGAAACACCACTGTGAACGTCGACGAAGTTATAACCACCATCAAGACCCCGGACACGGACGGAACTAGAAATGAGTCTTCTTACGAGGGTATCGTCATCACGCTGCCTATTGGGGGGCAACCAACTCAAGTTGAGGTTGATGAAGACGGCGAGGGCGACTTCTGCAACGACTGGCCTGTGTTCGAACGCAATACTACGAAGCAGCCATTCTTCAAGGCCATTGTAAATATGACGCTCCAGACCACCCAGTCGGTGCCCTACGAGATTGGGGAACTTGACTTTGACACTCCAGTCTACAACGATAGGGGTTACACTTGGGCGAATCCAATCCCCAAGTTTATGCAAAACATGACCACGGTTCGCCCCTCCAATGAGGACGCGCGCTGGCCCGGAGTCTTCAACAAATACTCCGATGACAACCTCTTCTGTGTCATGACCAAGGCGAACACCCCCGCCATGTATGTTCTCGTTGACGCTAACTTGCTCATCGTCCCGTACTGGATCAGTAAGACTTACGAGAGAATCGAGTCTATCGAGCTCCTCGCATCTTCCAACTCTTGGGACGTCGACCTGGACAGGTATATTGTTTACTGGAGGAGGACCAACGGGTATAAACACCATTGCTTCGGCCTAAATGGTGCTGAGGCCGATAACATGTACGTCGTCGCCTTCGGGAGCGAGCCTCCTTCCTCCGTTCTCACCTTTGGGGAGGAGGAGGAGGACAAGTGGCAGTGGACCTTGACCGATGGCCACATCAAGATTGACTTTGTCAACACCACTTGCGTCAAAATTCACGGGAACGGTTACGATGACACCGATGCGAATGCAAAGTTTAGGCAGCCCGACCCCGGTTCTCCAACTGGATGGAAGAACTGCTCCACAGTCTGGCTTCCTCAGATTGAGAAGGTGAGAAGAATGGGCAAGGAGCGAAGGAAGGCTGGAGCTAAGGTAGCGAGCGTAGCAAACTGCATAATATTGCTCTAAAATCTTGTTTAACGCTTCGCTTCTCGCTCCCCCTCACAGATTAAAGTGTCTGGAATCCTTGGCCTTAAGGTCGGCCTTACAGAGAGCAGGATCCCCATATATTTCTTTGCATACGGTGACTTGCGGGCCTTTAGGTTCACGGCCCATAATGTAATGGTGACATCATTCAAGTCAACCCTAGCTGAAGTTGCTCCTCCCGGGGACACTGGCGGAGAGACCCCACCCTTTGCCGACGCCGCTTCTGAAGATAGGGTGCCTGTGAGAACAAGGTCGACGAGAGGCAGCAGCACTCCCGGGAGGGGAGGCGATACTTGGACAACGACGACAGTCGCCCCAACCCCAGCAGATGCTAACTGGATTCCGGGAATGGATGGGGACGAGGGGGGGGATGATGATGATGGAACGGATGACGGCCGTGGATCTGACGACGGCCGAGGGGGTGACACGTGGACCCCCACTACTGTCAGTCCCACGCCATGTCCTACAGCAGCTTCTGAAAAAGGGGAGCGCCCCACCACCCCTACTCCTCCCGCGCGCACAACGGCCCCTTCCCCTTCGCGAGTTCCAGCCGAAATCGCCCCCACGACGAAAAACCATTTAACCCTAAGCGATGACGAGGTCGAGTCACTCTTCCTTGCGAACTTCACCTTCTCAACTTTTGATGAGGATATGGGCTTGACCTTTGCAATGAGGGCCGTCATGACCATGACGAACCAAATGGGCTCTCTTATGAAGGGTGTTTACTTTAACATCGAGACCCATATTCCCTTTGATTACAACCACACCACTGCAAAGTTCCTTCCCGGAAACTTTTCAAGATTTGAGTTCAAATTGGACGGGCATGTTGACGAGGTCAAGACGGAGAGTAACCACATCTTGTCCGACACCAATCTCTTTGTCCATGTCAAGGACCAGTTCATGAAGTGCAACTTCGATAGTGACATGCACCTGAACTTTACGGACAAGACTGTCATGTCTCTCCACACTGCCTTCAACGTGCCCAGATTCTCTCTCAAGAACCCGAACGTTACCACACTCAGCACTTTCACCGGCTATCTCATTAAGCCATACACACCTAAGGGGGCCGACTGGATGACCTTCAACGCTGGAGGGATGGCCGGAAGTGTGAACTTTGGGCAGACCACTTTTACCATTGAAACTTTGCGTATCTGGGCAACTCCAGAGTTCGCGATTTACGGAGTAGACGGCCACGGCGAGCTTAACTACAAGAGGCCCGAGTATTACAGCATCGATCTTATGCTTAATGTTGAGAGTCAGTACAAGGTGAAGGAGATTGCTGATAGGTCTCTGAAAATGGAGAATAATGACACTCTCTCTTATGTGGCAAATGTTGAAAACAAGACTGTTGCGACGCGCGTGAAGCTGCACTTGGCGACCCAGGGCGAGTACTTTCGCATTGAGACGAGGGTCAGGTCGGAGCTTTCCCCCTCGAGCTTCATGGGAGCAGAGAACACCGAGGTCGAGATGAAGTTTGCCGCGAGGGAGGTAAGCCAGCACTGAACCTAACACTCTGAGTTTTGCCTTGCCTTCTCACCACTCCCCCTCCCTCCATCCCTCCCTCCCTCCAAGCTCTACCGTGGATCCAACGAATCTGCCTACATGTTCTCCCTTGGAGCCAAGGTAGACAAGCTTGATTTCACAGACTCTTATAGTATGCGTGACGTGCAATGGCTGGCAACTGCTAGGCTGAGCGACGTGGAGCCCACGCCAAGGTTCAACCTATCAGCTTCAGGAAAGAGTGTCTTCACCTTTAGTTCAAACTCGACTTCGCCCCTCAAGGTGAACAGCACCTACGCTGGGTACTATGATCCGAACAGGAACTTCACTTCCGTCGATGCGGTCCTCGACCTTGCCGAGGTTTGGATGGTGACCCCTCAGGTTGCCCTCACCAAGGGAAAGGTCCACGTATATGCCGAGCATGAGAACGGAAACTGGACGTTTGACCCCATCGCCTACAATGCGAACGGACAGATTCAACTCACAGACTCGGTCGACACGAACGTTTTGCTGGCCGAGGTCACGGGGATGTTCGACCCTCATGGCGGGGACTCATACTTCATCCTAAGCGCAACGCTGGGCCCCTTGGACGGAGACGTCAACCTGATCATGCCCAAGAAGAATTCAACTTTGCCCTCCGCCAACGAAACCACGTTGGTGGAAGCGCGATTTGACATGTGCGTGGCTAACAAGAGGATTGCGAGGAAGAAGAGAGATCCCCAGGCCCCCCCCGAGATTGAGGTGAGGCCAACTGACGATGGCAGGGGACTCGCAGTCGTCATCCCGGAAGAAAGGCCTCGACCTCCTCCGCGATTACCGAGCCGTCCTGCCCCTGACCCACCAAGGAGGGGAGACGAGAGTTTCGACATCTTCGTTCCTGACGAAGGCGACGGGGGAAGAGGAAGGTGGCTTCTCGAGGAGCGCCTTGCATGGAGGGACAGGCCTTATAAGACTCACAGGAGAAACTGGGAGCACCCCAGGGACAGGTTCCATGACTACTCTAACTTCCTAGACTCTCCCATGACTGTCGGTGTTGGTAGGGTCCTCAGAGTCCTCAGGGGCGAGAGCGAAGAGAGGCGCGGAGGTGGGGATGACGGAGGTTTTGAAACGTTCAACCTCCCTGGAGAGGAGGACCACGCCGGGGGGGCGAGTTTAATCCCTCTTCAGCCTGATAGCAGGCCAGAGCCAACGCGAATCGTCTCTCCTGGGAGGGATACCGGTGGCAGGCCCGGGACCAGTGGTAGGCCGGGTACATCGACCGACACCAGCGGGGGACGCGACGCCGTCACGACCCGTCACGAGACCATACCGGATCGCTTCGAAAAGAATGTCACGGGAGAGGCAAACTACATTGATTGCATTGACGGGACAGTTGTCAAGGCGACTGTTGTTGCTAAACCCTCCCTCATGAAGCGCCTTAATGTATTTGGTGACAGCGCCGGCACTGCCGAAGTTGGAATCGAGATCCTTGGCATATTCCCTACTGATGGGAACAGGACCATCGCTGTGAATGTTACTTTCCTTGGTGAAGGTCTGATGCTCGCGCCAAGTGTCTTCCTCAACCGCGTCTTTGTTGTAGGCGAAGACTTCAGCACGAAGGTATTCTACGTCTTTGAGCTCGAGTGGTACTTGAAAAGCATGGGGAACGCCAAGAACGGCGGCAACAATCAGACTAGTTTGCTTCTCGTTGGGCAGGGAAGCTTCGGGGAGCCCTCCTCGGCCCTGACCGTCACAACCAGGCTTACTGACTCGCTTTGGATAACTCCGAACATTGAAATCCACCCCTCCTGCTTCATCAAGGTTACGTTGGAGGCGAAGACAGAGACGGGGAAGTACAACAATATCACCGACTGGCAGGCTGGAGAGGCCATGTGGAGGGCGTGCCAAGGTAGCGTTTATATTAACAACACCAGCTCGGAGATTTGGGCCATGACCTCTGGAAACGTTGACGGACTCACCGGGCACTACAAGTTCTCTATTGCCGCCAACTTTAGCAACATTGTTGAAGCCGCGTCTTCCTTGCTCAACCTCGATGACGCAGAGACCAAGCATCTCATGCCAGACTCTCTTAACAATGTCACTATCAAGAACAACACTGAGGAGAGCCTCGAGGTTTCCGCCCAATCGAAAATCTTTGTGGACTCCAAGAAGGATAGCTTGAAATTCCAAGTTGCCGTCGACATTGAGTTCGTGTGGGAGTTGGTTTCGGTGCTGGATATGCTCAACATCAAACCGACGGATGTCGAAATCCTCTGCGAGATTGAGACCTCCCTCATAGATCCCCGCTGGAACAATACGGACATTCGTTTCCTCCTCGCCGCCAAGAACTTCTATATTGGACCGATATTGGTTGAAGAGTTCGAGCTGGTGGTCGACAGGGCCAGCAACAGTGACCTCAAGGTCATTTCAAGTAGTATCTTCAGGATGTTCGACCAAAGGTGGAAGGCAATTGGGCAGACCAACTTCACTAAGGCTCAGACCTCGCTCCGAGTGACCGCCCACCTCATGCGCGATATTTACAACCCTTGGCAGATCATGTTTCCCCCTCCGTCCAACTGCTCCATCGTGAATGTCACTGGCGCCCTTGCGCACATTGATATGAGAAGGAACGAGACCATACACAACTCTAACTTCACTGTTGAGAAGGCTTTGATGACCGGTAATGCTGACGTGCGATATTCAGAGGACGTTCTCATCTCTCACTACGTAAGGTGTACGTTCACTGATGATCTCGAGTACTACTACGCTGTCGTTGGCGGGATACAGACCTATCGTGTCGACGATTTCCTTCCAAACTTCCCAGCTTTGAATTTCAGCGTCGACGCAACATCTCACGTCGAGTTAACTTACTACAGCAAGACGGGGATTGCTACTGCGATGCTTGAGGGAACCCTAAAGAGCGATGCTGTCTTTGAGCCCATTTCGCCCCTCCTCCCCAACCTAAAGAATGCGTCATTGGACACTTCCTGGAAGCTCCTCTTCACAACGGACCTCAACTCGACGTGGACTTTCGACGGTCTGTTCCAGCTCAACAACACCAAGCTCGGGAACAAGTTCACTATCGAGGTAAGACCAAGCGACGGCTGGAGCGAAGCGACAGCAAGAGCATTGCACCTTCCTTCATAACTAACAACCTTCCACTCGTCGCTTTGCTCCTCGCCTCACCCATCATCGCAGGACGGCATGCTCAAGGTCCACATGGCGAGCAACGAAAATGCCTCGTGGGCGTTCGAGATAAACACCTGCATGATCATCACCGATTCTTTCCTTGCCGGAGCGAACGAGACGATCGTATTGAAGTTGGGCGGCAAGTACGACACCGATTCCAACATCCTCCAGCTGACCGGTAGATCAGTTGAGCCCTTCCATCCCCTCGGTCAGGAAGTTCTGCAGATGGAGAGAGGAAAGGTCATTTGCATCATCAACGCGCCAGAGCTGATCATTGAGCGTTTCGAAACGATCGGATACTTCACTTCGACCTTTACCTACGGGGAAATGGCTGCAGAGTATGTTGCACTGAATGACGGCAACATGTCTTTCGTCAGGGCTTCAAATATCTCGATTCGCAACCTTGAGACGGTCTTTGGCGGCCTCTACAACGAGAGCGCGAACCCTGACGCTGTGGCTCAGCTCAACCCAGTCTTTAATATGCACCTTGACGATGTTGACATTACCTTCTCCAACTTTGCCAGCGCTAGATACCAGGTCATACGTGGTTTTAACCTTCACGCCACGGGTCGCATCGCCGATAACAGCTCCCTCGTTTCCACTATGCAAAGTCTTGAGCCGGAGGCCACAACTCCAGAAAAGGACGACGAAGAGTGTGGGACTGAATGTGATATGCACATAAAATTCAAGCTTCGGTTCTCGATAGATTACACTGCAGATAAGGAGAAGAAGGAGGACATGTACCCCACCCTCTACCTGTGGCTGCAGGGAAAGAACCTTGACGTTTTCCCAGGAGTTCAGATCCTCGGCTTTGAGTTCTACTGCCGAGGTTTGCTAATACCGAATGAGGAGAGGGATATGGAGTTCCAGATCCAGCTCGGTACAACGATATCAGTGCAGCTCCCGAACCTTGAGGCTCCAATCATCACCACGGTCGAAGGAGACTTTGACCTAGAGGTTGTGAATGGGACAGTTCAGGTTGATGATGATTGGACTGCAAATGCCAAGTCCAAACTTTCCCAGTCTTTCTATTGGGACCCCATGGGCATAGACCTTTACCTCGCGAATCCTGAGATCCACATTTATTTCAGTGACAACGAGGAGACGGAGGAGGAGGGTGACATTGAGGTCGATAAGCTTGCTCTCATGACCAAGAACTTCACGGTGCAAGAGAGGCTTGCGTTGTGGGAGCCTGTGTTCACGGTTTACGACTTCTCGCCGCAAGATTTCGGGCTTCACGCGAGGATGCAACTCAAGTTCTTCGAGAACCACTCCCATCCCCTCCTGACTGATATTTCAGGAAGGTACGCCGAGGGGGCCGTGGATCAGAAGTACTCCTCGGCCAACTTCTCTTCCCATTCTGTGAAGGAGTTCTGGCCGTTCAACAACGACCTCGTAACGGTCTTGCCTGGAGCGGATCTTGACTTCCTGTGGAAGATGGAGGACGGCGTCGTGGAGTACATGACCATTCAGGGCGACTTCGAAATCAAGTTCGATCCCAAGGGCTCTCCGAGGGCCGAGACCATGCGGGCATATTTCAAGGCAACGTCTTCGAGAAACCTCGATCAGATTTGCTGGATGCTTTACGACATTCCTGTTTTCACCATCCAGCGCGTTATGATGCAGGTCTTTGTTGGAGAGAACGGAACCGAGGCCGCTGAGAACTTCCTCATGGCTGACGATGGAAAGCATGGACTGATGTTGGATGTCGATAAGCGTTACACGAACAACAAGACCGGAGAGGTGGAATGGAAGGATTTGAACTACACCTACATCGATGGAAGAAAGAGCACTCACGAGAACTACACCACTACAATCAGTATTGGAAGCTACAGCCAGGAGTGCCAGATGTACAGGGACCCGGATGACAAGATGACAGGGTCAAGGGTGAGGCTCAAGATTATGGCAGGGG
>JGI24540J26637_10000659_pt1 | contig 14748 bp, 5 predicted proteins | sample NorSeaMetagenome_FD_26637 | JGI IMG/M metagenome (IMG submission 26637)
GCCGCTTCGCTCCGCCTGCCGCACGCTCCTCGCTGTCGAGCTGTCCAGTGCCATAACATAACTAACAACGCCTCTTCCGCTCGCAGAGGACCTTGCCATGTCCCTCAGCACTGTCTCTCCTAACCTTGAGGTTACTTTGGTCTGCCCTGGTGTTCTCTACGGTTGTGGGGAAGAGCACTTCTATATGACCTTCAGGGACGCTTGGCAGCACCAAACCACTGCTGTCCTCGTCCCCGCCCTCTCTGCTTCCAACGGCTCCAATACCCTCCCGACTACCCATGTCCAAGACCTCGCGGCTACTGTGACCTCCATCGTAACCTCGATCTCTTCTCCCGTCCCCCCCTACACGCTCCTTGCCGACACCCCCTCCACAACCCTCTCCAACATCACCCAATCTATATCCGACAACATCAACGGCACGAAGGCGATCCGCGTCATGAAGGACCAGAACTATGAGAACGTTTCACTCGAGCACCCTGAATTCCGGACCCTCAATTTGAATCTGTTCGTAGACACCTCCAAGTGCGGAACCTCCTCCCTTCCCCTCAAATACGCCGAGGGCGGAATCTGTGCCAACATGGCCACGGTTGCCTCTCAATTCGTCGCCGCGCGGGGTCTAGATCCCATCAGGATAGGTGAGATAGGACAACAAGCGAAGGACGGCTGGAGCGAAGCGACAGGAGCATATCACCCACCACTATAATATGACGGCAGCGCCTTGGAGCGGAGCGACGACACGACAGCATATTGACTAGGATATTCAAGAAGAAGTCTCCTCTGCGCTCGCACCTTTTAGTTCGTCACTTCGCTCCTCCCGTATACTGCCCACAACTATACTAACAATAACAATTCCCGCGCTCGCTTTGCTCCTCCCCGCTCGCTCGTTGCAGCCATCCTTTCCCCTCCCGGCCTTTCTGAGACCACCTCGACCCTCGTTTCCAACATCAAGGGCCGCTATAGCCTACCTCTCGTTTCCCCTTCAACATGTGTTGATATGCTTCTGAAGGAGGAGGAGGGAAGCAGCAAGGTTAGGGACGAAGTCGCTGCCGTCTGGAACGCCGCAGAGGGGGGAAATGACATCAGTAAGATCTCGCCCGAGCTCATGGCTCGGGCTTTCCGTAGGGCGCTGTTGTCGACGGCTTGTCAGAGACAGGGCTACATCTTGGTGGATGCCCCGACTTCTGAAAACAGCGTCAACGTTGCTTTCTCCGACGAACCCCCGGTGGACGAAAATGCTGGAGACGAGGAGGCTGAGGAGGAAGTACCTGCCAAGGGCAAGAAAGATGACAAAAAGAAGAAGAAGGGAGGCGACAAACCGCCCCCAATCGAGCCCGTCGTCGAATTTGATGTCAACCCTCTCAAGGCTCCGACCCATGTTATCAACCTCGCCGCCTCGGACGCTTACCTTACTGAAGTTGCCTCGAAGGCGAACACAAAAGAAACCGCTGAGGGAGAGGAGGAGCCGACTATCGATGCAGAGGCCGTCGCGGCCTTCAAGGCAAACCTGTCTGCCTACCGCACCCAGGAGCAAAATTTCGGTCTCCGTCCGCCAAAACCTGAGGAAGATGATGATGCGGCGGCGGCGGCAACGGAAGAGAAAAAAGATGGGGACGCAGCCGCTGAGGGCGCTGAGGGAGAAGATGCCACTATCGAAAAAGCTGAGGAAAAGCTTCCTGCGACCTCTGTCCACACATGGATGGAGGAGAAGTGTAACGCGAAGGTTTTGCACCTACCTTTTGATGAGGTAACCGCTGAAGAGCTAAGTGCCGCGCTCATTCCCACTGGCGAGTCCCAGAACGCCTACATTTTTCAGTTTGTCGACGATGGGGAGACCCCTGGTATTGTTTTTATGACGGCTGCCGCAACCCCCGAAGCGGACAAGGTCCCCGAGCCTGCAACAGAAGCGGCTCCGGCCCCTGAAGCCGCTGCTGAGGCTCCTCCTGCATCCGTGGCTGCTCCTGCAGACGCTGCTTCCTCTTCCCTCCTCCCCCATGAACAAGTTTACGCGAGCGTGACGTTGGAGGAGGCTGGTGAAATATCGGACCTGACCAAGGAGTACAGGAGATTCTGTAGCGACAATATCATGAAGGAGGTCACGCTAGGGATGATGAAGATTCTCAAGAACGGGGAAAAAACCGACATTGTGGACCTACTTGCTGACCATCTTATTGCCGAGGGCAAGAGGCTTGAAAAGGAGGGAGAGAAGGTGAGTGTTTGAGCGTAGCGACAGCAATAGGCGAATCCACATAACTAACAACTTTCAACTCGTCGCTTCGCTCCTCGCCCTCATCGCAGACGGCAAGGTTGAAATTCGACTCACTTTTGCAGCACGTCGACGCCCTTAGCAGCAGGATCCTCGAAGGCCGCCGGGATGACTCGACGATGGCCACCGGGACTGTGTTCTCCGGGTTCTCGAAACCTAGTAGAGCGTAGAAAAGAAAACAAAGCAGCAGTAAAACATGTGTATTCCTACCTAATCTCTCGACTTGTCTCTTTTTTATAAAAAAATACACTGCGTTATCTCTCCTCATCTCTTCTTCACATCTCCTGAAAGCAGCTCTGTGTTTTGCTGCTTGACTGTCTTGAGCTCCTCCTTTAGACTGCTGATTTGCTTCCGGAATTGTCCAAACTGCCTGTCAAGCATCATGCTAACCTTCCCTATCTCGCCAATCAAGATCTCCTGAACACTGTCACTCCTCTCCCTGAGGCTTCTAAACATTTCGTCCATCCTTTTCTCCCTCTCGGCATCCATGTCGATCCTCGGAATCTGCAGAGCGACGCCGTCGGGGATCCAACTAATGTCGTCCTTGTCGAGGCAATCCTGCACAAAGGTCTCGGCACCGTTGAACTCCGTGTCATGCTTACCCCTGAGGTAGATGGTAAAGTAGACGTAGTCGAATACCGAGTGCTCATTCTGCTGGTGGTAAGAAAAACCCCTGCCCCCCAACTGCTTCTGATCCTCAAATAGTTCCCTGTTCAAACCGCAAATGAAACATTGGCTTGACTTGAGCTCAATCTTCTCGTTCTGCGCCTCCCTGAGCGAACTGAAAGTGTCAAGGATAATACCGAAGATAATATTCAAGAGGAGCACAATCACAACGATGAAGAAGGAAAGGTCGAACAGAAGCCTTGACCAGTACGCGAGCTCATCCGTCAAATCCGGGGTGTTGCCAAGATCCCCGCTAATAAAGTCGCCGATTCCTCCACCATACAGCAAACCATTCCTCACGAAGCTGCGATGAGCGAAGGGAATGCGAGGAGCGAAGCGACGAGAAACGGGGTTAGCAATAAGTAAGGGCTAGAGGGAAGACAATTCGCTTCGCTAATCACGCATTGGGCAGCTCGCTACGCTCGCTGAATTCGTTCCGCCTCACCTCTTCAAACACGACATCATATCATGGCACTCGTCAATTCCAGAACCGTTCACCATCGTTCCGGCACTGTGGAAGAAGAAGAAGGCGATCAGCGAAAAGGCGTAGATAATAATGAGACCTAGCACGGCACTCATCACGAGCTGGTTTCCAGGATCTGTCACGGCCCTCATGACGGAAGTGAGTGTTGGGCTCATGGGGACAATCGTGAAGAGTTGGAGACTATAGAAGAGCGGGTAGTGCTCATTGTATATGGTTCCCAATAGAGCCGCGGCAAACATAAAACCATAAAATCTGAGGATCTCGATACTTTGCCAAAGGAAGCTGTACCAGTAAAGGAACGAAGTTGGGTACCCCGTCCCTTGTGCCACTTTGTCGACACTCTTCAAGGTACTCAGTCCCAATAGGCAGTAGCAAACCGTCCTTATCCAATACCCAGGCTTTCCCGAGTCGTAAATATCACTCGAGTACGCTATTGTCGCGATATGGGTGAATTCAAGAAAGACAAACAAAAAGGCAACTGGTGTCTTCAGGGAGTTGATCAGGGCAGCTTTTTTTTCTGCTGCGCTGATGGTGTTGAAGTAGCGCGCCTTGAGCCTCACCCTGGACATCTTCTTCAATGTGATGGGAAGTCTAAACACTGAAATGTGGACGCACTTGGCGCCGGCAAGCACACAATTCACCAACCCTAGGATGTGCATGTAGGCCATGAGCTCCTTGTTCTTGTACGTCGGCAACGAGTCAGTCCCGTCGTACCTCAAGCTGACAATCATTATGAAGTTGATCACCAAACTCAGAACAAAGGTGAGCTGATTAAGCACCGTCGTGCTCTGTTTCTGGGGTATGCTGAGCTTTTCTAGCGTCTCGTGCCACTTCAGTTCGTCGTAAACCTCAGGAACGAGCTTCATAAGCTCTTTCACCCTGTCCTCGTTTCCATAGTCAATGTTGGCGAACATATTTTCCTTGATCTCGTCACTCATGAAGACACCTTCAGGGGGGATCGGGAAATAAACGGTGCTGAGACCCCCGGACCCCCAGACGACTTCAATTGACCTGAGTTTGTTCTGGAAGAAATGCAGCGCCTTTTTCTGCTGGTGCCTGTGTTTCTCAAGAACCTTCCTCAACGCCTTGTCGTCCCTTTGCGATAAAGACTTGTCGTCCCCATGCAAACTTCTACTGTCGTTGTCTTCATCTTCATCCTCGTCATCCTCGTCGTCTTCTTCGAAAAATAACCTTGTGAACTTACGAAATAATCCCCCGTTCGTGCTGTTGCCTCTCTCCTCGCTTGCAATCACTTCCATGCTCATGGTTGGGTCGAACCTCTGGTCGATGTGACTAAGCCTTATGAGAAGAGTCGTCAACTCGATGCCAATATTGAAAGCTTTTTCCTTCTGACTCGTCAAGAAATCCTTCCTCTCAGAGATGATCTTGTCCTGAGACAGAGAGTAGAGCGCACCGAAGATTGTTTTGACAATCGGAATAGGAAGGTTCTGAAGCAAGAAAGCTGAGCTTCTCAGCTTCTTCCTGCACAATTTGTAGGCGTGGTGAGCAATGGCGAGCCTGTCTATTAGCAACTTTGGACTGAGCTTCTGGCAGAGGTAGTTGTGCACTGGACACAATTCCGACTCCTCCCTACCCTCAAGCATGCTGTTAAGCGTCTTTGCTGCCGCCAAGGTCAGCCTCCTCATATAATTGCTCCTCCTCTGGCCTTCCAACACCTTGGTCTTATTGGCAGTGATTGTTGCATCGTCGAGGGGGGAAGCAGTGGAGGCTAATGTTACTCCTACCGTTATATCCTTTTCACCGACCTTGCACTGGAAGATGAATGATGCTGCTTCCGCAACTTGGGTCATGCTGAGGAGCCTCTGATTCGAGGGCGAAGGACCCTGAACACATTCAGTAAGGAAGTCAAAGAGCTGACACAGTTCGTCAAGACTTTCGCAACCCATGTTCTCAACGGCCTCTTTGCTGAAGGCGCTATTGCTGATAAGGGTCGCTCCGGCCCTCACGAGTTCCCTGCTCTTGATGAGGCCGAGGGCGCTCTGGTCTTGGAGGAGCTTCTGCATTTGCAAATTGTGCCCCTCGGTGAGCAGCTGCAGCATATTGAATATAAGTCCGACCTTCAAGTCGCTCTTAACTGCGTACAGCTCGTTGATCCCCTCTTGCTCGTCCGCGGTCATCTCGGTCCTGTCTTGCAACCTGTACTCTATCCACCTCCTTATAGCAATGGTGCACCTGTTCGCTTTCACGATCCTGGAGTGAATGCCGCTGAAAAACTTGCTTGCAGCGTTAGTGTTGCTGCTCAAATAGCCGTAGATCTTGTCCTGTACCTCTTGGTTGCCTCCGTCAAGGAGCTCAATGGTAAACTTGAGTGCCTCCTCCTTCACGTACTCGGTCAAAGCTAAACTGCTGCCAATCACGAATGACCTCTGGTTTTCATCGGCCCCTTCCGATGCCAATCCTTCCCCCGCCCCGTCGCCAAGCCCAGCTAGGAGGTCGACGACAAGGTCAGCTGCACCACACCTCACCATCACCTCCTGCATTTTAAACTNCTTTTTCTCGTCGACGATTCGCTTCCGCTCGGCATCGACGAAGAGGTTGTCGTCTTCCCACATGATTCCAGCTTTAGAGATGCAATTCCTTAACAGGCGCAATACAAGGGGGGCTGAACTTCTGAAGCCTAGCAAGCAGTTCGTCATTAGACCTGCGTTGTCTTCCCCGCTTGTCATGTTGTATTTAGCTAGCCCCTTCACAAGTCCTGCGACAAGCCTCCTCACGTGCTCGATCAACCTTTGGATCAGGGCGTCAAAGTACTTATTGGTCTCAAAGCTCACGTCGTCTATCTTGATCGCCTTCACTTTCTTTCCCCTTGTCTTCCCCTTCCTTTTGGCCCGTTTGCCTTCTGTTGTGCTATTTTTCTTACCCTGCTTCGTCCCAAACTTTAGAACCAATGTCACAAGATCGTTGAACTCGTTAACCATTTGTAAGTTGATGTACTCACTTGACTGGACTCCCCAAGCATACTCTCTTTTGACCTTCCTTGCCTCCTTCTTTTCCCAATGTTCGTTCTCGTCGATCAGTGCTGATAGCGGTGGACTTGCCCTTCCCACCTTCGGAGATCCTGGCGAGTTGCTTCCTGAGATTCCCCTTTCGGACGAGAAGAAGCTCCTACCCTTTCCAAAACTCCTGTGCGTGTCGTTGACGCTCTCAGATCGATCCATATCGCTCTCCCTGACCGGTGACTCTGGAGTGCCGTCCAAGATTTCTTCTGGGTAAATCCCCAGGACCAGGCAGCTGCTGCTAAGGATCTTTTTGTGGTCGTCCTTCAGGTGCCGAACAATCCTCTTTTGAATCATGAGCCCCAGGGCTCCTTGGAGTGCTACTGTGGCTCGTCCAGCATACTTTTCCCGAGAATACGCGAAATTGGAAGACTCTTTGGTCCCCATGGTGCTCCCCCTCTCAAGCACGGAATAATTTTGCACGACGCAGCGATAGAATGCTTCAACGCTGGCGAACCCACCTTCGATGATGGCTTCCACTAAAACGTCCTCCCTCGTGGTGGCAGTCTTCTTGTCATTCTTACCCTTTTTCTTGCCCTTCTTCTCGACAAAGAAGTCGTCATTTTCGTCTTCTTCCTTGACCCCGACCAACTCAACGTACTCCTCCACATAAGCTTCCATGGCCTCCGAAATCAGGAGGACGACCTCCCAAGCTGTAGTCATGTCGGACATCCTTCCTTCGCTGCTGAGGTCGCTGCTCACGTCCGTGTCAAAGTAAACGTTCCCTGTAAACTTTGCAAAAGCCGTCCAAAGAAACGGTGCCTCCTGCCAATACTCGGGGTCCGAAAAGAATGAGAATATTTCGGAGAAACTGATCACTCTACTCGCGGAGAGTTCGGTTGAATCAACGTTCCCTGTGCAGCACAGGCCCAAGAGTTCCACCACGCGTGCGTGCCAGTACATTTGGCGTTCGGCGTTGGTCATCCTGGAGCTCATTCCCTTGCTCACCGTCTGCGAGAGCAAGATGTTCTCGAAAGATCTTCTGCATTCGTTATCCGGTGAGCTCTCCTCCCTGTCTGCAAAGTCCCTTAGAAGGTGCTTCCTCTTCATCGCTGGCCCGCTGAGGAATAAATGGCCTCCTGAGCCCGATCCTCCAATAGTGCCTGTTCTATCCCTGCCCTTCGCACTGCTCTGTTCCACGGCGTCCTCCCCTCCCGTCCCTGTGCTGCAGTACGTTACAAGGATGTTGGAATAATTTGGGTCCGTAAAGACATTCATCACCATTCCCTGGTTCCTCCTCATCGGGACGCCTTTTACGACCATAACGTTACGGAAGAAGTCCATGTAGAAGAAGAGGTTCCTCAAGTCTACACCCCAGTTTTGAATGTGCGATGCGAAATCTATCAGGATGCTCTTGGGGACATCCCTCACCAACCCCGCACTGTTTTTGTATATGCTCGCCAACACCCTGGAAACCCCTCTTGCCTTCCCAACGTGCTTCAGGAATATGCCAATTGCCCCGCACCTTATTACCTCCAACTTGTTTTCAGTGTTATCGTCCATGAAAGCGACCATGAAGTCGTTTGCCGCTGTTTGCAAAAGCTTGAGGAGGGCATCCTGCTGGCCATTTGTGTCGCCTACCTCGGCCTCGACCTCTAGTAGCTCTATGAAGATCATGTGGACCTCTAGCTTCCTCATCATGGTCTGCCTTCCCTTGGCAGGTTTGATATTTGCGTAGACAGAGCCAATGTGCGCGTCTGTTTGGTCCTTACCCTTGTGGTGAGTAAAGGCACTCGCTTCCTTGTGGATAAGATTCATCGTCTCCGTAAGAGAGCCTTTTCTCTTCTGGCTGGTAGTCTTGTAGCAAGCATCAGTGAACTCCTTGATGATCATGAGAGTTTCGTCAAGAGTCCGCTGACTCTGCATCGTAAATGCCTGTCCGTCAGTGCTGTGAATACTCGTTCTGCGCTCTTCTTTGCTCCCTCTTCTCTGGTCCTCCACATCATCTGCGTGCTCTTCTCCGTCATGGGGGGTGGAAGACCCCCAACTGAAGAAGCTTTGAACGTTATTTCTGAGAACCGCAAGGTTTTCAAGAAGCTTGTGGTGCAGGTGCATGCTCTCGTCGTCCATCAGCCAGTGCATTTCGCTCAGTCGGTGCACGAGAAGGCTCTTCCTGCTGTGATGAATGAAGAGCGTGCAGAGAATCTTTTCAGCCAAATCCCCGTCTCTCTCAGTCAAGAGGGCGCTTAAAAGGTCCCTGGCGGTTTCCGTGTCTTGCGGGTCACCAATATCAAGCCTGCTCAAATGTCCATCGCTAGACCCTCTTTTAAAGAGGCTGTCGAAGAGGTTCATCCCCGCCATCGTGAGAGTCACGGGTTCCTTGCTCTTCTCCCACTTGTGCTTCAGTAGCATGCTGTGAACAATCGCATCTCTGCTCTTGTTCGTCCCAGCAATGCTACTGTCAACCCTCTTTACTCCCGCCAGTTGAATGGGAGGTGCAGGTGGCAATGCAGATGTTGAAGTGCGTAACGAGCTTCTGGTCTTACGGGACGACTTTGTTGAGCTCCACTTGGTATCTGATATGCGTTCACTAACCGTCTTCCTCGAACCTTTCCCGTCCGTGTACAGCTCGGCCTTCTCATCAATCGCTCTCCTAAGTCTCGCAGCCACAGCTGTGATTCTCACATCTAGAGCGGCTCCAGCGGCGTACGTCAGCATATCGCAGGTCAATTGTCTGCATTTGACCGTATCCTCCCTGGCCCTCTCGGCCTCACTGTGAACGCTGCTCACAAAGTCTCCGACATTTCCGCCCCCCCCGTCAGAGGCAAGCCCTTGCTCGTTGCTGGTTTTATCTACACCCTGGGAGTCGTGCAGCTTCTTCTTCAGCGCCTTGGCCATCAAATCCGCTGCGATAGTAAGGTCCACCTTGCCCTTGTTATTTTTTCCCATAGCACTCTTCCTAAAGGCATTGCTGATGGTCACCTTGTCGAGCTTGAACGCGTATTTAAGGGCGAGGTTGACAGCCGAAGTAAGCTGCCTGGTGCGAATCCACTTTCTAATCCTTACAAAGGCTGTTGCATGGTACTTAGCCCACCATCTGGGCCTCCCAAAGAGGTCGGCGCCATCTCCAGGCCAGTTGAAGTTGTAGCACCAGTTATGATTGTCCTTGCTGACAACGCCCTCCACTTCTTTATTCAGCATCCATGTATCTTCCTTGTACTCCCAAAGACCCTCGGCCTCAGGAAGGAGGTCTACCTCGGGGTTTGATTTGCTACAAAGTAAGGGGGTCAACCCTCCAATGTTCTTGTGTGGGTGTTTCGATTTTTCCTCCGGTGACCAGTCTTTCTCTGCTTTATGAATCTTGTCCCCGATCTTGAAATAGAGGATCTCCATGTGCGAGGGAACTTCAATCTTCTTCGCCTCCTTCCCAACCAAGTGGTTGGCGCTCCACTTTCCCAGAGCATTCTGCCTCTGCCTCTCGTAAATCTCGTCAGTGACCTCCTTTCTTTTTTCAACCTTGTTGTCGAAAGACTCGAGAAATTTGAATAAGTCCGAACCCAACTTGTCCATAGCCCTCTGCCTCCCTTCTTCTGTGCTCAACCCTTGAATGAGCTTCTCCGCCTTAAGGTGAGAAGACGACTCAATTTGAGATCTGACAATTGTAGTGAACCTCTTGGCTGTCCGAGAAACCTTGCCGTTCTCCTCTTGTTTAAGACCTTTGAACTTTAATTTCTTCCTTATTCCGTCCATGGCACTCTTGGCAGGGTTCTCGACCATCTCCACCCCGTCTCCACTGTTGGTTCTCCTCCCGTTAGAATCGTATTTTGGTGACGCGGTTTGCTCTGTCCCGCCTTCTCCCTCCCCTTGTCCATCACCGCCATCTGCTGCCTTCGCGAATAGTTTCCCGACCTTGCCCAACCCGCCAAGAGCGGTGCCGCCCACAGAGCCCAAGCCCTTGCCAACTCCCCCTAAGATATTCTTGGCATTTATGTCGGCGACAGCTATAGCTGAGGAGCCCACACCGTCAGCCATTCGGGCTGCCTCCGGCTTCCTCATGAACCTCACGACGACATTCGTGAGCTCTTGTATTCTATCGGTGTGAACGAAGAAACCCGAGAAAAGAATTTTCTTTGCAATACCTAATACCGAGTGAGTAAACTTCATCCTGTCAGCCACTTGCTTGGCCTCTGCCTTTGTCTTTGGCTTTGGGAGCTGGTCCTCCATCTCACAACTCTTGAGGATCCGAATGATTACCCCTTGCAGGTTCTCGAACTTGTCATTGCTTACATCCTGCATGATTGTTTTGCGTGGCATGGCGAAGGAAGCAGCGGATGCTCCCGGATGTTTCCTGCCTGGGGATGAGCTACTATCAACGCTGCCGCCTTTGCTGCTGAGTCGAATTCTGGCAATGTTTTCCTCCTCTTCGTTGGAAAGGCCAACGGGTGCTAGAACAATTTCTTCCTCGTCCTCGTCAAACGACTGGGGCTCCATAATCGATGCGGAGTGTGCAAACGCGTTTCCTTCGTCGGTGTTAAAGCGAGGGAGCATGTCGTCGCAGCTTACAAGGGAACCTTCATTCTCTGACTTGTGAACCGAAGAAAAATATGGGCGGACGACCCGAGGGAGGAGAATCGTCTCGTGCGGGTACCTATCGATATAGAGAGCAAGGAGAAGATTTGCAAAAGATGCTCTCGTCAAGTCAGGAAGGTTCTTGTCCGCTAGGCCGGCAATAAGCAACTCGTAACTAAACTGCTTCTCGAGGTGCTTGATGACTCTAACGCTGCGGTACTTGCACATGTTGGTAAAGAGATTCAATATCCCCATGTAATAATTTGCCAAGGCCTGGGCCCTGTTGAAGCGCGTTTTTGCCGTCTCATCATTCTCGAGCCTTGCACTGATTTTCGCCCAATTTTCTATGCCGTGCTTAGCTATCGGATCGATGGTCCAGATAAACTCGCTCAATTTTACCCACTGTCGAGGGGGGAGCTTTTCGTGGTGGAAGAATGTGCGTTTGTATTCGTTCCAGCTCTGGGGGTCAATATGCCACTTGTGCTCCTTTTCTCCCTCCAAGAGGAATTTCATCCCAAGCTTCCGTGCAGAATAGAAGAGGGCGTGGTTTTTCTCACTATCTTCGCTGCCTGGACGGTAGTCGTCCAAGCCTTCCCAAGAAATGACGATCTGGTACCCATTCGCTTGTGGCTGGTAGCTGATTCTCCTGTTGCGGTGAGGAGACCATGCATGCGGGCCATTCAAGCCGCTGCTCCTCCTCGAATTGTTGTCAATGCGCTCATCCTCAATTACTCCAAGAGCGCTTTCAAGAAGGATGCTCCTTCTGTTGAACCTTCGCTCTCCCAAATTTGAGTGGGAGTGGTAGCCAAACGTGGGGAAAAGCAGCCTACAAAGGGTCTCTTGGCAACTTACAACGGGCTCTGTGCCCTTGGCCGAGGTCATACATATGTTGATGCTCGTTAAAAAGTCCAATGTCTGCCTGGAAGGTCCACGCTTGCACAAACTCCTCAGGAAGAAGTCGATCAGCCTTTCGTCCACAAGCTCTCGTACGAGGACCTTGTTGTTTGTCACAATCATGTCCAGCAAGCTGCTCGCCCCCATGTTCCAGTGCATTTGCTTGACGAGCTCTCCGATGAAACTAAGCCCTGCCTTGGGCCCTTCCTCGTACGCCTGCATAGCACAATAAATTTGAGTTCTCTGGTCCTCAGTTGCGATTGCGATGGTCCTTCCTACTTCCCTGTGGACCGTGGAGAGCTTTTCTTCTCTCTGAATGTGGTCCATAAGAAGACCGGCATGCCTAGGAGCAGCGAGCATTGCAAACAGAGTGTCGAGGAGTTTTGTTCCCTGGATGATGCAAGTGGCCAGGTACCTCCTGTCGATGACGACGAGGTCTCTCATAGACTTATCGATACTCTCGTCGTTCTTGGTTTCATTGGCGAAAATTGGTTCTCCAGCAGCAAACTTTCTCACCATGGTAAGCATCTCGAGGACTGGAGCTACAAAGTCTTGGGTGAAGGCAGTGTCCTTTCCTTCACGCTGTCGGTTCGCAAACTTGAACACCCTCACCATGTACGTCTCAGCGATATTCTTGGCATTCAAAGCGAACATGACAGCTTGTACCTCGTTCCATTCGACCGTTTCTATCTTGACAGCGTCCCTGGGGGTAAACCTGTCGAGGAAGGTGGCCTCGATGTCGCCCTTAGGGCGGTTGGCTTCGGCAGTATTACCCCCTTCGCCTTTTTCGTAGCCCCAAACTTCGCCTCTGAACGACGAAGCATCAAACAGGTCGCGGAGGTGCTTCTTCCTGTGGTGGCGAACCTTGTGTGTGTTGGCATGCAAAAAACAGCGCTGCGTTCCACTAGGCATATTGGTGCCTATGGAGGAAAATAGACCTCCGTCCTCATCTTCGCTTGATTCGTCCGAGTTATATGTGTCGACGAATGAATGCGAAATCACTGCGAAGCAGTTGTTGGAAGACACAAAGCTGCTAAAGGCGAGCGAGGATGCTTTCGAAATACCATCTGTGTCGGTTGGTGCTGAAACAGGGTTTAGGTTAAAGAGAGAGCCCATAAAGAGCTCCTCGTTGTCAGCCGCGTTGCTGTCGGCAGACTTAAAGTCGTAAAGTGCCAACTGGAAGTCCTTGGCCTTGGATCGCTTAGGACCGGTGACTTTGCGACGGAATGGGCGGTGTCGGCCAGTTGCACCCCCCTCGCTGTCTTCGGGGTCAATGATGGGGCTATTATTTACAACGAGGTACTTGCCGGTGACGAGGTGCCTGAACCTTACCGTGTCATTCCATCGAACTGGACCCCCAGTCTGATGGTTGATTCTCTCGACCATGAATATAGATTTGCAGCCTGTGACAACCTTGGAAACCTCGTGGTCGCCCTCGTAATCTCCTGAATTGTGACGAATTCTGCGGAAAAATGGTGACTTGTTCCCCCTTGTTGAAGCGCTACACCAAAGGTAGGCATCAACTTCAGGGTTCGATATACGGATGCAGTCGCCATAATTTAGCACTGATGCCGGTATAGTCCACTGAGAAAATCGTTTGATCGTCATGACGGATTCCCCTTGCGATGTGTTTGGCTTTGCTTGTTGGTGGCAAAGATGACTATGGCTTTTGCTGAGATTACCACGGTGCGATTCCCCACTCTTCTGTTCCTCGCCATTGCCACTCGAGACGAGACTTCGGTCCTTTGAGATAGTGGTTTCCCTTGTGGATGAAGCAACCTTGTCAGGCTCACCACTGTCGACAATCTTGTGGTAGTGGCTGACGTTAGCCTCGCGGACTCTATTGGGTGCAAGTGGATCCATAACACCGTGAGGACCGGATACGTGTAGTCTGCCTTGGGTAGAGAAAGTGGTAACTCGTACCAGGTCTCCATCGTAGACGACGCCAGCTCGAGATTTGAAGCGTGGCGCGATGCAGAAGTGTGTGTCTTGCTGCTTCTTCTGCTTTTTGCTCATGTTCTTGAGTCGGCCCTGGCTCGCAATGACCCTGTCCACGAGTCCGACCCTCGTAGCCTCTTGGTCAATGAGGCTGTTGACATCATTCAAACTTGCCAAGACCTGACCAGTGGCAACGTGCTCGAAGACGATGTCGTTCTCGTAGGCGATGACCCTCCTGCCCTCGCTCCCATGGATCATGTCGATGGTAGTATTCTCGTTCATCTCGTCAGACTTAGAATTTTGAGCTTCGCCAGAGATTTCTCTTTGCTGACTCGCACTCTTGTCGGCCTCTTCCTCCTCGGCGTCCTCTACAGTGTCAGTGAATTTGTAGCTCCCGTGCTCTCCTACGCAAGCGCGAGGTCGGCGGTTATCCACGTGCCAGTCGGAATACGCGTCAGCGTGCCAAACACGGAAAAGGCACCAGTAAATATCATCAATCTCGCACCCTGCGTTCACCTCCACGCCACCTACGTTATTGTTCAGAGGACCAGTAGACGATACGTAGATGGTCTGGTATTCGTTCGACTGAATGGAGGTGGGGGGATTGCGAGAAGGGACAGACGCGGAGAGGTAGATGATGTCCCCGGACTTAATGGGAACGAACTTCTTTCGCATCCCTTCGTTGGAGTCCGATTTTGCTGCGATCGGACGATGACAACGACGACGGATAAGTTTGTGCAGGAAAGGGGAAGGGGGAAGGAGGACTTACATTGAAACTCAACCGGGGCATTGATCCCTAACATCTTGAACCTCTTGGCAAGATTTTCGGTGAGCAAATTATTGCCCAGAAATATGTTTCTAACGGGACCGGCTCTTAGAGTTATCGGAGGAAGGATGGGGGTGAACTCGCTGTTGTTCTGATATGAGCGAAGCGAAGAGCGGGGTGAGGAGCGAAGCGACGAGTGGGGGGGGGATGG
>JGI24540J26637_10000667_pt1 | contig 14653 bp, 11 predicted proteins | sample NorSeaMetagenome_FD_26637 | JGI IMG/M metagenome (IMG submission 26637)
CCACCCGCCTTCGCCCGCGCCCCCGTCCTTCGCGGCAGCCACGCGTGTGATAAAACCGCGTCTGCCGCGACCATCGAACGGGCACACGCCCCCATCGAAATGGCACACGCCCCGCCGTGCCCGTGCCCCCCTTCTCTCGGGCGCGACGCGCGGTGCGACGCCGGAGACGAACACCGCGGTGCGCACCGCCGCGTTCATTNCCCCGTCACCGATCACCCCGGATCGCGTCCCGGGTTAACTCGTCGGCCGCGGCGCCCCTCGCGCGGCCACTTCTGGCGCGCCGTCGCAGATCCGCTACGGCTGACTCGGATGAGATTCGATACTCGTAACTGGATCACGCCTGGCTGTGCAGAGTCAACTGACTTTCCCCTGGGCGGGCGGTGATGGGTGACGCGGGTGCTTGGACCACTGTGGATTCAAATATACACAAGATATGCTACGTGGGGTACCCTCCAGTCATAATACGCTCACTCACGCCGGGGTGAGCTTCTCGATGAGGTCCGTCTCCTCGTTGATGGGGTTCTTCGCCTCGAGCTTCACCAGGTCNATCGGGGTCTTGCCGGTGCCGTTCTGCGCNGTNATGTCGCATCCCTTCTCTAGGAGCGCCCTGACGGCGAAGGTCTTCCCGTAGCCGCACGCGTAGTGCAGAGGCGTGTTCTTCTTCTCGTCCACCGCGGTCAGGTCGCTGTCCGCCTCCAGCAGCTGGCGAAAGATCTCCTCGCCCTCGTCGCCCTTGCCGAACGCGATGGCGTAGTGGAGAGGCGTGCGCTGGCTGCTGTCCCGCGCGTTGACCTCCTTGCCAACCGCGATGAAGTCCTCCACAGCCTCCACGTCACCGTACCTCGCCGCGTCGTGCAGGGTCTCGACCTCGGGGGCGGGGGCAGCCTCGGGGGCGACGACACCGCCGGGGACGTCCACGGGGATGGACCCGCCGACAGCCTGGCGGATGGCTTCCTCGCCGCCGAGCTTATCGTTGAGCTTTTTGAGAAACGCGGCGTCGTTGGAGTACTTCATCATGGCGGACGGGCCGTTCTTCTGGACGTCGTTGAAGAACTCCTGGAAGTCGGGGTCGTCCTTCAAAGCACCGATCCTGCGCTGCATGTCGGGGTTCTGTTTTTATGGAAACGGGGGAAGGATGGTCAGCGCGAGTCTCGTCGATTGGAAGATTCAGGAACAGGGTTTAGGGATTATCCTATTTTTGTGGAATCGGGAGCGGTCTGAATCGGCAAGAGACGCACCGAGATCATGTTGTTCATGGCCGCCATCTGCTTCTGCACCATGGGGTTGTTCATCATGCCCGACATCTGCGACATCTGATCGTTCACCTTCTTCGCAGTCTCCGGGTCCTTCATCGCCTTGGCGTAAGCCTCCTGGATCTCCTTCATCTTCTCGGGGTCCATGTTGCCCATCATGCCCGCGAGGTTGGGGGGCAGGCCGTTGGCGACAACCTTAAGGGCACCGCGTCCATTGGCGGCGCCCCGGGTGGAGAGCCTGGCGCTGGTCTTGGGCACGGCGACGCCGCGGACCCTGGTGGCGGAACCGAGCTGCCTCTGGCTGGACGATTTGGCCGAGACGACGGCGCGCGCGGCGACGGCGACGACGACGGTGGTTGTAGACGCCATGATTTGGGCGTTAGCTACTGGGACAAGATGGACGTGACCCGGGGGGCGGTGTGGGCGTCACGCGGGAGTTACCTGCGAGCCGCTCGGTCGTTTGTGGCGCCTCGCGTGGGCCGGCGTTCGATGCCGATTCGACGGGTAGCCTCCGTGATCTTCTTTTTGGACCAATCAGAGCGCGTGTCTAAATTAACTCAAGAAATGGCGGTCTATGGCGGTCTGATGATTTCCGCCAATCGCAAAGCCCTCAACGAGACTGCGTGGCACAACGGTGCGGCATAGATCTATTCATCCAATCGGCACACGTCACGGCACCACGCGCGCCGAACGTACAGCGAATACATAGGGCAGGAGCGGTTCGTCGCATCCCGTTCTAAAGCCTCAAGGTCTCCGTCGTCACCACGGCGCTCAGACGCAGGCTCGTTAAGCACGTCGCCTCTTTGTGCACTCGCGCCAGCGTTAACCCAGTCGCATCGAGCGAGATGGCTGCGAAAGCCGCGATGATGACGACGACCCGCGCGCTCGCCCCCGCGGCCGCGCGATCCGCGCCGCGCGGTGTCAGGGCCGCGGTCAGGTCCGCATCTACGATCCGTCCCTCCCGCGGCTTCGGCCCAGGCGGCGTCGGCGCGGTTCGCTCGGTGTACTGCAAGGCGGTCGAGGCCCCCGTCAACCCCACCGAGCTCAAGCCCCCGGCGAACCTGCACGGCTTCGAGCTCGTCCGCGAGGACTACGTCGCCGAGTACGACTCCAAGGTGTTCTTCTTCAAGCACGCCAAGACCGGCGCCGAGGTCATGAGCCTGAGCAACGACGACGAGAACAAGTGCTTCGGCGTCACCCTCCGCACGCCCCCGGCCAACTCCACCGGCATTCCCCACATCCTGGAACACTCCGTGCTGTGCGGCTCGCGCAAGTACCCCATCAAGGAACCCTTCGTCGAGCTCATCAAGGGCTCNNTGAACACCTTNCTCAACGCCATGACCTACCCCGACCGCACCTGCTACCCCGTCGCCTCGTGCAACCTCCANGACTTCCACAACCTCGTGGATGTCTACCTCGACGCCGTCTTCCACCCGCGCTGCGTGGACAACGAGAAGACGTTCCAGCAAGAGGGCTGGCACTACGAGCTGGACTCCGCGGACCAGGAGATGACGTACAAGGGTGTCGTGTACAACGAGATGAAGGGCGTGTACTCCTCCCCGGACTCTGTGCTCGCGAGGGAGGCGCAGCAAGCGCTCTTCCCCGACAACACCTACGGAGTGGACTCGGGCGGCGATCCCACCGTGATTCCCAAACTCTCCTTCGAGGAGTTCAAGGACTTCCACGGCAAGTTCTACCACCCGTCCAACTCCAGGATGTGGTTCTACGGCGACGACGACGTCGAGGAGAGGCTCAAGATCCTCGACTCGTTCCTGTGCGAGTTTGACAAGAAGGAGATCGATTCCACCATCGGCACGCAAAAGTACTTCACCGAGCCCAAGAGGGTGGTGGCGTCCTACGTCGCGGGCGAGGGCGAGGAGGCGGACAAGTCCTTCGTGCAGGTCAACTGGCTCCTCAACGACGGTCCCTTCGACACCGAGACGGCGCTCGCGGTCGGCTTCCTCGATAACCTCCTCCTCGGCTCCCCCGCGGCGCCGCTGCGCATGGCGCTCGAGGAGTCCGGCCTCGGCGAGGCCATCGTGGGTTACGGCCTCGAGGACGAGCTCAGGCAGCCGACGTTCGCGATCGGCCTCAAGGGTGTGGCCAAGGAGGACATTTCCAAGGTTGAGGCGCTCATCACGGAGACCATCGCCAAGATTGCGGAGGAGGGTTTCACCCAGGCGGCGATTGACTCCTCCGTCAACTCCATCGAGTTTGCCATGCGCGAGAACAACACCGGCCGCTTCCCCCGCGGCCTCTCCCTCATGCTTCGCTCGCTCTCCGCGTGGCTCTACGAGGGCGACCCGGTGGAGATTCTTCGGTTCGAGGAGCCCCTCGCCGGGCTCAAGGCTAAGATGGCGAAGGAGGATGTCTTCACGCCGCTCATCAAGAAGATGCTCATCGACAACACCCACAAGGTGACCATCGAGCTCAACCCCGACAAGGAGCTCGGCAAGGTTCAGGATGAGGAGGAGAAGGCCAAGGTGGCCGCCTACCGCGCCGGTCTCTCCCCCGAGGAGATTGAGAAGGTTGTCGCCGACACGGAGGAACTCAAGAGGCTCCAGGAAACCCCGGATTCACCCGAGGCGCTCGCGTGCATGCCCGCGCTCGGCATCACCGACATCCCCAAGGAGGCCAAGTCCATCCCCACGGACGTCGCCTCCGTCGGTGCCACCCAGATGCTCACCCACGACATCTTCACCAACGATATCCTCTACGCCGAGCACCTCATGGTGAGTTGATTGACCGGAACCCGCCCGATCGACGTAAACACGATTGATTTTCCCAAACCCGATTCCGCACCTAATACCACGCCCACGTACGCGTCGCACTGAAAAGTGGGCCATCGTTCTGGGGCACATTGATGGTGCGAGATGAAACAGAGGTATTGCTATAATGCGGCGCGCGGGGCTCTTCACACCCTGCGCCCGTTTCGCTGCGGTACCAAATCCCCCGCCCTCGGTCACCCCGGTCCCCGACCTTGGAACATCCGACTCACAGCTGTTCTCNTTCAATTCGCAGGATCTTCACGCCGTCCCCATGGACCTGATGCCCCTCGTGCCCCTCTGGTGCCGCGCCATGCAGCGCATGGGCACCTCCAAGCGCTCCTTCGTCGACTTTGACCAGCTCATGGGCGCCACCACCGGCGGCTTCTCCCTCTCCCCGTTCACCTCCTCCGTTCGCGGCGAGGACGACGTCGCCGCCTACCTCGTGCTCCGCGGTAAGTCCACGAGCGCCCAGGCCGGCCAGCTCCACGACCTCATGGCCGAGATGATGCTCGAGGCCAAGCTGGACGACAAGGAGATTTTCAAGCAGCTCGTGCTCGAGTCCCGCGCCGCCATGGAATCCCGGGTCCAGTCCGGCGGTCACTCCGTCGCGGCGGGTCGTTTGGACGCCATGGACTCCGTCGCCGGGTACGTCGGCGAGCAGCTCGGCGGACTCGCGCAGCTCGAGTACCTCAAGGTCCTCGCCAAGAGGATCGACTCCGACTGGGACGGCGTTGTGGGAGACCTCGAGAAGATTCGCGCCGCCGTCGTCTCCCGCGCCGGCTCGGTGACCAACCTCACCGCCGACGCCAAGACGCTCGAGGCGACCGCGGGTGCCGTCGAGTCCTTCCTCAACGCGCTCCCGACGGAGGGCACCGGGTCGGCGGTTGGTGTTCCCTGGAGCACCGACCTCGTCCTCCCCTCCGTCAACGAGCTCATCACCGTCCCGACCCAGGTGAACTACGTGGGCAAGGGTGCCAACCTGTACGACGCTGGGTACGAGCTCAACGGCTCCGCCTACGTCATCAACAAGCTCCTCGGCACCACCTGGCTCTGGGACCGCGTGCGCGTCTCCGGCGGTGCGTACGGGGGCTTCTCCGACTTTGACAGCCACAGCGGCATGTTCAGCTACCTCTCCTACCGCGATCCCAACCTCCTAAAGACGGTGGCCAACTACGACGGGACGGTTGAGTTCTTGAAGGATATTAAACTCGACAAGGATGAGCTGACCAAGGCGATCGTGGGCACCATGGGCGACCTGGACTCGTACCAGCTACCCGACGCCAAGGGCTACACCGCGCTCATGCGCCACCTGCTCAAGGTTAAGGATGAGGAGAGGCAGCAGCGCAGGGAGGAGGTGCTGGCGACTACGGAGAAGGACTTCAAGAAGTTTGGCGAGGTGCTGGAGGCGACCAGGGCCCCGGAGGCGAGGGTGTGCGCCGTGGTGTCGCCGGACGCGGCCAAGGCGGCGATGGAGGAGAGGCCCGACCTCGACTTCCAGGTCACCTCCGTCATGTGATCGAGCGGTCATTCATTGAAACTCAANCGCCCGCGCTCGCTTATACGCTTCAATCAATTCATTCATCTTTGGATTCAACGCGTCTACACTAAAACCTGTCTCTACTTGCAACCGAGAATAGCCTTCCCGTAATCGTCCACCGTCGGATTCTCGCACACCCTCTGCGCGTCCGAGCTGCTCAGCAACGCCCCGTCCCAGTTAACACCGTCCAGTTGCGCCCACTCCCCGTTCTTTCCTTTGCCGAACCGAGCGTTTGTCAATATCGCGTTGTCAAAGTTCTGTACACAAAACACGACGTCATTGCCCATACGGATACGATAACCAAAATAACCAAAATAACCAAAATAAACTTACCACGTTTCGGAGGTCGGAACCGGCAAAGTTGACTTCGTAAAAGTTCGTCGAAGACATGTCAGCGCCGTTGAAGTTGACCCCCGCAGCCTTCGCGCGACTCATCTCCGCACCGACGATCTTGGCGTTCGAGAAGTCAGCCCCGGTGGCGACGACGCCGCTCAGGATCTTACCCGTCAAATCTGCTCCGCTGTAGTCGCACCCTTTAAGGTCCAGCACAGCCTCGGGCAGCGCCCCGGTGCCAACCTCGAGGGAGAACTTGGCCCTGGTATCCTTGAACAGGTCCAGCGCCTCGAGGGTACACCCACCGGGCATGTCGATCACCAGCGGAGGCTTCTCGCCAGCTCCCGCGAGCGCTGGGCCACACGAGGTCAGCGTGAACGCCAGGGCCAATGCGGATAGTTTCTGGGTTATCGTGACCACGTCAGCGTCACCCTCGTTCTGCGTCTGCGTCTCCTCCCGCCGCTGCTGCCTGGACGCCGCCACGTACGCGGTGTGCGCACACCCCGCCAGCACCGCTCCGTACGATAACACCGTCCCGACGCGAGCGACGTTCGCCATGAGGCTGCGGCGGGCGACACCAAAGGCGACACCCTTCACCTCTACATCCTCGCTCTCCGTTACAGCCCCATCGTCGGTTCGGTTCGACGACGCGGGGGCGGACACGGGAGTCATTGTGACTCGACGCTGAACGCGCCCGACGTCACGAGGACGTGCGGGGGAGGCGAGCGAGTGCGGCTTGGCGAACGTGACGGCGTGCATGGTGACGCGGCGCACGGATGTGGGGGATGCCTAGCGATATGCCCGACCGAGATGTTTGGTCGGCCGTGCGTTTCAGGAGAGCAAATTTCAAATTGTCATGACAGCGCGCCGAGACGCCCGGAGCACCATACGCCACCGCCCACCGTCGCGCAAAGATGGCCAAGACCGTCAAGATTGCCAAGACCGACGCCAAGAAGGCCGCCAAGAAGGCCGCCGCCGAGCTCCAGAAGAAGCTCGAGGCCACCGTGAAGGCTGCGTACGATGTGGATCCGACCACCGCGCTCGCGCCTTTCCTCGCGAGGCCCTTCTCCAAGAACGGCATCGACGCCGTCGCCACCACGTCCACCGTCAAGCAGCTCAGCGCCGACGACAAGAAGTGGATCTGGAAGCTTCTGGAGGGCAACATGAGGCCGGTGTTCGGTGAGAAAGTCTGGAAGGCGCGCGAGGGCAAGGAGAAGAAGAACGACATGGTCGACGACGACGCTCGATACATCATCGTCAGGAGAGCACCAGCCGTGGACCCGGAGAACACGGACCCCAACGGCGTGAACACGAAGCCTTCGGGCGAGCCCCTCGGCTTCGTCCACTACCGCTTCGTCATCGAGGAGGACGTCGCGGTCATGTACGTGTACGAGCTGCAGCTGGACGCCGCGGCGCATCGCAAGGGGCTGGGCAAGTACCTCATGATGCTCTGCGAGGCGCTCGCGAAGAAGGCGAACGTGTCCGGCGTGATGCTCACCGTGCAAAAGGCGAACGAGGGTGCCGTTAAGTTCTACACCGGGTGCAAGTACGTCATGTCGGTCATCTCCCCGACCAAAACCGAGCCCTGGGCCGCCGATGAGTACGACTACGACATCTACAACAAGGTCTGGGACGTCGACGCGCTCAAGTGCCTCGAGAAGAGCGCCCGGACGCAGTGGTCCGAGAACAAGAGCCTGTTCGACCAGGCGCAGATGTTCGTCATGTCCAACAAGGAGCTCAACGAGGAGCTGGCCAAAAAGCTGGAAGAGGCCAAGTTGGAGGAAGGTCAAGCCGCCGTGGCTGCGTGAGACGACGTGATGACCTTAGCGCGAACTATCTTAGCGGTTTCAATAACAGAGCGACCTGTGTCACTTCTTGCCTTTCTTCGACGACTTCTTCCCCGGGGTCTTGTCGTCCTTGTCCTTCTTCCGTTTCTTCTCCTTCTTCTCCCCCGGGGTCTTGGCGCCCCCTTCTTCCGTGCCGACGTCCTCGATCCCCATGTTTCGCCTGTTCATGGTGATTCGCCTGGTGATTCTCCTCGGCCCGCCGAACTCCTTCCGTCCCCCAGCCTTTCGCGACGGCAGCATGAACATGGCGCTCGCCGTGATCGGGTCCTCCTCCTTCAGGCGCCATTTCTTCCCTGCACGTTGGTGGTCGGGAGGAAGCGTCGGTCAGCTAAGAGGATGGCAAAGTGAAAACGAACGCGAGGGTTGTCGGAAAGGCCGGTTCGGCGGTGGGTTCGTGGTACGACGATGGGCGGTACTTGTACGTGGGCGGCGGTGTTAAAACTTACCTCCCGCCTTGAACTGCGATATCTCCGGTCCGGCGTCCTCGTCGCTGATCTTGAACCGAAGTCCGTCAAGGTCCGCCGGGTCGGCGTCGTGGGGAATCTGGATGAGCCAGAGCTCCTCGCCGCCCGCCGCCGGCGCCACGGGCAGCGACCCTTCGTCCACCAGAGGCTTGATGCCGGCCGGTACGTATTCCTCGCCCGGTTCGTATACTCCCGGGCCACTCATCGCGTTCGTCCCGAGGCGCGTAAAGTCCTGGGGCGCGGCTCTCCTGTGCGGAGGCTCCCGGGCGGCGGTGGCTGATGACTCGGTGACGGGGCTGGTTTTCTGTTCGGCGAAGGCAATATAATCTGCAGAGGGTGACCGAGGGCAACCGCTGATCTCGCGCGCGGCCACCGCATTCGCATTCGTCCGAAACGATGACGGCGCGTGCGCATCGATCCATGGGCGCCCGTAGGTCGACGGCATGCCTCCTCCTCGCGCTCGTCGCGCTGGCCGGCGTCGCGCCCGTATACTCCCTGCACGAAGATCAGGCGGGATCCTACGACTGGCACAAGTCCTTCCTGGGCGAGGCGACGCAGGCTGCGTTCGCCGGGTCCAAGCAGAACATGCGCGCGTTCGTCTCCACGGAGCAGGGCGCCATCGGCGCCATCGAGTTCAAGACTGGTGATCTCGGTACGCAACGTCAATCCCATCAGCCATCGCCCCGCCCCAGATCCGATCAGGAGATCCGATCCCTAAGCGCCAAAAACCCATAGGCGATCCGTTTCGAACCCCTCGTGTTCGATGCACGTTCGCGACCGCCCAGACTGACGAATCCGTTTCCTCCTTCTTTCCCCCTCCTTCCATCGCAGTCTGGCGCCACGTCTTGGAGGACGGCGACGTCGTGGACCGCCTCATGATCGCGAGCAGGCAGCTGCTCACCGTGTCCAGCGCGGGCAAGTACCTGCGGTCCTGGAGCATGCGCGACGGATCGCTCCTCTGGGAGCTGGTCACCTACACCGCCGCGGCACCCTCCGCCGACGCCAAGGCTGAGCGGGACAGGGACCGGGGCGTCGACGTCCTCCCCTTGGGCGCCGACATCGACGGCGACGGCGACGAGGACCTCCTCATGCTCAGCCGCGGCGAGGTTCAGCTCAGATCCCTATCCGAGGGCGTCGCCGCGTGGTCCACCGAAGCCGCCGAAGCCTTCGACGAGACTGTCCGTCTCCACAGGGTCGCCAGGGACCCGACCACCGGTAAGATCATCGCATTCGGCGTCACCGAGGACGACGGCTCACCCGCAGCGATCGAGATGGAACCAAAGACGGGCGAGGTTACCCGCAAGGGCATCGCGTCCAACGCCAACGGCTTAAGCGGATGCCCCCGCGGAACCGCCCTCGCCTTCTCCGCGGACGCCACCGGCGGCGTCTTCGCGTCCGGCGTGACCGCCGACGGCGCCAAGACGTACGCCGTGGACGTCACCAAGCTGTTATCCGGTAAGACGCGCGGATCCACGACGTTCGCGCCCGTCAATGAGGCGGTGGGCTCCGTCGCGAGGGCCCGACCCGTTCGGGGATCCGACGCCGCCGGTGACTTACTCGCCGCGGGATCCGGCGCTTCGATCATTACCGGTGCCGCCGGGTGCGCCCTGGTCCGCGCGGCCACCACCGACGGTAAGCTCGAGTACGTCAGGACGTGGCCCCTCGTTCACGCCGAGTGCTCCGCCGCGGTGTCCTCCGCGTTTGTCGGTAACCCCGCGTCCAAAGACATCGGCGTTGGCGCGGTGACCACAGACACGACGAAGGGCGTCGCCGTCGTGGAGATTCTCACCCTCGCCGCCGACGGCACCGTCGAGGCTGTGCGCTCGGGTAAGCCCGTGGGTGGATTCGGTTCCTCCGAGAGGGGCGTCGCGGTGAAGGCTTGGATAAACGCCTACTCGGTCAAGAAGGATGGGAAAGACGTTCTCGCGTACCGCCCGATGGTCGTCTCCCAGGACGCCCGGCTCGCGCTCCTCGGCGAGGGCGGCCGGACGCTGTGGACCCGCGAGGAATCGCTTGCGCTCGCGGATGAGGTTTTATTCGCGCGTCTGCCCCCGCCCAAGACGGCCGCCGCGGCGAAAGCCGATGATCTCCGGGTCCGGCCGACGTTCCAGGAGAGCCTCCGCCAACAGGTGCTCGCGGTCAAGGCTAGGATCAAACGCGCGACCGAGGACGAGATGGAGGAGCTCACGGGGCTCCGACGCGGGCGCGGCGCCAAGCTCCTCCCCACGCGCGACGCCAACGGCTTCCGCAGACAGATCGTCACCCTCTCCCCCGCGGGCGCCCTCGTGTCCCTGCACAACGGAGACGGCCGCGTGCTCTGGCGCAACTTCCTCGGCGGCGGCGTCGACGCGCAGGGTGCACCCGCGAGTGCCTACAAATACGCCGCCGTGTACCGCTGGAGACCCCCCGGGGACGAGTCGCGGGATGCGGAGCACGCGCTCGTCATGGGCACCGCCGTCGACGACTCGGCGTCGGGGGGAACCAAAACCCGCGCCGTCGTCGTCGACCTCTACACGGGCGAGATCGAGTCCGACGTCGTCCTACCCTTCGCCGCCGCGCACGTCCTGCCCCTCCCGGGTAACGCGCACGCGGAGGAACACCACGAGAGCGTCTCCGTGGCGCTCCTAGTGGACGCCGCCGGGTCCGCCGCGCATGTCTTCCCGGCCACCGCGGAAGCACGATGGGCCGCCTACGCCGCCCGCCCGTCTGTTTCCTACTACACCGTCGACCAGGAACACGACGAACTACGCGGGTACGGCCTCATGCCCGGACCTGGGGTTGACAAAACCACCGGCGAGGCACCCGCGTCCTACCGCACCGCGCAGACCTGGTCGCAGCGCTTCCCCCCCGAGGTTGGACAAATCGTCGGGTACGCCGCCAAGCCCACTTCCGAGACGGTGCACAGCTGGACCAAAGTGCTCGGCGACCGGTCCACGCTCTTCAAGTACCTCTCCCCCAACGTTATCTTCGTCGCCACCGCACCCAAGGATGCCCCGAAGGCTGAGTCATCGGTGTCCGCGCACATCATCGACGCCGCCACCGGCCGGGTGCTCTACCGGGTCCGACACTCCGACGCTCGGGGACCGGTTCACGCGGTGGTGTGCGAGAACTGGGTGGTGTACCACTACTTCAACACCAAGGCTGGCCGGTACGCGATGAGCGTGCTGGAGATGTTCGACGACGCCGAGCACAGGAAGGGAACCGCGGTGGGCGAGCTGATGTGGTCGTCGCTCGTGGGCGATAACGAGACTGAGACGGTGAGCTCGCTGGCGCCGCCGCCGCTGCGGATCATGGGCCAGAGCTACTTTGTCCGGCCCGCGGCGACGATGATGGCCACGACGTACAGCGCGCAGGGGGTGACGGGGCACCAGGTTCTCATGGGCACGGCGACGGACCAGGTGGTGGCGCTGGACAAGCGTTGGCTGGACCCGAGGAGGCCGACCAAGCCCACCAAGGACGACAAGGAAGAGGGGCTCATCCCGTACAGCGAGGTTTTACCGGTGTTTCCCCACTCGTGGGTCACCACCAGGCACCAGGTGGCCAAACTGTCGGGGATCGTCACCGAGCCCGCGTCCCTGGAGTCCACCGTGCTGTTCGTGGCGCACGGGCTGGACTTTTTCTTCACCAGGCTGCACCCGAGCCGATCGTACGACATGCTCGACGAGGAATTTTCGTACCTGCTCCTGGTGGTGACGATGGTGGCGTTGGCGGCTGGTGCGTTCGTCACTCAGGGTCTGGCGATCAAGAAGGACATGGAGAAAAGGTGGAGGTGATAAAGCCCATCGACTTGTCAATGACGATATATCTTATTACGTATTGAGACGCTTCCCCGGCTTGTATTTGCTCCCCCCTTTGGCGTATTCATCCCTGGGCAACACGCAGTGCGTCACCTTGCACACGTGCGTCGTCCTCGCCAGTTTCTTTCCAACCGCAGATGTGTTCTCCGTATCCCTGCCCGTGTTCTCACGACTATCCCCACCACCCGACGTGATGGCCCTGGCGCCGAGGTAGTCCGCCTCTTCTCGTTCAAACTCGCCCCGCCTCGACCCGCCCAGCGCTCCGTTGCGGAAGAAGCTCAAGCCAGAGGCAGCCTCGAGTTTTCCCAGCGGCACTGCGAACTTTCCGAGCGGCGTGTTCGGGGCGATCGGCGCGTTAGGCAGGACGAACGCCGCGGCCGCGACAGCCTTCGTTCCCCCCGGTGACGTCGCCAGGATCACCTTGAAGAAGTGCGTCGGCACCGCGACCAACTCTGGCGCGTCTCCCAATAATCCATAGTCCATCCTCCACGCCGTCTTGGGCCTGGCGACGTCCTCTATAGGTATCGTGGTCAGCGCCCCATCCACCGTGGTCAGCGCCCCATGGGTCCCCGCATCCACCCCGCGTGTCGATGCCTCCAGCTCGCGGGCCCTTAACTCACCCGCGCCGCGCGCCTTTGTCGGGAGGAACAGGGGCCCCGTCGCGACGAGCACATCACCTCCGCTCTTCCCCGACAGCTCGCGCGTGAACCTCTCGAGCCTCGCCCAGTAATCCCGGTTAAATCCGTCGCCAACCTGCGGCGAGACGTTGATGAGCTCGAACGTCTCGTCCATGGCGCGCTGGCTGTCTTTATGCCCCGCGGCCGCCGCGAGGTGGCCCCTATCGTACCCCGATCCCCTGTAATCGGAGAGCTTTGGACGAAACGACGCGGGTGTCTCGGCGTCCTCGACGAAATCGGAACGTCGCCTGTTGCCCGGCCCCGAGACGGTGTCCTGGTTGATGACCTCCAGGACCCACCGAGGGTTCCGGGTGCGGGCGTCGAAGGACGCGACGAAGCCGCTCCTCACCCGCAGCGTGTCCTCCGTGCCCGTCGGCCAGCCCATCCGCATCGCGGGGTGCGACTCCGCGGACTCCATCGTCGCGGGCTTGGATGATGCGGGCGATTCGTCCCTGCGCTGGATGTACGCGTACACCGCACCGCCGCCGAGGGCAGCACCTCCCGCGGCGCCGATGAGGAACGGACGCATGCTACCTCCGCCGCGATACCCGTAGCTCATCGCGAGGAGGTATGAGCCGATTGATGACAACGCGAAAAGTTTTTGGCAATCCATCTCTCGGGAAGGCGGCTTTGGCCCTCCCGTCTAACCTCGAGCTACGACCGTCTGTCCATCACCGACGACGGCGTCTCCAGCCCCACAATCTCGAACAAACCGGTCTGATCGATGAAATTCACCCCGACGCCGTGCTCCGCGCGTACCTTGTCCTTGTGAAGCGCGGGGACCCACGAGGCGTACTGCGCCGAGAAACCGTCGGTGAGCTCCGACTTGGCCACCCTCTCCAGCTCGGACAGGCTCGAGTCGACGAGGTGCCACCGCTGCCACGGCATCTCCCGTTCGCGCATGTACGCGCCCACGACGAGCCCGCGCGCGGTGCCCTCCTCCGCGCCGACGACACGAACCGTCCCGGAGCCCCTCGTTTGATCCGAGCCGGCTCCCTCTTCTTCTTCTCCTTCTTCTTTGTCGGTGACGACATCGACGCCGAGGTGGCTCAGGACGGTCCTGACGCACGCCGCGCTCCTGTACGGACCGCCCAGCACGAGTACCTCGTGACCTTCACCGACGCACGCCTCCAGAAACTCGGCCGCGCCGTGGTGAAGCCTGTGACTGGCGAGCCAACGCTCCTTCGGCGTCCTCGCGTCGGCACTTTCAACTTCGGGCCCGTCTTCAATCTCGGGCCCATCTTCAATCTCTTCAATATCCTTAGGACCCATCTCCTCCTCGCACGCCTCCTCCTCCTCCTCGTCGTCGTCCCCGGTATCGTCCCTGGACAAGGTCNCGGTCCCGGCTCCGAACGCCTCCCGCACCTCGTTCACCACCGACTGCAACCCCGCGGGCTGAACCGTGAGTCCCTCCCACCCGACGTCCGTCTGCAAGTCGCACCCGAACTTCATGCTCGCGTGCAGCTTGATCTCGTCCCACGCCGCCACCACCTCCCGTAGGTTCANCGGGCGGGTGCTCCGCCCCTGGGTCATCCGTTCCATCTCCCGTTTGTATTCCTTGCGCCGTTCGACCAGCTCTGCGGCTCTGCGCGTCGCCGCCTCTTCGAATCTCTCTCGTTGCTTCGCGGTCACCGCGCGCTCCATCGCGGCTCGTTCCGCCGCCTCCATCTTGAGCCGCTCCGCCTTTCGTCGCTTGAGCATCATGCGGAAGCGGGTTCGCTCGGCGATGTTCTCCTCGGCCATGACGCGGACCATGAGCGCGCCCTCGAAGGATGAGCTCTCCTCGAGGCACGGCATGAGCATACGGAAGACGTCGGCGTAGTCGTTCGGTCCGCCGGGGATCTTCTTGGGCCAGAACCTTCGGCAGCCTCGTGGCCCACCAGGCACATCTCGTCCGTCGCGTCCACGAGGGTGTCGAAGCTCATGCACACGACGTGCGTGGTCTTCGGTATCGTCAGTTGTTCGTTCTCGTCATCT
>JGI24540J26637_10000669_pt1 | contig 14611 bp, 7 predicted proteins | sample NorSeaMetagenome_FD_26637 | JGI IMG/M metagenome (IMG submission 26637)
TTTTCAATGTGTTGTTGAGACATTGAGTCGTGTAATTTAATGTAATTTACGGCTATGCCGAATATAAATATAATAATAATGATATTCATATATCACATATGGACCTCATGTCTCCTTATTGATTGGTTGCTTGGTTGCTTATTGATAGGTTGCTTGCTGTTTCGTTCGTACCTTCGAAACTTACGTAATAAGTGTTTATGTAGAGTATTTTGTTGGACGAAGCAAGGCACATGCAGTCAATATCCTGCTGAGAACACCGTCTACTTATTGGTTTTGTACCTAGCCGTAACATCGTTGTCCCATAGTTAGTTACCCGAATCGTCCTCAAGATGGTTTTCACGCGGGACGAGCTGTTCCAATCGTGCTTTGCGCTCTATGTCTTTATCCTCACGCTGCATGCGCTCACTTTTCCGAAGCGAAACCCATTGAAACGACCCCGAAGGCAAAACGTTACCATTGTCACAGTTCGGATGCTCTTCGGGCTTCCGGCAAATATTCTATTCGGTTGCTGGCTCGGGCTGTGGTTAGCTTTCTGGGAAGTATCTCGGCAGCCTCTATGGAAACCGATTCTTGATCCATCCAGAATGCCACGAAAAGTTGGATTGGAGCTGTGCGGAGGAGGGTTTCGAACATGGTATCATCTTGGCGTGTACTGGGGTTTATACGACAGCGTTGGCGCGCTGGGTCTCCGACAGATGTATTTCTCCGGTGCGAGCATAGGTGCTCTTGTCGCAGCTGTTGCTGCCTGTGGAATTCATCCTGCGGACATATGGGCTCACATTCCAGCTATCGCTGATGGGTATCGGCGCCACTTTGTTTGGCACTTCTCACAAGTTGGACAGTTCTGCCGCTACCTCTTGCATTCATTGCTACCAGAAGACGCGCATTTACTAGTCAAGGGACGGCTGTTTATCTCAATTTCTTTGCTGTTGCCATTCCCACACAATGTTTTGCGAAGTGAATTCATATCTCGGGAAGATCTCATCGATGCAGTGATTGCATCACAATTCATACCCACATGGACTCACCCGGGCGTATGCTTTTACCAGGGCAACATGTGCATTGATGGGGGTGCAACCAACAATCTTCCAGCAATATCTGACAATGCTGTGCGCGTTGGTCTCGATGCAGATGATATTTTGTCGTGGTGTGTTGATCTTTTACCTTCACAGCCACTGACAAGGGCAAATACGTTCTATCCGGCGGACGAAGGAAGTTTGCAGCGCATGCTAGATTGCGGAAAGGACGATGTCTTGGACTGGCTTTCGACTGCTCGCGGTGGGCAGTTTCTGAACAGCCACCGAGCTAGTAGCTAGATTGGGTCATCGACAACCGAACTCGTGCCTTACATTGAGGATGTCGGAAAGCTGCGTGCACTCATTCTGAATAGTCAGCATTTGGTCTCCCCTAAAGACTGAGTTATTCCTTTACAAAGTTGCGCGGACTGCGATCCAGCAAAATACAGTAGCAAAATGGGCCGTACTTGAACCATATTGTGTCACTTGAACATATTTTTCTCCTTTCATAATCATGTAACGCAAAATAACCATCTCAATTTCCCGGACTCAGAGATAAAGAGCGCGGGTTGCTTGGAAAACACATGTCCTGGACGACAGTTTTCGAAGATGAGGGGGGCAAGATCGCTGGGCACCTTTAGTCACTTGCCTTTTGGGCAGGGAATACCTGGGGAACGCTACATGATAAGAAGACAGGCAAAATTAGACTAACCCCTGTTCAATCAGCTATCGATTTCATGCGTCATGTGCGCACGTCGTTTCCAAGCGAACTTATAAATGTGGTAGGTGAGTGTCGCATGAAGGTCGGCGGCAAAGGTAGTTTAGACAACAGTTGTGAACTCCAAGCCACTGCTGCAATCAAGCCTCAAAAGTACTGACCAATGGATCTGCTAAAGAATAATGGTTTTTGAGCAAAGTTGTTCTTTAACATTCATCAGGTTGTTTTCATGGCGAAATGCACGATCGAACCGGATGATCAAAAGTCCCAATAAGAAATCGATATTTGCACGAATCGAAGCTGCATTAATAACTTGCAAGATCGAATTTCGGTCTGTACGTCGTGCGATGTTGTGAGCAGAGAACCAAAAGTATTGGCTCTCGGAGATTGGATGATGCGGTATCAATTTTCTTATCAATTTTCTAAAGGAAAATTAGGATTCACTGCCAAAACTCGAGTTTCAACTGAGTGAAGTTTCCTGTTCTTACTGGCTACTTCACTTGCATTCTTGCGATCAAAGACACGAATATCCACCGTATTTCCTTCCGCCGGCTCAACATCCTGAATCACAACAAGGGTACAATCTTTATGTATCAGATGTCCGATGATTGAGCGTACAAGCTTCAGCTCTGTAACTAATTGATTAGTGTCCTTCACTTCTTCGGTCTTCGCGATCTCGCTGAGATACCAATTTGTAAGTTCTATTTGAGAAATACCTGTGTCCACTTCAGGATTGCCCCTTCCATCAACTTGACAATCATTTCCCCTTTCTAACTTTGAATCAGAATTTAAAATTCGCTTTATAAGCATGTTTCGGACCATCTGAAATTTCTGGAAAGAAACTTTTAATTGTTTTGTGACCTTGTAGCCGCTGGTATTCAAATTTTCAGATGACAAGAGTGAGACCATAGATGCGTGGCCTTCTGGAACAACGAGGTTATGTGTATGGATAGGTGGCAATATCGGCCCAAGATTGTGTTCATTAGTTTCTTCGAAGACTGCATCGGGTTCATTAAGGTCAAGATCCCTTGCCTCAACGGCGATAATTGAATCAGATAATAACCGACAAGCCTCTCTCACGTGTTTTGGCTGTATGTCGGTTCGGCAGTGAAGACGAGCCAATGCTTCAGACAAGCGCACAAGTGCCTCAAGCTGTCGAACTGTTATACGATATGCCGTCTGTGATCCGGGCTGACTATCCCCACGTCTTAGCTTCACGTATGCACCTATAACCTCTTTTTGTGCTTCAGAGGTCAGCTTAGGGCGCAAAGTTCTCGCATAACGAATGTAGCGCTGGAGCTGTTCTAGCGTAAAGTGTGCATTGCTCACTTCTGATTTTTGCCTATGCAGCTCGATAATGTGACGTGCAAGGTTGTAATCTATAAATTCGTCAGGTTCATCAATCATGACATGAACAAGGTCAAAACGTGATAAGATGGCAGGTGGAAGACTCAAATTGTGCTTGAGTTTTTTGCTCCGATCATATCGCCCACCATTTGGATTAGCAGCGGCGAGTATAGAGGTCCGTGCGTTCAGCGTGGCATTAATGCCAGCTTTAGCAAGAGAGATAGTCTGCTGCTCCATGGCCTCGTGGATAGCGACCTGGTCTTTACCATCCATTTTGTCAAACTCGTCTATGCAACATATTCCGTTATCTGCTAACATTAGCGCACCGGCTTCAATACAGTATTCCCCAGTTTCGACATCTTTTCCAACAGTGGCCGTCAATCCAGCTGCTGACGATGATTTTCCGGAAGTGTATACGGCCCGTGGTAGAAAGGCAGATACATATTTGAGGAACTGGGACTTAGCACAAGAAGGGTCACCAACAATTAATACGTTGATGTCACCCCGAAGATTGATACCATCACTCGTTTCCTTATGCACGCCTCCGAAAAGCATCAGCGCCATGGCACGCTTGATATCAGTGTGCCCATGCACTGCAGGTGCAATGGACGATACAAATTTCTCATAAATAGAAGGATCCTTTGCCATCAAAGCTATGTCCCTTCTTTCTTCTGATGTAAGGCTCTGGACGGCGTCAGTTGCTTCGTGTACTTTCAAATCAGTATTATCGGCCACATTTCGATCGTTGCCGTCAGGCTTCAGGTTGCCCGTCGTGTTAACAGCAACAGAATGAGCAATAAATACCATTCGGTAATAAAGCTCGCGCACACCCATGCGACGCAAGCCACCTAAACCTTCACTTTGAGTAGAGCTAGCTGCAGTGTTTCCAAGCTCAGTACGATCTCCTGCCATGTTTGCAGGGGCACCATCAGGCGTGACTAGTAGTGATCCGGTGAAAATGACTTTGTCCCCTGCACGAGCCTGCTCGACAGCTTCATTGCGCAGGATCACTTCCATAGATCTTGGTAAAGATCCAGCTGGAACTTCCTCAGAATTTTCTTGAACCCGGACACGCTGCCAGTCGACAAACTTGCAGCCTTCACGCGATAAAGCCCATTTTAAACGATTAGCACACGTCGCATTTAAACAGGTAGCGGGTGTTGTGTATTGACACTGCTGTTCGACATCTTGGCATAAGGTTCCACATTCAATACACTCAAAACTGCCAAGTAGCAACTCGGGTCTGACGTCAGAAGTGCGAGTCACGGTCCCGCTGAATGAGCACAGCTGCCCAATAATCTCAGCTTTCAATTCGCGAAGTCGAAGCACACTTGGCAAATTGACGAAAGCGACCCAGAACTCTTTCTCCTGGCCACTTTCCCAACTTACCATCTGAGGTTGATGCTCACGAACAAACATTTGAACTGCCTGACGCAGAGTTGGCTGATACCTATAAAAGTTTGCCTCCACTGCCTCGTGAGCAAGTGAGCTATCAAACCTGAAGTCAAAGTGAGGAATAGAGGAAAGTCAAAGGATTAAAACGGTCAGCTGCGCTTGAATGTCCTTTGACGCACCGGACGAGGTGCTGGAAATTGACATACAAAGTGGTCCCATCACATTCACGCAAAACTTTCAACTGTTGGATATAATCGAGGTAGATCGAACTGCCCGTGTCGATCGAATTTTCACTAACATCAGAACTGTACGAGTTTAGGAAGGCGAGAAATGCACGAAGCACCTCCTCTGCACCATCGACGTGTGTAGCTTCGGTAAACATGAAGGCTGCAAACGTTCGGGGGTGGGTCTAAAGAACAGCAGTTTCAGTTCAATTTGTGAAGAAGACGGGAAAGCCGGAAAATAATGTCACTCGATTTTGTTATGATCAAATAAATGTTACCTTCATATATGATATTTTCATTAAAACTACAAGCTTCTTTATTTTGATAAACGATATTAAATTCAGTTTATGTATGTATGATTACCTGTCAGTTTTATTTTATTGTCGCTCACGGCGGGGGAATTGAATATAAAAACGACTGTAGAATAGTAAGATGTCTGCTGGTGGCTGGATCGTTTCTGATCGAAAAGAAGTGGAAATACATTTCAGAAAAATCTGAGCCTCCGACCCAATTCTCCCACCCATCGAATCAGAAAATTCTAATTCGTCGATTTACGCCTTCTCCTGAGACCAACAGGCCATAGGGCCCAGGCCTTGAATTACAGGAAAAATGGGAAACTCTTCCTCGAATCTGCCACTTAATAATATAGATATAATATGATATGATACTTCGAGATATATTTCGACATGATTCGAGTTAAAATAAATATGGTGTATGAAAAAAAAGACCCAAGCAATCAATCAAGAATTCCTGGATCGCGCTCGCTCGCTCGATCGTGAAAATCGTTCTGTTTCCAAGAAACTCCGCAAAAAAGCTCCTTGGACAGGCAAGGCAACGTGCGGTTTTCAAACCAACTACGTGTCATTTTTCAGCACACACTGATGCCACTGAACATGACAGCCTCTCTCGAAGTCTACAGTCATGAGGTATGTGGTAACTAGTCGAATGTGTCAGAGCTCATACCAGGAATTTTAAATCGAAGGAAGTCCACTTTGGTGGAGAAGATCAGGAAGTGCACATACTGCCATCGTTTGCTTTGCCAAAGGTAGTGATGCTTGTTTACAGTTGTTTTGAAGTGTTTTTACCTGATACGCAATGCGCCCCCTGCGTAGGTGCACCTCCTCGGTGGGACGGTGAGTTCAGGAGGAAGTGAACTCTTTTTGTAATGAATGTCATCAGCAACAACCCTTCTTGTTTTGCCCCTTGCGCAAGTACGGGCCTTTTCGTCCGCAAATTCAAGTAAGCGTTCCGCTATGGCTAGCTTCAATCTTAAAAAAACAGGGCAGATGTATCATAGTCGCACCAAAATGGTTGTCTATTTCATCACTCCGCACAGTATTAGAATCAGAACGAACTGATGATGTATTTCAGGTGCGAGTCATGATGGTTATAGTAGAAGCCGATTTCAAAATCTTTGCTCGAATAGGCGTTGCCTTTCCACTACGTTGAGGTTGCAACAGATCTATGCAAATATGCGCGTGAAGACATGGAGGATTGGAGCTTGATTTATGATTTGACGGTGACAACTAGTGTCTTGAATCCGATGTTCGCCAATTAATTATTTTTGTGCCAGGAAAACGTTCGAGCGGTGAGGCACAGTAAAATGCAGTCTGGCCTGCGAGGATTACTAGATGTCCACGCCCTGAAGGTCGCGCAACTTATGTTTTCAAAACCGCAAAGCCGCTGACAAACTTCATGGCAGGGTGTAAAATTGAGTAACTTGGCTTCCTTGGAGGTCAACATTATTCGGCGCTACATGGCCAGTTCCTTGGATCACCTTTTCATCTCGAGGCCAACTAAGTGAGACAAGGTCAGTTACGAGCATTTGATCGTTGCCTGCACGTCCAGCATCAACCACTAGCAACTAGCAACTAGGTTATAATTGGAGGGCACTACTTGTTCTCCTCTCACTGTTTGTTCTTGAGACGGGCTTGAAGCTTCAAGCTGAGACGAAGCAAGGCTTTTCTCATCCATACACCATGAGTACACGCATAGATTTTTTTACGCACGGTGCAGTAGTATGTCGACACACACAGGTGTGCACGTTTTTCATGTACCGCGCTGATCTATAGCTTTCGCGCTGATCTATAGCTCTGCCGACACCCAAAAGAAACTCCGCGCGGCATCTGTTCTCATTTTCTTCGCTTCGTGAGTTCTTGAAAGCGCCCCAAGATGGGAACAATACCCATAACCCGAGAGGTCTTCACGTGCTTGACCGCTTTGCGATGTACCTTCACAGCGAGCCTAGATTTTCGCTTCGCGAGGAGTTTTCCTGAGTCTGAAACAAACCGTTTCAGCAGTCCAGCATTGCGAAAATCCAGCGAATCCGACAAGAGCTTATCTACGCGACTGCCATGTAAGGGCGCGCGACGAGACTGGCGCGTCAATGAACGCTTGTCAATGCCAACTGATGGAGCGATGTCATCTGCCTCATAGGACTGCCCTGGATAGTAAAGCCGCGAGGTCGACATTCGTTCCAGCTCCTCTCCTTTTGTCGTCTCTGCCTCAACCTCTGCCCTTGCAATAGTTTTCCCCAAGCTAACCTTGTTCAAACTATACGATTCCTCTGCTGGGGAGACAAGGTCGAGCGCCATCCTTCGGACTGCAGGGAAAAGTGGGGCCAGGATGAGAAACATCCGATGCAAACCGTTGGAAACACCCCGACAAGACAGGGTAACATTGCTGCAAAGAATGAGAAAGGTCGGAAAACTTGCCTTCATCGGTGAGCGTGCGGACCTGGGGTCCGACTCCTGGACTTATGTGTCGCGATGATCTGGAGGACGCGCGCTCCCATTTGATTGTAACAAGCCTGCGCAGAGACATGGTGCAGAGATGTCACGAACGATGTCCTTGACAGCTTTCGCTGATGTAGACGGTTTTTCGAGGTCTTCCAGAGTAATATTAATAAGATCTTAAGTGTTATTACACGAACAAATAAAGATATATATTCGGCATAATAGCCGATTCTACAGGAGACACCACTTGCAAAAATGTCACATATATATGACCTTTTAATATTCATATGACCTGGTATCGTTAATCAAGGATCACGGTCTATTCGCTTCGTACAATGACGACATGACCTGGTATCGTCAACCAGGAATCACGATCGCTTCTTACAATGGTGACGTGTGTTTGCTCATACGTCGGCTGTTAATTGTAGTAAAGATGGTTATTCATGTGATTAACTAATTAACCACGTCCTCGGTGGCCGGCCGACCCACCTGCGAACCCCAACAAATCAGTTCACTCGTTCGCCAAGAAGATTTTTATTATTAAGATTATATTATTTAATAAATACGTAACATATTCTGTTACGTTGCTCATACTACAGTATTGAAGGAAACAAGCAGCTTGCTGCGCTTCCACTTCCAGCGCCGCTCATTGTCATGTAGATCTAAGTTGATACAAGTGACACGAAGACCCTTAGGTCTCCCGCCAAGGTTTGGCTGTCCTCTTTCGGTTTGTCGTTCGGCCATGGCGAAGCGAAAGAGTGGAGGCTGTCGGTTTTCAAAGTTTTTTGTATGAGCAACGTGTCAGAATTTGTTTCAAGTCACATCAAAACACTCGAGCTGCGCAAAAAATCAAACTCAACGGCAAATGCATTGTCCCACCCGTGCGCGGCGATGTCACTTTTGTATGGGAATCTGTTAGAAATCACGTGATTGTGATCCGAGTCAATGAAGAAAATTCCTACGGCAGTATTCTTCATCGACTCGCAGAATTGGTCAACGTTACGTTAAGATTAATTATTAAGATATTATAATAATTTAAATGCACGTATATGTAAATAAGACGTACAAAAAAGTCGCGGCCTGGTGAGAAATTCGCTTGGGAATCATGAAATTTGATCTGTGTTTCGGTTTTTTTTTTGGCATGGCAGCGCGTGGCGCGCTTCAGGATGTCAAAAGGGAGCGGCCGACGAGCCGCTTCGCGGCTGTTTAAACTCTAAACTCTGAAGACCCAACCCCAACTCCCTAAAGACACGGCGCGGACCCTAAAGATACAGCGCACCGCTTTTTAATCGCGCGTCAGCGGCTACATGAGCGCGCATCTTGCTCATGAAAAAAACGCGATAGTCAGCGCGTGGCACGCTTCAGAATATGTATGGGAAGAATTAACTCAAGGATGACTGGTCCCGCACGGTGCCAAAAAAATAAAATTGGTAGCACAGCTTGAAATTTGAAACGAAGACGCAGCGACACAAAAAAAATTAAATCGCGCCTAGCTAGATAAGATACACTTACTTGTAAGTCTCACCCAGATTTTCTACGATTTCTTCCTGATTCTTTGTTGGACAATAAGAACCCTACCACACGAAGCGTTCATCGCCCCATTTTTGCGAACCTGTCCGATACAACATGGCTCGAATTTGCGTCGAAATGCGCCTCGCTAATAAGTTTCCCATCACAGTGATTCGCGCAGGTACTCGAAGGCCTTCTGTTTACGTGACTGCCTCTCACGCGGAGAGGGCACTGCCTGGGCGACGTTGTGCCATTTCGCTCGGAGCGCTCGGTGCTCAGCTTGCATCGTTGCCGAAAGCGTCTGCCCTCATTCCTGCCAACGACGACGAAGATGAGCAGTACGTCCTCGTTGCCCTTGAGTCTCTCACTGCACGCAAACTGTTATACCTCTGGAAAGCTGTGTTGTTTTACCAGTCGTCATCCTGCGATTTTCTTTCCACAGGCTTTTGGCCAAGGCTAAGGCCGGCCGCGCTGAGCGAATTCAAGCAGAGAAGGCATTGGAAAAGAAATACGTCTCAAAGAATGATCTCAAGCAGGATCTTGAAACGTCAAAAATTCAGGTGGCTGTGTTCAAGCTCAGCAAAGCTGGAGGACTCATCGAATCTGGATATCTTGCTCTTGCAACAGAGGAACTTGGTTCTGGCAACTGGGTAGAAGAGCTTCAGACAGCGGGATCGAAGCTTGGGAAGCAGCCTGAAAATTTCATTGAAAAAGTGTCAATACTAAGGAGCGCCTGCCGCGATGGTGACGTGGATGGAGCCAAACGTGCATACATTTCTGCAGCAGCTTCCCTGAAGGAATACGCTTTCGCAACAGAAACGACACAGAACTTGAAACTCTTGTAGCGCACAGACGCTGAAGTACATTTACGTCCTGAGAAGATGGCATTGCCACGAAAGCTGCTTCTTAGAGCACGCTAGTTACTCGGGGATCATCTGGATCATCTAGCGAGGTGTCAATATTGAGAAGGCGTGTTATTTCTACAGTTAGCTTCCAGCTCACCTGTGGCAAGATGCCTTACTGTCACCATATGGTTTACTTCCATGCACACAAACATTTACAGTTTAATATTTACTTACCATCCTCTTACGTCAATCTGACTCAACGCACTGCGCTATTCACTCATGCCATCAATCAAGGATATATGGCTTGCTGAGATGCTGCCAAGCAATTTGTGCAAAACGAGAAAGGCATTCGTTGCCGTGCATGCAAGCATCGGGTCTGCACTTGTTTCCACCGCGCATTGAGCCGGATACATGTAAGCGCACGCTTCTGGTGTAGATGATGAACCAACATACTCATCCCTAAAAAGTTGTGACAATATTCCAATAGCCTAGGAACCTGGTGCACTTCTGCGTCAAAAGGGTTGCACTGTTAGGAAGCCTACTCTGGCAAAAGTAAGTTTTGATGCAGCAAAAGCCGACGAGTTGAAATGCTTACATTTGATAAACACTACGTCAGTGTCCTCTCACGATCTACAGTCGAGACCATCGGTGAAGAAGAGGTCAGAGGACACTGTTCCGTGATGATTTCAAATAAACTGTGTTTTCACCCGACCCTTTCGATGCCAGCAGATGCAAAAGCTTCTCGTGCACTGTCCGAAGCTATGTTACCACTGTGCGCTAGTGAAACTATGTTACCACTGTGCGCTGGCACTGATCTACTCCTTAACCTTCGCAGTGCTCTTCTCCCATCTGCATGCTCCGGAAAGTGACTTGTTTCAAAGTCGATGTGGACGAATGCTCGCTCAACATCTTCCATCTCTTCAATTCTGTTCTGCAAACTTTCGCCGATATCATGGGCACATTTAAGCTTCATTTCTTCCGCAAGAACGATGTCCACTTCAACGAAAAAATTAGGCCCGAACGTGTATGCGCGCACCGTGTCGATGCATATTATCTCAGGATGGTGGTTCCAGGCAAGATATGTAAGCTGCGTTAGGAATTCAGGTGGAGCTGAAACCCCGACCATCGCTTTGATCTGCTCGATTGCCGTCTCTGCCCAGTTGTAGATAATGTAAACAGCGAGTAAGATCGCACCGAACGGATCGATCCAAAAGACCATGCGATCGCCTAGCATAGCACTCACCAGACCAACTGAGTTTGTTACTACATCATTCCTGTGGTCCTGTGCATAAGTCTGCACCACAACACTGTTGGAACGCCGGCAATACAACCAAAGGAAAAATTTAACAGCGATGACAAAAACCATGACACCGATCACGGCGTATAAATCCTCAAGGTGGTGCGTATGATCGGGTCCCATAAGCTGCCGAACTCCTTCTATTAGAATCTGGAATCCCAAGGTGCCCATGATACAAGAGAAAACGATTATTCCAAGAGGTTGCATGCGGCTTTTTCCTGCCGGGTACACGTATTTATTTTGCTTCTTCATCGAACGATCTGTTGCCCATAGAATGAGGCCCGAGACCAAGTCGAGGAACGAGTCTAGAGCGGAAGCGATAATACTGAGGGAGCCTGAAGAATATGCAGCAAAAACTTTTATGATAAGAAGGCAAACGTTGGCATAGAAAGAGATCCTGAGTGCAAAAGTGTCTCTCCAAGCTTTGCGCTTCGATTTGGTATCCTTATCATTCCAATCGGAGTCGCTAACAACACTTGCCGACGGCTCAGTTCTACCAATCAACTGTTCGATCTCCTGAAACTGGTCCACTAGTTGGTTTTGCCTGCGATAGTAACCCACAATGCCGTCTTTCGCTCCAGTGTTGAAATGCCTTGGCAGGCGCCTGTGCAAGCCTTGGATCTGCGCTTCCGTCTTTTTCTGAGTCTCAAATGATTGCGCGTCCAACCTCCACGATTTACGAAAAACACCACTTCTATTGTTGCACAGTATTGCCTCGGTTTCGCCTGTCGTTGCCGGCAAGACAACTGCGGTCTCCTGCACGCTTTCGTTGCACTCAAGCGGGGATTTTCCCGAGCTCATCCCTGTGACAAAATCCAGCCGGGTGGGAGCCAGGTCGGGCTTTAGGATCCTGAGATTATACAACCTCGGATTTTGGAGATATATATAAATATATTGCCCACGCACGTATATTTTATTATTGTATCACTGATNAAAATTTCGGTATGATATATATATATAATTATTCCCAGGCAACATATTGGATTCGTGTTTCAAAACCTTTGGACGTGGTTCTGCGATGTGGGTCAAAGGGCGACACGTGGACGAGGCTATCGACATTAAAAATGACGAAATTGCAAAACATCTCAACTGCCTCCTGTGAAGTTGCATTGTTCGATGCTCGCGGAAGATGCGATCAACGCTGCGGAAAGAAATTTCAAACTGAAACGAAGCTCCCTAAAGACTCAAGACTTCAACTGAGTCAGGTATCAGCCCTATCTTTGTGGTAGCACACGCACACAGTTCAGATGGTAGAAGCGCGAGTCAGGTTCAATCTCAAATAATAACTAAGACACGAATGCAGGCAAACACAGTGATGCACACGTACACGGACCAGGGACGCCGATTTTCAGTGAAGAAGAACGGCCTATTATCTCTTTGAAATACAACTCTCCGTTTCCAACAGTTCAATTGTCCGATTCAATATCATATTAACCGCTGTCATAGTTGGAGAATATGCGTCCTCATATTTTGCAGCAGTCTGTGACGTCTCCGGATGCATATGGAATAGAGAGCGACCTCGCTCACTCGCCCAAGCAATTGATGGGTCAAGAGGGATTCTACCAAGAAAATTTGCACCCGTCTGCTCACACATGAAGGCGGCTCCACCCCTAGTGGCAGGGAAAACGTCGACGTGGAAATGTAGGTTCGGACAAGTGTGACTCTCATGTGCGGCACTGCTTGATCCACTTTTCATTAAATGTGCAGCAAGCACTTGACGGACCACCTGAGTCATATTGGATCCGTCGGCCCCTGAAGAGAAGCGAACAAGATCACTTCCAAGAGGTAGACTCAAACCGCTCATATTTTCAACGACGCCAATAATTGGAATTCCGACTTTTGAACAGAAGTTAAGCTCCTTGCGCACGTCAGCCATAGCGACCTCCTGTGGTGTTGTTATTATGAGTGCCCCGTCAACTCCAGTTTCTTTCATATATTGAACAATGCTCAGGTGCTCGTCAGACGTCCCGGGCGGCGTGTCCACAATCAAAAAGTCTATCGGACCCCATTCAGTATCTTTTAGAAACTGCTTTATCAGTCCACTTTTCCTTGGGCCGCGCCATATAACTGCGTCATCAGAGTTATTAAGCAGGAATCCCACAGACATTATTGCAAGGTTATCACTGACATAGACGGGAGACCAACCACTGTTTGACCTGTGAACCTCGTGGCCTTCTTTACCAAACATGAGCGGAGCTGAAGGCCCACAAATATCTACATCGAGGAGGCCAACGTCCAGGCCTCGAGCAGACATTCCATAAGCCAGCTGTGCAGCAAAAGTGCTCTTACCAACTCCGCCTTTTCCTGAGAGAATAAGGATTTTGTATTTGACTTTCTCCAACCGTCGTCGGATTGCAGCCGTATCTATGTCGACGCCAGAAAGGGGTGAAGAGGCGCACGCGGCCTGTAATTGAATCATAAATCGAGTCAAAAGTAAGCGTAGGCAATTATGTAATTACAATGCGGAGGAAACACACGTGCCTGATTTGGGCACCCTGAACACACATCAGCACTCCCGGCAGCCTGGTTGTCAGAACCTGGTACGTAAAAGTAAAAAAAAAAAGTCAGGTCGTGGAATATGGCAATTTTCAATGCGGAAAGAAATATCACCTGGACAGCCAGTGTTTGCTCCGTCCGGAACGGGCAATCTTTCATGATCCTTCGGGGACATGGTCGCCGGTCAGAGAGTTCGTCCGGCTTGTCCAACTCTAACAAAGACGACGTTATCATCACCAAGTAAGCTACGTACGGTTCGTTTCTCTTTATTATCCATATTTATTACCTTCGTATTGTTTACATTAAATTATTATCAACTACATATATCACACATCCAGCTTGATTGATAATTACGTAATAATCACATTAATATTTATTTCGGGCTCATTTTATTACTTAATAAGTGTGCGCAGCGCAGGTGGTTGAAATCCAGAATACAATTTAATTATCATCATATCCTGAAGATAATATATCACCATTTGCACAACTGATGGCTGAACCCGTGCCGAGTTTTTTTTCGAGGATTTTGAAAAGCGGATATCCGCCGGACTTTTTCGGACATCTTCATTGAACAAACAGAGACGACCATTGCCCGGATTTTCCCCCAAATCCGCTAAAATTTTTCGAGTTTTTCTCAGACATGTCTATATATAGTTTTGCAGATGGTATAATAATAAGGTAAGTTTCGTTCGTTCGTACGTATTATAAATTAAAATAATACTGTATGAAACTCGCTCGTAATAATATATTTAATATAAGGTATTTTACACATTGCATAGAATATTTTAATATATATATATGATTATTATATACATATATACATGATATCTATGATAGTATATATATGTATGGAAGGTATTTTGAAGAGAGTCTGACTGTTTACTCTGTGCGCCATTATAATTAGACCGCCAAAAGTTCGAGTAAATCTCCCGTAGAAATTGAGGATTTATTAGACCATACTGCTCTCATACATGGAAGCCGAAGCGTCGCCTAACCGTTTGCCTGTTAAAGTCATACGTAAATCTGGAG
>JGI24540J26637_10000671_pt1 | contig 14587 bp, 1 predicted proteins | sample NorSeaMetagenome_FD_26637 | JGI IMG/M metagenome (IMG submission 26637)
TCATCAACCCATACCGCATCTGCTAGACTGGGCAGGGGTATGACCTTACGCTGTACCACTGCGTGTGCTGCCCCAGTTTGGGTGGCAGGCTGACACGCCTGGCATGTGTGTAGCCACTCACGGATGGAGCGCTGGCGCCCTGCAGCAGTGCTTGGGATAGCGGCCTCGTCCTCGCCAGGTGTAGGTGGAGTAAGCTGATTGGACATGTGCGTGTTCTCTCCGGATGCTTGCATATTGTGTACCCAGCTCGTGAGCACTCGCTGCACCTGCTCTGCATAGGCAACAGCATAGCAGTGTGCGCCATACCACACATCTGCAGCCTCATCGGCTACCTTGTCAGCAGTCGCGGAGATGCCCAAGCGGGCCGCATCGTCGAGCTCTGCGAAGAGCTCAGCCACCTCGGAGGTGGTGCTATCGATGGTTTGTCCAATGAGCCTATTGCGACGCTGACACCCCTGCTGCAGGCGCTGCGCATAGTGTGTGCCCCACGCTGTGCTAGCATCGGCCATGGTCAGCTCGCCGAGCACATGTGTCGGTGAGCCTGCCTGTGCGGCTTGCTGCACTTTCACGTGGTGCCAGATCGCAGTCGCAGCACTCGGGTATAGTACGCAGAGCAGTTTGCCCAGCTTTCCCAGCACTGAGTTGCCGAAGACCTGTGGTAGGCGTGCCTCGCACTTGCAGATAACCGCTGCAGCTGCGCCCATCGGGTTGAAATGCCAGATGGCGGCCGTGGCCGTCAGTGCCGCCGTGGCGGCTGCTGTCACTACCTGCGGTGGTGCCAGGCGCTGCATTGCGTGCTGCATGGAATCCCAGTGTGCCTTGGCATTGCGGATCGTGCTGGCCCATGCCAGATCATCAGGCATGTGTGGCGCGTACATCCACCCGTCAGACGTGTCAGAGGACTCGTCATCCGTGAGATGCTCGAAGCGCAGCAGATCCTCGTGATCGGCTGGCACCCCAGATGCAGTGAACCGTTGCTCTAGTTCATCAACCTTGTGCTTAAACACTAGAACCCCATCGCCGATGGCCCTGACACCTGTGTGCTGTGCCTGCAGCTCCCCTGTGCCCACCAATGTCGGTATAATGCGCTGGGAAGCCGTGGGTTTAGCAAGTGTGCGTCGGAATGCCAGCATCTCGTCGCCGAGCGTGGCCATGCACTGCTGCACCTGCTGCTGCTGTGCTTCTGCCTGAGCTAGGCGGCTGGCAGCCTCTTGCTGCACTGCCTCCACGCGTTGAGATAGAACACGCGAGTTTGGGCCCCTGATGTCAGTGCATAGCCTGAGCAGTGGTTGTATTGAGGCAACCACCACAGGGTTAGCATTGATGCACCATTGCATGATCAGTGGGCTGCACTGTGCGCGTGCTGTTGTGCCCCCCTGTCGCCGCAGGTGGAAACAACGCAGTGTTGACCGTGCTGCATAGAGCACTCGCGCCTTGTGAGCATTGCGGGAAGCATGTCCCCTTACGTGCCCTTGGATCCGTGATGCTGCCACGTACAACCTGGTCTGTCTAGCCTGTATCAGGTCAGCAAGAGTGCCGACCCCACCCTGTGCTCGTGACAGTAGTGGTGCTGGTGTGCTCGCTGTGCCAGGCCGCTGCATCCGGATCGATGCGCAGCGCATGCCAACTGCTGCTCGCATAGCAGTGTCAGCGGAGTGCTGCGTGGCCTGTGCTGGATCATCTGCCAAGTATGCCAGCTGCCCCTGCAGCACTCGGCGGCCCCCATCGGTGCTCCACGCATTTGCTACCTTCCGAGACAGCTTCATGACCCGTGGCGGGTGCCTCACCCTGTTCATCCTGATGGTCGCCTGAATGGTGGTCGCGGCTGTGCGCTGCGCCCAGTATGTACGAGCACTCGCCAGACTGAGCTCGTGCACGACATCTTGGTGGCTGCGCTTTGTGCCCACTGTTGGTGTGGGACGAGCTTCCACCCACCGCGCGCACTGAGGAGTGCGCACCTGCACCATTGTTGGCGGCCCCCCTGGCCACCTCTTGGCTGTGTCAACCCATTGGGGAGCAGCTGCCCTGGTTGCTGTACGTTGATCCTTGAGCATAGAATCGTACTGTCGCACAGCTCGCCTTGCTTGCTGCTCCACCTCCCTGTTGCGCATGCATCGGACCATGGCCCGTTCCCTGATGGATGTCAGGACAGCAGCTAGCGTGCGTTTCGCAGCCTGCTCCAGCCATTGATGCTTCACGAGCTTCCACTCAACGCTGAGGCGTGCCGTGTGGCCTCGGATGAATCCGTTGATGCACGATGCTGCCCGACCGCTGGCGTCGTAGGCATCGACCAATGGTGGCACATCCTCAAGATGTGGCATATGCCTGTGCTGCACGAAAGTGGCCAGTTTGCAAACCTGCACTGTCCCCGTCAACACGAAGGTGGCCTCACAGCCCGCATCCGGGAGCACCGTGACACGACCAGTGTCGATCATGCTGTCGAGCATAGCGCCTGCTTGGTCAAGCATGTCGGCACTGAAAGCAGATCCGTAGCTATACGTGGGAGTCACTGGGCCACCTCTCGGGGCCACAACGTGGCGTCGCAGCCATGCTTGCCTGTCAGAGCTGGATTCAAATGTGCTCAGGAAAGCNTCAAACTCACTAGCTGAGCTGGAACTGTCCCACAGAATGCCGTGAGTCGCGGCGTGGGATGGGCCTGCATGCACGACNAGTGCAGGCTGAGCCTCTGCAGATGCTGGAGCAGCCCCCATGAGATTGTGAGTCTTGGTGCTACTGTCCCCAGTGATACTGCCCATTGGGCAGTCCGTACTGACTGAGTACTGCGGCTGAGGAGGGCTCTCGCGAGCGTCAACCTCATCAGGTCCATCCAGTGCCACCCCTTGCAGTTGGTAGGGGGTGGCGGCCAATGATCCCCCTGGGACCAGAAAGGCTCGCGTAAAGGATGTAACTGACTTGCCATCTGTTGGAATGGTAGGATAGACATCGTATCCGGTGAGCCCAATGTTGGGCGAGCGTTGCCATGGCTGTGTGTCACTGCCCCCAGTGATACTGCCCATAGGGCAGCCTAGTGCAGGTGTGTGCATGGCGTTGTGTGCCGAGTGGGTTAGGGCGCCACGAGGGCTAGAGTTTCCTTTTTCGGGACACCGTAGTGGGGAAACTCCTAAATCTGTGTCCTGTGGTGTGTGACCATCGCCCACTGAAGGGGCGTGATCCTGAGCCACAGGACTACCTCCGGATCGATCCCTTATGAGATCTCGAGCGGTGGTATTTAGGCGCGCAGTATGCTGTGGAGTATGCCGTGGGCCTGACAGTGCTATGCCTGACTGTGGTGGCAACAATGCCCTATCGCACTGCTCTATGCTACCGTATGCTACACTGGTTAGCTCGGCCTGACCTGCCTCCTGCTGTACTACACCTGACTGCAATGGTGCTGTGCCATGGCCTAGGGTGAGGGTACTGGGGTCTGTCGTAACACTGATGACCGCTGAGGTGGCTGCCGGGGAGAGAGTGGATCGCCTCCCAAGCCTGCGTTGCCTGGAAGCCAGATGAGTGTGCCCGAGGGCACCTGTGGCATTGGTGGTGACCCTGGTGGCGGTGGTGAGCGCAAGCTCTCCATCTTGGTCGTCATCATCATCATCGCCACGCTCTGACCCATCAGTGTCAGATGCATCCTGAGCATCCGCTGCTGCTGCCGCTGCCTTCGCTGCCGCCTTTGCTGCTGCTGCTGCACTCTGAGCAGTTTTTCGCTTCGCTGCTGTGCCCCCCTGTTTGGTTTTCTTCTTTCCGGAAGGGGTCGTGACTGCTGCTGCCGCCACCACTGCTGCTGCTCTCACAGCTGAGCGCTTGTCACCCTCTTTCGAGGAGGCTTTCGGATAGCCCTCAGTGCCACCTTGGAACCGGTGGGTAAGACGCTTGTACTGCCCTGCATCCATGTCGCGTGCCATGGGCCTGGTGCACTTCGAATGCCTCTTTTCCATAGGCATAACCACGTTGGGGCTGCCCCCACCGCAGGGCACATCGATGAAGTGATCCTTGCTGCACCTGCTGCATACACCCCTCGCGCTGGGAGTGCATGGTGATGCCCAGACTCCCTTGTGGAGCACATAGTCACCTGTGCTGTTCACATAGGTGCCCAGAGTGCTCTGGAGCTCGGCCACTTCTCCTGTGCTGGTAACCGTGGCGTTGCTGTGCACCTCTCGCTGCGCTGCGCTGCGCTGCCAGGAGTTTCGATCTTTGGCAGGGCGCCCACCCTGGTCGGCATTCCTGTCGCGGTGTCCACGCTGGCCCTCGGGCACCTTGGAGGTGCCTGGTGCTGGCGCAGTGCCCACGTTGCGTGCCTTCACAGCCTCGCGCTGGAGAGTGATGGCCTCCACCTCCAGGAAGAGCTTGAGCAGGTGCTCGTACTCCAGCTTCTCAAAGTGTCCCTGTGCATATGCCAGGTCGGCCCCCACCAGCCCATTAGCCTGCCTGCTCGTGAGCAGAGCATGGGCCTCCTCGCGGATGCTGCTCTTGATCTGCCCAATAAAACGCAGGTGCGTGTCGCGGATAGGTGGGAACACCTCAGCTTTGGTGAGGCCATCACGTTCGACTGCCTGCGACAGCTCGGTGAGGCGGGCAAGGAATTCGGTCTCGAATTCCGACACCAGCTGCTTTGACTGCTGGCGCCAGGGCCCCTCCATGAAGTCAGCTCGCGCCTTCTCATAGGTGAAAACGGGGACCTGCTGCCTGCAGATCGCGTCGACCACTGCGTCCTTCAGTTGAAGCCAGTGATGCTGGAGGTCCTGGGCCAGAGGCCCAAAATGTTGGACCCCATGGCACAGCCACAGGTTGGAGTGAGCCTCCACCATGGCAGTTTGGTGCCCTCGCGGAGGGCGTCCGTCAGCTCGTGCCTGCTGGTAGACGTGGTCCAGCTGCCCCTCAGGTGCAGCTAGGGCTTCCCTGATCAGCAGCTGCATTGTGCGTCGCTTCCCCTGAAACTCCACGATGTTGGTGTCTGTGAGGAAGTAGAGGGCAGTGATGACAGAGATTTCGAGTGGGAACTCGAAATACTCCTGGGCCATCTGCCTGATGCACTCGTCGATGGCCCTGCGCAGCACCCTGGCATCATCCTGCTTGCACGCGGCCCTCATTGTGGTCACCATCTGTGAATTTTTGTCCATGATGAGTGTCCTGAAGGCCTTCAGGGAGGTGACTTTCTCCCGTTTGGCGTAGGCCACTGCAGACTTGTCGAACTGCAGGGAGAGGTTGAACATGGCTGTGGCCATGTCCATCGGGTTCTTCCGCATGGTCTCGTGCTCTTGCCCCCCCTGCAGCAGGGTCTGGCGCTCGAGATGGTCCCTGATGCGCTTTGCCATGGCCAGCTTGGCCCGCTTCTTCTTGGAGCTCTTTTTGGTGGAGCTCTTCTTGCGCTTGTCCGCAGACCCAGTGGAGTCGTCGGAGCTCGAAGAGGTGGAGGAGTCGCTATCACCTGGGTCGTCGCCGTGGGCCCCCTGGTCTCCCTGGAGGCCCCCTGCAGCTGTAGCAGCTTGCTGGGTCGCGCCTGTGTGTCGACCTGGCAGAGGGGACCTCTCGCTGGCATTTGCTGGGTCATACCTTGCGTGTGCTGGCCCCCCCGATGGGGGGGCATCTGCGCTGAGACCCACACCAGTGCGGTCGTGTCCTGCGTCGCTGAGCCTGCTCGGGTCAGGGTGGCCTGTGGCCACCTGATGAATGTCGCTCTGCCGTCGGTGCTGGCTCTGCTCCACGGAAGCAAATCTGCGCCTGTCCTGCGTCGGAGACCCAAAGTAGTCCCTGCCTGTCAGCGGGTCTGCTGCGTACAGGCCTCGCTGGGCCTGGGATGTTGCCAGGCCCTGTGTGCCCTTGCCATCGACGTCGAGCAAGCTGATGTGGCGCCCATGCGGCCCCCATCCTGTGCCTGCATCTTTGCTCGATAGCGGCCCCCACGGGCCAAAATTGTGGCCTCGTGGGGGCTGGGGCTGGTCAAGCTGTTGGTCAAGCTGGTCGAGCTTGCCAAAATCTTGGTCAAGATTGGTCGTGTTGTAGAAGTAGTCGTCCCTTGGATCGTTAGGATCGTGTAGGGGACGCATGATGTTCTTGAACAGGCCGTCTTGCCATTGAAGTAGCCGAGATGTCGCCGCATTGGCGGCGGCTTCGGCTGCAGGACAGAGGTCTTCGTAAAAGGCAGGCTCCATGTAGGGTGAAAGTCGAGGGCACTGACCTGTGTGGTCGTAGTGTGCTCTGATATCGTCGCTTGGCGCGTCGATCCCATTGTCGCCTGTAGCATTCAGTTTGTGAATGCTATCTCTGTGTTGCAGAGGTTGCTCTGCAGCGACTGCTTTTAGAAGCTGTCGCGGGGTTGGTCGTGGTCGTTTCGCAACGGAACGCACGGTGACATTAGGGTGTTCACCTCGTATGTCGTGTGTTCCATGTTGCGCCGGTGCCTCTTGGGCTCCGGGGTTTTCGTCGCAGTCGTTTTCAGGGGCGGTTCCGGCGCCGCTCCTGGTTNTGACATCATCACCGGATGATATCCTGCGTTCAGGTCGTCCATCGTCGTCGTGGACGGGTCCTTGACCATTGAAATTTTCTTTCTTGACCGACGGGGGCGAAGTTCGCTCATCGTCGCAAAGACTGACCGGCTGATTTGGGAGGGAGTCGTTTCCATCGTCTCCATCGTCAAGATATCTGCTCGGGGAAGTATTCGCTTGAATGCTATTGGATTGTTCTGTCGGCGCAGGCGCCGCATCGCGAGGCGCGTGCGTGGCGTCCGGCGATAGGAGATTGGTATTCATCGTTTTGTTACGGTGATTCTTTAATGAATCCAAGTGGGTGTTATCCTAATAGAAAGCAGGTTACAGTCGTGTCAAGTGTTTCTCATGGCGGCTCACCTTAAGAACTATAGTTGCGCGATGGCGTGATCGCTCCGTGGTTCGTTGGTGACGACCGAGTATATAACTAATCCTACCAAACTAATAATAGAATCCTACTCAGTTTAGGTAGTGACTAACTAAATGCTACATCGGCTCTTTGCTTCAGCTCTTGCTTGTACCACTGTGCGCCTGCGGTGTTGCGGCTTTGGAGCGGCGACTGCGTGGCGCGGTGGGGCGGCGGATGCCTGGCGCGGTGATGCGGCGGGCGGCGGCGGGCGGAGCGGCGTTGAGGTGGAGCAATGAGGTGAGTAGGTAACAGCCCCCTGGTTTGAGAGAAGTTTTCGGTTCTCGGTTGGCTACTGCAGACGTTGGTATCCCTGTTGGCCATCGGGACCGTTATCATAAGTAGGCGTGATGGTCAACCATAGACCGGTTATAGCGTACCCTTGAACAGCCATCCACGTGGCTGCACACAGTAGCAGCGTGCACACAATCAGAGTCAACATACCTATGCTGGCAAGCAAAATGGTGAGTCTGCTACGGGTGTAACTGTCAGTGGTGGGACACTGTATTGGCATTGGAGAGTCCCATTGGTGGTACCATTCCGGCGCTGTGGGCTGGAACATCGGTGCGATGGCCCAGTCAGTGTTGGCGCTGTGAGCGGTAACGTCGGAGATGGGCTCGGTGNAGTCCCAGATCGGTGCCGTTGGTTCCGGAGCGTTATCAGGCGTTAGCATATGGTCAGCGTGGTGCAGGGTGTCGCGTTCAGGCATGCCCATCATACGCATGCGTAGCTGTGGCACAGCGTTACCAGTATCATCAGCACCCATGTCATGCATGATTTTNAGATAATCTTCATCCATCATGGCACCTGATGGCATACTCGTGCTACCCCTGACGACGTAGTGCAACAGACGCCCGTGGTCAAACAGTACATCGTTACAGACCTTCAGACCAAGGTGCAGCAGCGTTGCTTTCACCCATCTGTGATCAGGTCCATCGTGTGCTAAGCGCAAGCGTGAGCGGCGGGGCGCTCGTCTGGGGTGTGTCGTAACAGCGCTCGTATGAGCAAATGTGACACTCNTTTTCGGTGTGTCAGGGGCCGTGTACTCGAAAGGTAGTACNACGCCTCGGGCCTGCATCGCTTTCCAGGCCTGCATTGGTATGGTGTACTGTGCAGTGAGCTGCGTTGCGTACTCCACATCAGCGAGAGGCACCACAGTGACCTCTGGCTGGAACCCTTTTGGCTTGGCCTTTTGGGATTTATCCTTGTTGCCTGTGCGCTGCCAGCTTGGCATGTAGCACTTGTGCTGTGGGCTCGGATCGTGGATATGCACGCTGTACTTGTCATCCTCGGAGGCGAGTACCTTGCCACAGATCACCATGCGTGCGCTTGGCCCATTGTGGTCAGGCATCGGCGTCAGGAAGAATATGAAGTCTCCGACCTGCACGTTTAGCTCCAGGTCGTAGAGCAGCTTCTCGCGCATGGCAGCCAGAGGGGTAAGGGTATCGTACCGTACCGTCTTTTCAATCACAGCATCAGCATGCGTGGCACGCTGTATCACGGCGGTCATAGGCTGGTTGGGGGCGCCTGTAACCTCCAGAAGAAGGTAGCGCTCGGCGCAGTATGACACCATATCGCCAGGGATCAAGAAAAAATCGGTGCGCATTTTCTTCGCAGCGTCCACCAGCTTNGGGTACAATGCTTTGCGGTGGGCCCAGTCACGCATTTCCTGGTGCCAGTCACTTAGCTCCTTGACGTGGAACTGGAGTGCATGAAGCACTGCGGTATCAGCCTCATTGGTGGCTGTCAGCTCGAAATTTGGCTGGTATGGCGAAGAGAAAAGCTCGCGGTGGGTACGTGGCACAGCGCCAGTACGCCTGGTGAATGCTGTCGTGCCGTAAGTCACAGTCAATTGTGTCTGTGTGATGAGTGTACTAGCCAGTACCACCTCCATGGTGCGCCAGCACTTTATTGTGCCAGAGCTCATGGCATTTTCAATGGCACGNTTGTATGGGGCCACCCTACGCTCCACTTTGGCATGGTGCTGCGGGCTGGAGACAGGACCAAAGTCCCATGTGCGTACACCAAACATTTTTGCTAGCTCCTGTGTGACCTGTGCTGCAAATGCTGGCTCGGAGTCCGACACAATGGCCATTGGGATGGAGTACTGTGGGATGGCGTGCACATATATGAGCCTCGCGGCCTCAACTGCTGTCATGGAGTAACACATGGCGTACTGTGAGTCGGCCACTACTACGCATGTCATGAGGAGGGCACCTGGCATGCCCACCAGTGCAGCCACATCATCGTCAAAAATTATTTTATCAATGACAATGACCCCAAATCGTCGGGTGGAAGTCATTGTAGACCCTGCGCGTATCGCTGGTTTCCGGTGCGATAGGCACTCTGCACAGCTGTCGCAGAAACGCTTCACATCCTCTTCGGCTGATGGCCAGTATGCCATCTGGCGTACTGCGTGCATCGTGGCAGCACGCCCTGCATGCGGTTGCTGGAATGCATGCGCCATCACCATGATGTCATGTCGCAGGTCCCTGTGCATTTCATCGTATTTGGTGGTGCCACCTTCCACGATGGGCTCGAGGGATGTGAGTTTGGCCTGCACATCCATCGGAATCATGGGCACCAGAACCTTGTGGAGCTGTTCATCCTTATCCAAGACTGCGGGGTCACCCCAGCGCACCATGGACGTGGAGGCTGGTGTGTAAAGGAGAGGGCGGTCACCCTTGGGTGGCATAATGGCGAAAATTTGCTTTCCCATCCATGCATTGACCTGGTCCTTTACCAGTGGCTCTAGGCCATCAGTGTTTCCGGTGGCCACAGCGTATACTGTGCGCATCTGCAGCTTATGGAACTTTTGCCCGTCAGCACTGTAGGCATCTGCCAGTGCCTCCGTACCGGCAGCATCAAGATGCAGGTGCCGGACAGTGAAGTTTGGAGGGTCCGAGAAATTCTCGTCACATACCGTTGGCCGTGGCCCATGGTAGGAGTGCAGCGTTGCCATGCACGTGGTTTCTGGCGTTACCATGCACGTGGCCAGGCAGCAGAAGGTTTTTATACCCGCTGATGGTGGCGGTCCATGGCAGGTGTGCAGCGTGATGGTCATGGCCGCAACATCGGTAGGTACAGTAGGTACATTGGTAGACACGCTACAGTCCTGAGTACCCTGCCCACACAGGTGGGCACCAATGGTGTCAGCTGCTTGCTGCGCAGTCATACTGATGGCAGTATGCTTTCCCATCATCGATAGGATATCGCCCACATGCGATAGCATGTGTGCCAGAGAGTTGAGCTCGCCTTCTACATGTGCAGTAGTCATTGGCCAGTTGGCAGAGTATGCTATCTTATCCGCCCAGCCGAGGAACCTGCGGCCCTTTGCACAGAGGTGCTTGATCTCATATTCTGGAATGTGCAGGCTGTACCACTTTGCGCATGCAGTCGTAGAGTCGGTCAACAGAGCAATTTTATTGCCTGTCCATGTCGCACGCTTGTAGAGGGCACGTGATATGTACTTACTCCACTTTTGTACAGCAAGGAACATCACGTAGGCTTCGAGCTCGAACACTTGCCACTTTTTCTGGCCCGTGTTGAGAACCTTGTGGAAAGCATCGACCAAAATGGTGCCATCGGCAGTGATGTCGCTGACCACAACGTCGTCAGCGCTACCGCGCTTCACAAGGAATAGGCCTGCGCCCACGCCTGTCTCAGCTGCATCACCCATNATGACGAGGCAGTGGTCGTCATCAAGCAGATCCACTGGATCATACATTTTGCGGGTCTGCACTTTCATGCGAATCCGGAGCTGCTCCATGGCCTCATCACACTCAGCGGTCCACTGCAGCTTGTCGCCAGAGATAGCAGCGTTCAGAGTGGCCATGTGTTGGGCATGGACTGATAGCTCAGTCGGGGAGTATTGGAAGGCAGTGTCACTGTAGTTGATCACCCCAATGATCTGCTTTCCTTCACTTTTTGTTTTTGGACGCAGGAGCAGGGTGTTGGATAGTGAGTCCACCGCTGCATCGTCAAGGCAGTGGCCTACCTCAGTCCAGTACATGCCGATGAGCTTGCCCTTTTCTGACACCGTGCCCTTGCATTTAGGTGAGATGGGTAGGTTGGCCACAGCAAACACGTCCAGGAGAATGAGTTGCCTGTTGAGGCAGCGCTGGTAGGTGGGTCCAATGGGCATGTAGTCATCGATCCATCCCAGGAACCATTTTCCTACACTCCATGCTGCACCACCGCCGTGCTCGCCAGGGGTCAGTTCACCATCCGGCCCTGCTGGTCCTGCAGCAGCGCCAGCACCAGAGCCTCCCAGTGCGGTGTTCAGGAGATGCACAACCATTGCGGAGAAGTAGTTCGATGCAGGACGCAACCCCTGTGGCACGCCTATGAATTTGAACCAGCGCCCCTTCCAGTGTATTACCACGAAACGTTGGCTGTCCGGATGCATTTGTCCCCAGTGGAATGCATCTTGGAGGTCAATCTCGCCAAACCATTTCGTGCCCTGTGGGATCTGCATGGCAATGCCCTCTCGCGTGGGGTTGTGTACCATCCACGCCTGGTGAGTGTCCTTTATGTGCTCATTTGTCGACCTTAGGTCGCAGAGTGGCCGTACCAGGGCCAGGTCGCAGTCCGGGAACGTCCTGCCGACCTTCTCCTTTGGGAAGCATGGGACCACCCAGTAGTCCTTGTCCCATATGACCTCTTCGATGCGCCCATCCTTGCATAGCAGCTCGAGAGCATGGGTCATGGAGGCATCCAGCTTGCTGCCAGTGCCGTAGTTGTGGGTGACTTGCACTGGACCGTTGGCTTCGTTCATCTCAAGGGTGAGCTGAAGCATTTTGTAGCTGGCCATGGTATGCTCCCTGAACCACGCTTGGCGTGCTGAGCTAGACTCGAAATCAGACAGGAATAGCTCGAATTGGTCAGGTGTTGCCATGCTGGTCAGTGTCATCATGGTGCGTGCCACCGTGTGAGGTACATTTTTCCTGTGAAAAAAATACGCCCAGACGTGGGCCTCATGGAGGCCCTTGCCCATCAGCTCACGCCGATAGTCCTCGGTGACCGCAGTCAGCACGTTATCTTCATCCATATGCCTGGCTGACACGCCTGGCACGTGGCCCATGTAGGCATCGCGCTCGTCGCCATGCAGTTCGCGGAGTTTACCATTGCTTTCAAACTCAGCGATGGTACCCTTGCCCTGAATGACCTTTTTGATGGCATCTCGTGAGATGCACACCTGCGGGTTCCATGTGTCGCGCTTGGACAGCAGGCAGAACATAGGGTGTTTGACTGGCAGCCAACCTGGTTGCAGTGCATAGCGGCTTGGAGCGGGCTCCCTGCTGACCAGATGGGATGCATCGGTCATGTTGCTGTGAATCCTGCGTGGCCTGCTTGACATGCCACCCAGATCGCAGGCATTGGATGCCTCGAATTTTCCACCAACCAGTGTTTCCTGCTGCTCAGCGTCACCCACTAGTGACTCGTGGATGAGCGTGTTTTCAAACAGCACATTGAGCCCTGGATTTCGCTGTCGCTGATCCTGTATGATGTCCGCTGCCTTCTCGAAGAGTCGAGCTCGCTTGTCTTTGAAGCCTTTGGGCGCGTGACTGGCGCCGCTCCATGGGGCGCACTCTGGGGTAGCGATGATGTCCGTGTAGGTGTCAGGTAGCACCGCGCTGAGCTTCATCAGGTCGTGGGGGGCAAGGTGCGTGACTCCGTTTTTGGAGTGCCAGCGTGCTATGCCCCTTGCCATCGGGTCTTTTTCGATGGCATCATACAGTTGTATGTCATAGCCCATGTCTGTGAGTGTCTGGTAGCTGAAAGAACCCCCCCCACAGATGTCCAGGATCCGTAGGGGCTCACTGTCAAAGATGTCGAGTTGNTTCTCCAGTGGCATCGTGTTGATGACTGTGGGGATACCCTTCGATGATCGGACCTCCGTGAGCTCCAGGCGCATGTTGCGGCTGTCAGGTTTGATGCCCATGCTTTTGATGATGGGCTTCCCAACCAGCACGTCCACACCGTCTGGCAGTGCATTGTCTGGGACAATGTACCCTGTCATATGTACCGTATCCATGGCACATCTGAGTTTGAGTGGAATGGAGACCATGGACTGTGCACCAGTGCCCTTTTTGTCCGTGCCAACACCGTGGATGTTGATCTTCGTGCCTTGGTGTGTCTCCCAGTGTTTGAGCACAGCTCCGCGCCGTATTAGGGTCACCTCGCTGCCATCGTCAACGAAAATCACCAACTTATTTTCGTCGTCGTCTCGCGCACAGAACACCTCATTGTGTTCCATGCAGTTGAGAAGCATTGCCCACACATGTAGTTCGGCTACCTGGTGGGTATGCAGTGCTGCTTCGTCTGCATTGTGCTGCCGTTGAGACAGCCGCTGTGCGTCTTGCTGCAGCCGTGACAGCTGCTGCGCATAGTCGTTCATGATGTTAGTGCTTGAGAGCACCAGCTGTTCTAAATTTAGAATATTGTTAGGGTCCAGCGTCGGCTGGCGGTGTGTTGGCACTGCACTTGGTGCTGTGTCATCGTCCTCCAGCCCTTGGTTATGGCTGGGTGTGCAGGGTCACAATGGGCATGGTGCTCCTGCGTCAGGCACAGTTGCTGTGGTGACCTCATCATCGCTGCACGCTGGGTCAGCGTCATGTAGGTCGGCCGTGGCACATCTTGACCATGCTGCCCACTTCTTCAGGTTTCCCCAGTTGGCGTGCATGAAAGCCTTTTCACCGCCTTGCTGATCAGGCCACAGCATCGCCATGTCCCGTAGGCTATGCTGGAGCAAAGCAAGGACCTTCACGTAGAGCCGACCGTGTGGCATCCACAGCACCCTGTGCTGAGCTGGACCTTGGATGCGAGCCTGCAGTGCCGATGCATAATCTGCTTGCATGCCGAGCATCACAGCACCCCTGGCCTCGAATGATCGAGTGGATTCAGATGGGAATCGCACATAGACCTGATCGCTGCTAGTCTCATAGTCCAGCGACTCTGCCATGCCCATGATCTGGTGGCAGACCACCTCCCTGACCGCTGAGTCAACATCACCTGTCTGTCCCAGAGCGTCTCGCATTGGCTGCAGCAGCAGCTGTGCATTGATGACCACGTCTGGCAGGAGAGGCAGGTCGCAGTGTGGCTGAGCCACATCGTCGTCGTCGCTACCGATGAGAATGGGATGGTCCACGCTGTCTCCAGCCGATGTGGCACATGCCTCATCCGACCAGGTTGGTATGTCATCAACCCATACCGCATCTGCTAGACTGGGCAGGGGTATGACCTTACGCTGTACCACTGCGTGTGCTGCCCCAGTTTGGGTGGCAGGCTGACACGCCTGGCATGTGTGTAGCCACTCACGGATGGAGCGCTGGCGCCCTGCAGCAGTGCTTGGGATAGCGTTCTTTGTACCCCCTGCTGCTTCGTAGACTAGCTCGTAGTCTATAGCACCGCTCACTGTTTTGCCTTCGCATTTGGGATGCTCGGACGCTTTCCCGAATGTTTTTACACCAAAAGATGCGCCTGGGCCAGGAGACCTTAAGTCCACCATAGGAATTCTATTTTCGGACACGGGATTCCTATTTTTGGAAACTTTAGGGTCATCTGCCATTTTTGCATGTTGTGCCTGCGCACGAGCCTCGTCCTCGCCAGGTGTAGGTGGAGTAAGCTGATTGGACATGTGCGTGTTCTCTCCGGATGCTTGCATATTGTGTACCCAGCTCGTGAGCACTCGCTG
>JGI24540J26637_10000674_pt1 | contig 14555 bp, 11 predicted proteins | sample NorSeaMetagenome_FD_26637 | JGI IMG/M metagenome (IMG submission 26637)
TGAGAAAAAATGCTTCGACACTGATGATGATGATGATGATGATGATGATGATGATGATAGCGGTACGAGAGTGTATCGTATCAAGAGCTCGTAGAGCTCAAGATACCGGTTGTTCGAAGAACTACCCACATATCAGAAACATGTCGGATTACAATCCCCCATGTCGGCTAATCACACTCACATCCCGAGGTCGGAGGCGACCATCTTCTCCGCTATGGGGTGGTACATGTTCCTCGCGTCCGTGAACGTCTCACGCGCGAACGTGACTCCACCCTCCGCCTTGGACTTGGACAACGATCGGTACAACGGCCTCAGGAACTTCATGCGACCTTGCGACGTCAGCATGTCCCTCGCCGGCTCGAACGCACCGGCGTCACCGGCGGCTAACCTGAGCTGCAGCCACTTGCAGCGAATCTCGCTGTTCTTCATCGCGCTTAAACCGTACAGTTCATCGAGGGACTTGACGACGTTGACGGAAAGAGCGTGGGATCCGCCGCGGTACTCGATCAGCGACAGGAGGAAATGGTCAATCTGCGCGGATGAGAAATCCTTGACGTCATCGGCGGATGCACCCACCGGCTTGGTCCCCTCGCCGCCCATGCCGAGCACGTCGCACAGGTGCCACCGACGCGCGAGCTCCGCGGAAGCCTCCGAGGACCCGCCGTCGTAATACAGCCCCACGTCCACGGGGGGCATGCCGGGCTTCGTCAGCCACGCGTCCCAGTCGACAACCGCCGACGCCTCGGGAAACCGGGCGGTGTACGCAGTTTTGAAGTCGTCGGTGTCGACGGTGTTGTACTGGTGTCGCTTGAAGTGCTCGATGAGAAACTCGGCAAACTCNGGGGTGCCGTTGGCGGCATCCGCGTGTTCNGGCCCGTCGCCGCCGCCGCGGGTCACGTGCTCGAGNTATACCAAAAACGCAAAGCCCTTCTCGTAGGGAACCTTGGAGAAGACGTCGTCGGGGTCGACACCGCCTGCCAGTGCGGGCTTGAGCACGGTGTGCGGGTGGCTCTCACCCAGCCGGGCCACGGTCTCCTTGAGCTCCATCAAACCGCCGATGGCGTTGAAGTCGAAAACGCTCTTGCCGTACATCTTGTTCATGATCTTGCGCTCGATGAACACGGTGAACCCCTCGTTGAGCCAGAAGTGCTCCCAGGTTTTGTTCGTCACCAGGTTACCACTCCACGAGTGCGCGATCTCGTGCGCCACCACGTGCGCCTGGCTTCGATCACCCGCCAGCAGAGTTGGGGTTACAAACGTCAAACACGGGTTCTCCATCCCTCCGTAAGGGAACGAAGGCGGCAGGAGGAGAAGGTCGTAGCGCCCCCACACGTACGGACCAGCGACCTGCTCAGCCGCCTTGAGGAAATCCTCAGTCTCGGCGAATTCAAACGCACCCGCCTGGACCATCTCGGGCTCGCTCCAAACCTTGGAACGGGGACCAATCTCGACAGCCTCCACGTTGCCAACCGCCAACGCCAGTAGATAGGGCGGAATCGGAACTCGCTGCTCAAACTCGAAACACCGTTTGCCATCGCCAACATCCGCGGGTTCACCGAGGGGAATGGCGGACATGAGCGCGGTGAGGGGGTCGGGGGCGGTCACCTTGGCGCTGTAGGTCATCTTCGCGCCGGGTGTATCCTGGCACGGGAACAGCGACCTCGCGTGGATGGCTTGGCATTGCGTGAACAGGTAAGGGTGCGTCCCGCCGGCGGTCTGCTCGGGCCTGAGCCACTGGACAGCGGAGGACGATGGCGACGTACGATACGTGATGACCACGTCGAACGCGGTGTTCGCATCCATCCGCGTGCCGAGTTCAATCACGAGAGGCGCGCCCATCACCGGGTGGACCTCGCCCAAGACAAACGTCAGATCCGCCCCGTCCATCTGGACACGTTCGATGTGCAGATCGCGGGTGTCCAGCGTCAGGGTCGAGCTCTCCGACTCGACCGTCACACTCGCGGTCGCCGTTCCAGAGATGACCTTGTCATCGAAGTTCACGTCCAATTCGAACGCCACGTGGGTGACGGCGGTCGTGGGGTAGGACGACTGGCTGGATGGGTCGAAGGGCATTTTGATCGCGTCTTCGGTCGACGCCCTGGGTTGGACGCGGCGGGGTTTGACCGCTGGAGGAGACCTGGTGGTACGCCAAGCGACGTTACGACGAGCGATCGCGACGGTGGGTCGAATACAAGTAATCGAACGCGACGCGAGCATCCTCGCGCGGGGGCGAAGTGACTGGATACGAGGGTGTCGCTAATAAAGTCGCTAAAATCTACTGGTCCACATACAAGTAGGCCTTACACACCGTCACGCCATACCGACGAAGTCCGCGTACTCCGGGCAGAGTCTCCTGCAGTGCCTGTACAGCCTCATCGCCGTCATGTGATCACTCTCACCCTCCGCACGTTGCGCCCGGCGGTGCAGGTCGAACGCTTGTTTCCCCACGTCGTCCGTGAACAGTGGGTTGGCCCGTTCGTACATGACGTCTGTGCGGATGATTACCTTGAGGTGGCCCTCGCCCACCGGCGTCCCTTCGTGGCTCGTGTCCTGCCTGAACACCAGCGCCGTGCCGGGGTCCACGGGTCCACGGGCGCCACCGCCGCTTTCCACTCGTCGGGCCACCTGTACACGCCGAGCGATTCGTCGACGATGAACTTACCCATGCCGGTTCCCTCTGGCGGGACGAACATGGCTGTGCCCCCACCCACTGGGCACCGGTTCAAGTACACCAGCATTGAGTAGAGCGACCTTCGGTTCATGTCCACGATGGATGCGCCGTCGGTGTGTGGCGAGAAGTGACCGCCGGATTCGTACCTGTTGAAGAGGAGATGGTCGTTCACCCCGCACGCCTCCCACGTCCCGCCCAACCCGGGCTCCCACATGGGATGGCCTTCATCGATGACCACCGTCGGCACCACCAGGTGGGCGCACCGCCGCCACAGTTCGTCCGCGACCGCCGCGCTGTGAATCTCCACGGTGTCCGAATTGCGAAACTTATTCGTGGACGCCGCCGCGTTCCAGAAGCTGTAACCCGCACCCTCGGCGCATTTAATCAGAGCCTCGCACTCGGATGCGCTCACCATGTCGTCGAGGATGAACGCGTCGAGGGGCGGTGGAAATGTGCGCTTGGAGACTTTGGGAATCTCGGCGCCGGAGGTTGACGCGACCAGGCACGCGTCCAGCGCTCGACGGTGTTCCTCCGACGCCTGGACCTTGTTGACGGGACGTATGGCATCCGGGTCGACGTCCACCAGGTCGAAACCCGCGGTCGTGCCCTCCCGGGGCGGGGTCATTGTGCAGCGCGGACGAACCGAGGCGAGCGTGCCGGAAAAAATCTCCACCGGATCGAGTTTGTGAGATCTCGCCCAACACCACCCAACAAACGGGGTCGCGCGTGGACAGACGCCCGCGTGGGTGGTGGGATGATGTCGACACCGTCGATCACGAGTCAGGCGGGGACGTCGAGTGGCGTCATGAACGTGTCGCGGGGGATGGGACGAAGACGATCGGGATGCGCGGGGATGGGACCCACGAGCGGACATCGGGATGTGTTATCCGCGAAGAAGAGGGTGCTGACGCGACGTCGTGGCGAGTGGACGAGCGCGGTGCGTGACTGGTCGGTCGCGTCGGGGTATGGAACAAAGGCCGAGGCGCGAGGATCCGGTGTCGTCGTGAAAGGCTTACCAGAGACGCTGTTCACGGTTGGAACGGTCGCGGTGTTGCCACTGTACGGCGCGATGATCGGAGCTCCCAAGGCGAGGTTCACGCAGACGGCGATGCGTTCGCACCTGCCGTTCATGCTGATGGGTGCCTTGTACGCGGCGGCGGCGATGGTGTCTTCGCAGAGTGTGGATGCAAAGGCACTCGTGGACGTGTTCTTCACCAACACCAACGGAGATGGAGTGATGAGCATAGCGAGGCACGCGTTGACGTTGCTGTCGGGCTTCCTGGCTACGGCGGAGCCCGCGTCTTGCGTGTGGGTTCATCTGCTGTCGTTGGACCTGTTCGTGGCGCGGCACGTTTACCTAGACAGCTTAGCTCTGAACGTTCCGGCGGCGCATTCGCTGACACTGTGCTGCATGTTCGGACCGTGCGGGTTCCTGGCGCACACGGTGACCAAGGCGTTCATGGCGTTCATGGAGATGAAGGGAAAGACGGCGGCGACGTAGGCATCTTGATGAAATACAAAGTCATCGGAAGTGACGAGAGCAGACCCTGAACCTTCCCTGACTCTAGGGTAAACTTACCCTAAGGGCAAACCCTCACCCGAATTTCAACCCCCGACTCTCGTGAAAAGGATTTTGGTGGAGGTCCGGCGCACGGGCGTGCGTGCCGCCCTCACTCTCCGCGGCAGTTTTTCTTGGACCTGACAGTGAACTTCGTGGTGAGATTCAAATCACTGTGTGGGTGCCCAGGTCGCAGCCCCTGCGAGGCGCGGTGAGGCGACCACAGAGAGCCGGAGTGGAGGCGCGGATCTGGGTGACACAGTCGCCATGGACATCGCGTTGTCCGGTATGACCCTTCGGGGCTTCTACAGGTCCGTCGCGAGCCTCTCAAAGCTCGGGGCGGAGGTGCTCATCGAGGCGACCGGCGATCGCGAAGGCCAGAGGAACGGCGGGCTGACGATCAAGGCGATAAACACCGCCCGGTCCGCGTTCCTCTCCGTCACGTTCAAGTCGACGTCGTTCGATGCCTTCAACGTGACCGTCCCCGAGGGCACGTTGCAGACGGCGGTGTACGCCAAGCATCTCCTCGCGGCGCTCAGGACGCAAAAGGTTGAGCGCGTTTTGCTCTCGCAGGCGGTGGACGCGCCGGAGAAGATATCGATTCAGCTCGAGTGCGGCCGCGGGACTCTCAGGAAGACCTTCGGCGTGCACTGCGTCACCGACGCGGCTCACCTCAGGGCGACGCTGGACCCGAGCACGATGCCCATCAAGATCGCGTTCCGACCCAAGGAGTTGAGTCGCATGCTTTCCCATTTCCAGTCGGCGCAGGCGGACATCACCGTATCGTGCGCCCCGGAGGATGGCGCCGGGGACGTGCTGCGAGACGCGAACGCCCCGGCGAAACGGAACCTCAAGNTGTCGTCCTACCTCGACCCNAACGCACCGGCCGGCCAGGCACTTCAGACATCGGTGAGCCTCGACAGCGGCGGCCAGGACGCGGTGTTGAGGTACGAACACGACGGGGGCGAACAGGTGGACGTGACGGTGAACCTCAAGGACCTTCGCGTGATGACCGGTCTGTGCGAGCAGCTCGACGTGGACGTGGTGGTGTACATCGACGAGCCAGGGGCGCCGGTGCTGGTCAGGCCCACGGCTGAGTACAGGGCGATGGGCGGCGACAACCGCGGAAACCAGAGCCACCAGAGCCACCAGTACCACCAACACCAGCAACACGGTCGAGGGTACGCTTTCGACCCGACAGACGTAGACTTTGACGCTGAGCTCGTGTTGGCGTCCATGTTGCCGCGCATCGAACAGGAACCGTCGCAAACGCTGGGAGGTACCACGCGGACACAACAAATGGCGGGGGATACGAGGGCGGGGCACAACGGACCGCCGGGTACGTCGGGGAGGGAGAGTGAACTGACGGAGAAGTTTCCGGGACGTTCCGGAAAGGGCGAACCGTTCGGCGGAAGGGGCGGCCCGAGCGTGGGCGCGGCGGCGAGCACGGGGATACCGGACTCCGTCGATGGATCCACGCCGGTGGATACGCGTCAGAGGGAGACGGTCACGGGCCCGCCGGCGGATGTTCAGATGGCGTGGGCTCCGGGTGATTTGGACGACGACGACGGAGGGGACGACTGGCTGGGCGAGTACGTGGAGGCGACGCCGCCCAATCGCAAGAAGCAGCGAAACAAATAAACGATTTTACAACACACGGACGGACTACACGTAGACGATCAGTTCGCCGCCGCTAGCTCTTTCGTGATGACGTCGAGCGATTTGCCCTTGGTCTCCACGACGGTAGCCCTCACGAAGAGAACGGAAAGCGCGCAGACACCCGCGAACCCGACAAACACCGCGGGACCGCCCACAGCCTCGACCACCGGCAGGAACGCCTGCCCGATGACAAAGTTGAACACCCAGTGCGTCACGAAGCAAAGTGACATGCCTGCACCTCGAATACGGGGGTTGAAAATCTCAGAGGAGAGCAAACCGGGGATGGGTCCGCATCCCATTCCAAACGAGGCAATGTAGCACATGACGGCGACGACGGCGACTGGACCCGCGAGTGCCCACGTCGCCTGGTTCGCCATCGCGTAGCTGATGACCAGGCAGCTGATACCCATGCCGATGAACGATCCGGTGAGTAAGGGCTTACGTCCGAGCCGGTCAAGTGCCTGGCCGCTCAAGACGGTGGCCACAACGTTGGTCGCGCATACCGCAACTGTAAACAAAACACGACGTCAGTCTAATTGCATGTACGAGAATTGAAATAAACGAGAATTGAAATAAACTCACCCGAAGCCGCAACCGCGGACTGCACCCCCGCGGCGACGAACATGGCGCTGGAGAAGTACACGACCGCGTTGACGCCCGACATTTGCTGGAGGAAAAACAAACCGGTGCCGATGGTGACCGCTTTTCGGTTAGCCGGGGCGAACAACTCGGCGGTGGACACTTTTTTCTCATCCTTGTCGTCTTTGTCGTCGCCGCCGCCGCTCGGGTCCGGCGCGCCCCACAGCGCCGTCTCCGCCGCCGCAGCCTCCGCAACCTTCCCTTGACGCCTGAGCCACCCGGGCGATTCCGGGACGACGGTCATGAGCACGCCCTGCATGAGCCCGGGGATCGCCGCGAAGAGGAACATGTTGTGCCAGTGGTTGGGATCTGAGACGAGCGGAACCCCCGCGACGACGGCGACGAGGATGCCGACGCAAATCATGAGCTGGTTCAGCGACCCGAGCGTGCCTCTGAGCTGCGCGGGTGACACCTCGGCGATGTACATCGGCACCAGGTTGGACGAGGCGCCGATACCCACGCCGGCGAGCAGACGACCGAGCAGCATGAACCACACGTTGTTCGCGAAGCCGCAGAGGACGCTGCCGAGAAAGAGGGGAGCCGCGACGCCGACCAACGCCGTCCTCCTCCCCACGCCGTCGGCGATGCGGCCGCTGTACAGGGAGCCCACGGTGGCGCCCACGAGGACGGTCGATACAACGAGGCCCTTCAGTTGCGTGTTGAGCGCGATGCCGAGGTCCCTCGCGAGGTAGTCCAGCGCGGGGTTGACGATGCCGAGGTGGTAGCCGAAGGAAAACGCGCCGAGGCTCGCGACGAGCACGCACGGCAGGACCCGCATGAGCAGCTCGCGGCCCTCCAGGGGCTGAAGCTTGGGTTCTGGTTCACCAGCCTCGAGGTCGGCGGTGGCGGAGGCGGTCAGCCGACGGCCGCGCCGTGGGTTGAGCTCCCCTGTGGACGACCTCATCATCGCTCGTTGGCGCTGCTGCTGAGGTCTGTGGGAGGTCGTTGGAGCGAGCGGAATGTTGGGGCGAGCGCGGAGAACGGGGCGGGGCCGGGAGGATCTTCTCGCCGCGACCGAAGGGTTCAAGGTGAGAGTGGTCGTGTGCGCCCGGGAGACGCTGAGCATCGTGCCCGTATGACCGGTCGCGTGCCGGCGCGAGTGACGCTCCCGTTGAGAGGTAACATCTGATTCCAGCAGATCTGCGCGCGAGGTGACGCGTCGAACGCCTTCCAGGGCCGAATACTTGTAAAAGTCGGGAGTCGCCCTCACTCCGTTCAAACCATCGTGCACGGCGGTGCGCGGACGGCCGGACAGGGAACAGTCCGGATCTCACGCCAATCTCCGGCGTGTCGGTTCGAATCCGCGAGTCCGCGCGTAACCCCGGCGGGATCGCGCCACAGGGAGACGTTCTACCGGGCTCTCGTCTCGACATTCTTCAATCTTTTTTCTCCCTCCCCTCGACCTCGCACTGGGTACAATGAGCGGGCTCGAGAACCTCATGGATAACTTCTCCCTCTCGAATTCGACGTCGATGAAGGGGAAGAGCATGAACGCGATGAAGGTTGGTGCGACGACGAGCACCCCGATGTCGACGGCCAAGTCCAGCAAGGCGGAGGCTGACCTGCTCGACGACCTGTTTGGCAGCACCCCGAAGAAGGGACCGAGCGGGGTGACGACGGGTGGCTTCGCCTCGACCCCGGCGGGGGGCGGGGGGGCGGGTTCCACGGGCGCGGATCCACTCGACGATATATTCGGACTCGGAACAGCGCCCAAGCCAATCAACACGTGAGTCCCCCCCAGCCCTTTCGCGCGATCGACACCCTCGCCCAACCCCCGCGACCCTCGCGAAGATATCGTTTCGTGCTCTTCACAATCAGGAGCTGACTCGGATGATCCTTCTCCTTACCAAACGCAGGCCCGCGGCCGGTGGAACGTCCGGCGCGTACCCCGCGCAGACACCGGGCATGGCTGGTGACTTCTTCGAGTCTCCCCGCGGCACAGATGCGAACCTGGCGGCTGGAACCCCATACCGGGCGCCGTCCTCGCCGTCAGCCGGAGGTGTCGGTTCCCTCGGGCTCGATGACCTCATGTCTCAGTCCCTCGGAGGTATCGCGACCGGCTCGGTGTCGAGCAGTTTGAAGGGCCCGAGCATGATGGCGGCGGCGATGGGCAGCAGGAACGGCAGCGCGGGTGATCTCAGTCACGGGGGGTCTCAGGGTCACGGGGGATCTCAGGGTCGCGGCGGGGGCCTCGACGACGCCGACGATATCCTCGGGGCGATGTTCGGGACCGGTGTCAGCATCGTCGGTGACAGCGTCAGCGGATCGGAGACGGCGTCGCCGGCGGGCATGACACCCGTGTCGGGCTCGGTGTCGAACGACATGGACGCCTTTGACGCGTTCGCCGGCGGAACCGCGGGTACCACGGGCGAGGAGACTCACATAGATCACTCACAGAATAGCTCCGACGCGTTGAGCGGGGGCGAGGCGGACTGCGCGACTGACCTCGAGAGGGCGGTCGAGAGGGCGAGGTCGAAGAGTTCGGGGTCGTCGCGGCTGTCGTCGGTGACGCACGCGGAACCTGTCGTGGACGGGTTCGCCGGATTCGACGACCTCTTGTCGCCGGGACCCGGGTCTGTGCCGAAGTCGTCCGCCACAGGGTCAGCGCAAACGGTTTCCTCGGGCCCGGTGGGGAGTTCGTTGGAGGATCTCCTCGGGGTCAGGGCGTCTTCGAAGAAACCCGCGGGTGGTACCATGTCTCTCGGGGACGAACTCGACGGGCTGTTCGGTGCGCCGTCGGTGCCCAGCGGCCAATATGAACCGGTACATGAACCGGCGGTGATTGACGACATGTTCGGTCCGATGATGGGCAACGGAGGCGCCACGAGCGCGGGGGTAGCGACCACGATCTCGGGCAAGGTGACGTTGGATGAGGTCGAATACGACGTTAGCGACGACGAGCAGGAGGGTGATACCGAGGAGCGCACCGCGGCGAGGAAGAAGAGGCACGACAGGGTCCGCGCGGCGATGCGGGCGAAGCTTCAGGAGAAACGCGACAGAGAAATAGCCGCGGTGGCTGAGCAGGCTGAGCGTCAGGTGCTCAAGGATCTCATCGGCGCCGATATCGACGAGTGGCTGCGTCAGAACCAGGGTAACATCCGCACCATGCTCGCCAAGCTCGGGGATGTGCTGTGGGAGAACCACGGGTACAAGTCGCCCGGTCTCAACGATCTCATCGAAGCAAACGCCGTGAAGAAGGCGTACCACAAGGCTCTGATCATCATCCACCCCGACAAGGTGAGGCAGAAGGGTGGGAGCACGGACCAGTGCTACATCGCGGACAGGGTATTCGACCAAGTCCGCGACGCGTACAAGGCGATGTGCGAGAAGGAAATGTGAGGTTATGTCCGACGAAGCAAGAAAAAAATATTCGCTTGTAACGACGCGAGGGTCGCACTGAAACTATAAAACTATATTCATCCTACAACGCCAAGTCACCCTGATGCTACGAACGAAAGTCGACTACATTCGACCCCTCATTTGTTTCCACTGCTCATCGAACTCTGCGTCGGAGTCCATGTAGTACTCGCCCAGCTTCAACGGTTGTATCTTCGAGAATCGCCGTTTGTCCGCCCGTCGGCCCAGAGTCCGTATCGGCCCGTCGTGGTTGTCGTCGAACAGGTCCATGGGCACCACCCTCAGGTCGAAGCTCACCCTCGTGTCTTCCGTGGTGTTATCTAAGCAGTAATGCCAACACCTGTTCCCGTAGAACCTCACAAACTGGCCAGCCCCGGCTTTGAAAGCGTGAAAGTCACCCTTGCCCGGCGATGACTCCGACGTCAGCGAGTTGCTCCCGTACACCTTACTCAGCGGCGCCCAGATGTTCACCTCTCCAGGCTGATGATTATACGGCTCAAGACCATCGGCGTGCGCGAACCCCTGAGCCGGGCCACCGGCCATGTGCACGCGGAACGTCGGCCTCCTCTGATACGCGACGCGCGAAATTCCGAGAGCGGCGCAGACCTCGCGTCGCACGAACCGATGCAGCGCCTCCGCGAAGTCCTTCGACTTGCGCAGGTCGTTTTGGAGTACGAACAAGAACGGGTTCTTACGCCGACCTTTCGGCGGGCGAAGCGCGTGTAGTTTGCCCAGAGGGGTCTCCTCGTTCAATACCCCCGACTCCAAAAGTGCCAGCCTGACCATCCTGACGAAGCCGTACGAGTCCTCGTCGTAGTCCACCACCCTCTCCGCGATTTGATCCTCCGTCAGTCCACCGTACCGCACGTCTTCTCCTTGTCCTTCTTCTTCGGCGGCGTCAGGACGAAGTGCCGGAGGCTGAACATGAGGAGGAGTGTGGGGATGAGCGGTATCCGCATCGTCCATCTCGCTCCGAGGAAAACTGCGGCGAGGAGGGTGACCCTGAGCAATTTATGGCGAAGGAGCTTCCTCACTCCGTCGCCCAACAGATGGTACGTCGGCCTGAGCGATCTCTTCACCTTCGCTCTCGTCGCCTTCGGCTCGGACATCGAGGTTGTGGCGGCTCCGTGACGGCCAACCCTGAAAATATGACAAAACAAGGACTTCTCGGAATGTCCATGGCGTCGCCTCTCACACCGGGTGGGCACTCCGATGGGCGCGGCATCGACGATGCGCGTCCGCGCGCTCGAGAAGCTCGCGGTGGCGTGTTACCGCCGCGTCGGCGGCCGTCACGCCGGCGACGTGACGCGCAGAATCGGCGAAGGCGCGGACGCGTCGAGCGCGTCATATCGGAATCCCCGTCAGCTCACGTCGCCGACGACGCGTTCGCTCTCAACGACGCCGACGCGGTCTCGATCGATCATCGTCAACCACCCGACACGCTTCGAGGCCGCGTCCATCCTCCACGCGCGCCCGTGGAACCGCCTCGAGGTTCCCTCCCTGGTCAGCGCCATCACATGCACGCACAAGACTGTCGAGCTCGTCGACGGCGTCGAGTGCCCGCTGGCGCATCCGCGGGGCGCGACGCGGAACCCCGCCGTCGCCTACGACGCCGATTATGACCACCTCGCGTCGCTCTGCGAGCACTTCGGCGCGACGCCCCCCACGCGCGGCACGTCCTTCCACTCGTGCCACCTCACGCCGTCGCTCGCCCTGCGATGGGAGCGGCACGCCGAGGCGCAGACGTACCAGTTCACGAGATGCGGCGACCTGGACGAAGCAGCGCTGGACGCGCCCTTCGACGCCGCGAACGTCGCGGTCGCGGCGGTGCCCGCGGCATGGGTGGCGAGCGTGCCCGGGGCGGTCATCTGCGCTACGCACCTCGCGGTAACGGACGAAACGGTGGGGGGCTCGTCAAAGGCGACATTTTCGGCGGCGGCGCCGGCGGAGGAGGACGACCGCGCGAAGCACGAGGCGTCCGCCGCGATCATCGAGGACCTGCGTCGGCTGTTCGGCAGCTCCGAAAACGACGTCATCACCGGTTGCGAGCTGGAGAAGGGCCGGTTCCGGTGTTTCAGCGACTGGCGCTCGCACGGCGACGGGTTCAACCGCGTGGTGATACGGCACCAGAGGGACGACGCTCGAGCATTCGTGAGGACGTCCGCGGGGAAGGCGGCGCAGCGCATGATCGAGCTCGATAAGTACAGGATGCTCGCGCTCATGGCGATGCCTTTCGCGCAGGGGCTCGGGCGGCGGGTGGACGCGCTGAACGAGGAGCTGAAGGACGTGGCGGAGAGTGTCGACGCGATGGACGGCGAGGACGAGGACGGCAAGCGGGATTTACTCGGGAGGCTGACGCGGCTGGCGGTGACGGGTCAGCGGCTCAGCGCCATCGCACATGACCGGTTCAACGCGAGCAACGCGTACGCGAGCATCGTGGAGGACAGGCTGGAGTACATGCGCGCCGGAAGGATCGCGGGAGTTCCCTCCGTGAACACATTCCTGGACGCGGCGATGAAGCCCGCGCTTCGAACGTTCAACGCNACGCAGCGAAGGCTGGACAAGGTGGCGATGTCCTCGCAGCTCACNGCNGAGATCATACGCACGAGGCTGACGCTGGAGCAACACGCGCAGAGCAACGAGAACCTGCGGGAGCTGAAGAAGACGAGCTCGACGCAGCTGATGATGCAGCACAACGTCGAGGGTCTGTCCGCGGTGGCAATCACCTACTACTCGCTCGGCGTTCTCGGGTACCTGCTCAAGGCGGCGAGTGCGACCCCTTACGCGCCGCCGGTGCCGACGGAGCTGGCGCTGGGCGGAGCTATACCGATCATATGGGGCGCGGTGACGGTGGCGATATCGAGGATGAAGAGGGCGGCGGCGATTGAAAGGGGCGCGGGGAGACACTGATTGAAAGCGCTGGGGACACCGCGCTCGAGCTCCGGGACAAGCAGCTGGGGATGCTGGCGGAGGAGGAGGAGAAGGCTAAGCTGCTGGAGGCTGAGTTTTACGAGCAGATGCGGCTGCAGAAGGAGTGGGCGGAAGCGCACAGGTGGTACAGGCGGGACATGTCCAAGCTGACGATGAAGGAGAGGCTCACCGCGAGGCTGGCCAAGGCGGACATCATCGACGGATCTACCGAGGGCACGGTCCGCCGGGAAACACCTACGAACTAACAGTGTGGATTTTGAACTTGGGGTGCGCACGGTGATCCCGAATCACCGTAGTCTCCAAAATCGATCCACGGTAGTCCTGATAATATTTCACNCATNNCGNGNNNGCATTCTGAATTCTGATGANACACATTTCCGTTTCATCATTTCCNGGATGTAACACGCATTTGGGTCGGTTAAACGACGGATTTTTGCAANTGCTACCTTGGTACTACTCGACTCGAACGAACGTGCTGTTCGTNCTGCTGACCCCTCAGTCGCGCTTGACCTTCTCCGCGCCGTACGTCTCGAGCGCGAGTCGTGCCGCGACCTTGTCCAAGCACACGANCAACGCGGCGCACGCGGTGCCCGCGATGAAATAAGCGAGCAAATTATTTAACCCTCGGACGGAATCGAAGATGGCGCCGAGGTCGTTGGTCTCCGCCGCGTCACCCTTCCATCTAGTCTGGCTCCTGACGTAGTTAATCAGGCTCTGGTTGTCGAGGGACAGTGCCGGCAGGTACTCGTCCAGGAAGGTCTTCTTCCAGTAAGTGCGCTCGTCACTGTCCGCCAACACGAACCTGTACGCGTATCTTCTCCCTCGTATGAACGATGGCGCCCACGCCGATCCGTCGTCCCTTCCGGCTTGGGCACCCGAGGCGCCCCATCCTCCCGGATATTTTTGGTCGAGGCGCCTGGACCCGTCGTCGATCAATTCCCATACCTCGGGCTCGCCTTTCAGTAACCTGTACACCAGGTTGATGAGCCAGGTGTTGTGGTTGTAAGAGCCCTGAGCCGCGAACCACATCTGCCAATCCAATCTTGGCTGGTGCGGGGCGACCCACGTCGGCGCGACGTTCACGTCGTCGGATGGTTTATGTTTGAACTCCAGCGCGGTCCAGTTGCCGCCGTCGTCGGAACCCTCGAGGACAATCTCGGGTCGCATCACGGACCCGTCCTCGCCCACGCCAGTCATTCGACGAAACAACCCGTAGCCGGAGCTCAGGCGGAACTTGGTCGAGTAGGTGTCGATGACGACGTCCCAATCGGAACCGAAGGATGGCAGCGCCGCCTCGACCCCTCCCGCTGGAAGGCCGAACTCTCCGAGCACACTGACGCCGGTCTCCTTGGGCACCACCTGGTGAAGGGGCTTGACGATGACACCGAGCATCGCCACAGCCGCGACCAAGGTGAAACTGGCTCCCACGACCCTCACAAATCCAACCGTCCTCGAGCTCGAGGCCCTGACCCTGTCGTAGCAATGCGCAAACGAGCCGGCGGGCAGAACGACCATCCATGCGTAGCGAACGACGCATGGAACGATAAACGCGAGCCATGCGTTCGTCTCGGACACGCCAACCTTCAATGTGACCCTCGCTCCGTCCTTCACGTCAACCTTGAACATCATCAGCGCGTTGGCCGCGGCGAAGGCGATGAAAAAGAAACCACCGACTGAACCAAAGACGGTGGAGTAGTCTTCCAGGGACTCCCGCTCCTCAGCGTACATCCCCGACCACCG
>JGI24540J26637_10000676_pt1 | contig 14521 bp, 11 predicted proteins | sample NorSeaMetagenome_FD_26637 | JGI IMG/M metagenome (IMG submission 26637)
GACGAAGTGGATCACGAGGGAAGGCAAGCACCTGGGAAAGTACAAGTTCTTCACGAGCCACTTTTACTCAACCCTTCGTGACGAGGGCGTTGAGGGTGTCAAGAGGTGGACGAAGAATCCCGAGCAACTTTTGAGAAACGATTTCATCTTCTGCCCGATCAACGAATCCCTCCACTGGAGCCTGGCAATCATTTGCAATCCGGGCTTTTTGCTTGACCAGAACGGCAAGCTTAATGCTCCCGAAGTCAAAGACTTTGAAGGCTTAATTGGAAATTACACCAACGCCGAAGACGATGATCTACGAGAAACATTGAAACAGGACATAATGGAAGAAAAGGCAACAACTATCATTGTCCTGGATTCCCTCAAGGCCCACAACAAGAACAGAATCGGAAACAACCTTAGAAATTGGCTCAAGGCCGTCGTCCAAACTGCGGACCCAAAAGCCAAAGAGTCTAAGCTCGACTATGTCTTCAAGAGGAAGAGCGAACTCTTCAAACCACAAACACCCAAGGTTCCCTACCAGCTGAACTCTTGGGACTGCGGTGTCTTTGTCTGCCAGTACGCCAACGCCTTCGTCAAAGCAATCTCGTCCGGGAGCCTTGGGTTAGGGTTTGGCGTTTTTAGAACACAGCGTTGCCTGTTGGATTTGGACGAGTTTGATTTCGATCAGCGCGACATTGATCCCCTCCGAAATGAAATAAAGGACCTCATACAGGGACTTAGTGTCAAGTACGCAGAGTTCAGCAAAGAAAGGGCCATAAGGGAGAGGAAGGAGAAAAGCGAGAGGAACAAGAGGAGAAAGGAAGAAGAGGAGAAGGAGAAGATGAGGGAAGAGGAAGAGGATGAAGTTGACTTGGTATAGGGAGTCGGAGGCTGAAATGGAGGATTGGCAGGGAAGGATTGTTACGAGTTGGGAGAAGGTTAAGGAATTGTATGAAATAGCGAATATGTTATGTAAACCGAGTTTATTTTGGAGCGCAATTCTCATCTGTTTCCTAATTACTACTTGCTGCTCCTTGTTTCGACAAATTCTCCCCCCCATTATCTCCCATCATTAGATCGTGTCAAAACCGAAGAAGTTGAGGGCTGTGTCCATGATGACGAGCTGGAGAGTGGCCTGAGGCGCAAACCTTCCCCAGATGGGAAAGAAACCTCTGTAGAGTGCAAATGGTCCATCCTTCTTGACGGTCTTGACGAAGCAGTCGGCGAAACCGTTGTACACTTTGGCGTCAGTAGGCTGATTCATGAGGAGGGTGCGCATGTTGTCAAAGGGCGAGACCGTGCAAGTCATGAAGAAACCCGCACCAATGGCGGACATGAACTGCGATGAGCGGTGTGAGGAGCGAAGAGTAGGGGGGGTTAGCGTATTGTATAGAGCAGCACCAGGAGTGTCTAACCTCACCTGGCACCGAGGGTCCCGGCGATCCCAGCCTGTCTGCTCGTTGACTTTCCCCTTGATGAGATCGTAGCACGCCATCTTGGTACCGTTCAGGACGCATGCCCTCAAGATGTTCGCCTCGATTCCCCTAAAGAAGCCACCTATTCCCTGGTCTGCGTACATTTTGGACATCAAGGTGCCGAGGCCAGGCCCGCCTTCAGCCTTGGAGTTAGCCATCATCATCGTCTTCATGACATCGAAGGGGTTGCCTACTACAGAACCAATACTTCCAGAGAGGGATCCAGCGGCGAACTTGAGATAAAAGGGAGCGTTCTTGTCCTTAGCACCAATGGCATCACGGATCGGCCCATAACCTACGAGGAGCGAAGCGACGAATGGAAGATTGTTAGTTATGGTGGTGGGCGGTATGCTGCTGTCGCTTCGCTCCAGCCTTCGCTCCTCGCTCCCCCTCACCTCCCAATTTGATCGTGGTATAGCTAGACTCCCTCAACCAAGCAGCCTGGATACCCTTCCACAGCGCCCCAACTCCCTCCGACTTCATCATGGCCCCAAAATCGAAGTGCCCAACCTGCATCCTGCAAAGGAGGGACGAGGAGCGAACGGCGGTGAGGAGTGAAGCGACGAGCTAAAGGTTTTTATCTTGGAAGAAAGATATAAAGTGTACTACAGTCGCTTCGCTCCAGCCCTTCGCCCAGCCATCCCCCCAGCTGTCACTCGCTCACTGGCTCATCCTTCAACCTCACCTCGTCTTCACAGTCTCAATAGGATGAGTGAAGTTAACAGCTACCAAAGCGGTCGAACAAGCGAAACCCATACTCTGCAGAGCCGACGGAGAACCTTTCTTTGAAGCCGTGCACATGACACTTTGGTGGGAAGTAAGATTTGTAGAAGTTGGTGTCGAGGATGATTTTGAGGAAATCTGATATAGGGGATGGGACGCGGTCAGGAGACCTGAGATGGTATAAGGGCTATTAGTAGTACATCTCATACTAACGGGACAAAGGAAAACAGTACAGGAGAAAAATTATAAATTTGGTTCAAAAGCAAGTTATAGCAGACATTAAGAAGCGCGCCAAGGTCGCACCGAACAACAGTGACTCGGTGCTTAAGACTCTTGTGCCACAGATTGTATAGATACGCTCTCAGAGGGAGAAAATAATCAAGGCTAGGGCACATGTTGGAGGAATGGGGATGAAAGGTGAGGGCTGGGGGGCTGGGTGGAGTGCTGGGCGGAGTGCTGGGTGGAGTGTTGGGCGGAGGGCTAGAGCGAAGCGACAGCAGCATACCGCCCTCCACTATAACTAACACTCCTCCGTTCGTCGCTTCGCTCCTCACCTTCGCCCCTCAATTTCGCTCCTCACCGCCACCAGCATCTGCAATGAAGACCCAGATCGCAATTTATCAGGCTATTGGTAGCGTCGCCGGGACCATGAAGGTCGCCAACGAGGCGATGAACATATCGAAGATGAGCGCCTCAATGCAGTTAGGGTTAGGAGTTCGCTAGGCAGGCTGAGAAGACGGAGGTTTCTGAAGAGTTAATGAACGACGCTCTCGCAGGTGCTTTCGACGTAGATGGGGTGGAGGAGGAAGCGGACGAGATTACGGTTCAGGTGCTCGCGGAGCTGGGCCTTCAGCTCGACGGCAGATGGCCCAAGCGCCGACCTCACAACTTCCAGTTGGAAACAAGGACAAGGTGGACGATGAGGAGTCAGCTGCGGCTAATATTTGGGAGAGCGAGCTGCCGGACTTACAAGCGAGGCCGAATGCTTTATAAAATATAAACCGCCCATCCCGTGTGCAATATACAAACAGTGGCATTCATTTTATGATAGGCTCCTCCTTCCCATCTCGGTCATCTGGTGTTGACGACAAAGCACCCGTCCTTTCCTTTCCTTTCCTTTCTTCACCGTGGGCACGTTCACCGTATTGAATTTCACCTTGGAATCCACGAACGCTGTGTCTACCTTAACGGGCATGCTAGCAGCTAGTCCCTCCTTCCAGGCCTTGGGGACCTTTGCAGTATCTGCGCGCGACGAGCGAAGCACGGGTCAATTTATCGTATAGAGCAACATGACTTGGTAAATGACCTCAATCTCATCGCTTCGCTCATCGCATTAGGCAGCTCGTTAGGCTCCATTCTCACCTGCCTTGCGCATTGCAACGGTGTAAGTAGAGCCCTTTCCGCAGTCAAAGCTCCGCTTCACCTTGAGGTTTTGGCGGGCGTCCTCCTTTATGAGCTTTTGATTGATCTGGACCTTGCAAAACAGGGCCCAAACCAACTTTTCAAAAAATGAAGAACGCGGTGTTCATGAATTAATGACCGGAGACAAGCGAGATATATATACGCAACTACCATATATACTAGTGATATTGCGTATCGTTGCTGTCTTCAAATAATAATAAACTTCTACTTCATTTCCCCCCACTAATTTTCGTGCCGTTGACATTACTATTCACGTTACGGTGAGATATTGACGTTGAATATCACTTGGAGAAATAAATTTAATAATTCTAGACAAAAAAGATTGCCAAAAAGCTCTGTCCAAAATTCTGGAGTTCCCAAACTGCCACCTTTCACTTTTGGTAAGTTTTTATCTCCTCCCAACGCAATATCTCATCATTAATAATTATTTCTAATATCAATTTATAGTCTACTTAAACTATATATCACTTTATTGAATTCAATTACGAATCATAAATGGTTAAAATCTTACCCTCAATGCTCCCGACATCACCAGCCTTTGCTCACAAATTTCTCCCCTTTCTCCTCCCTTTCTCCTCTCTCTCTCCTCAAGTATCACTCTAATCACTCGCCCCCTTGACCGGGTCACCAAGTCATTAAGAGGAAGGTACTCAGGAAGGTTTTTGGAGGAAGAATTCATCGGAAAGGTTCTTTATCATTCAAGGCTTAAACACCCTCTAAATTCCATGTTATATGAGACATTGCACGATCAGCAGCTAATGCAACACGAAATCGAAATCGAAATCGAAGTCGGCATCGAAGTCGGCATGGAAATCGAAGTTGGCATCGAGGGATACAGAGCGCTTGAGCAAGTGAAGGAAAGGAAGGCCAAATATCAATCCAGAGAAAGCTATGACGAGGCTACCGACTGGTTCAGCCTTGGAACCACATGCTACGCCCTCCTCTTCGGCAAAAACCCCTTTCTTTCCAAGACCGAGATCGCCAAGTTGGTGGAGTCGGGGGAGTACAGCGACCTGACATCCGCCGACGACATGGACACGACGGCAATCCCCAAGGCTTCGATTGACAACGCTGAAATCAAGGCCCTGATGCTGGCGGTTAAGTACCCAAAGGACCTCGAAAGCGTTCCGAAGAATTTCCTCGAAAGGCTCATGAATCGAGACGCTACAAAGCGTCTTAATTACCAGGGCATAAATCAACTCGAATTCTTCAAGGAGCTCCCCTTTGACCCAACTTTAATGGCATCTAGGGAGCCTAATAAAAAAATCATGGCTTACATAAACTCGAACTTCCCCGACCTGACTCTGGGTGAGCCGGCCCAAACGACGCCTCAACTTGCCAGTCCAGACGCAAGGCGAAAATGCATCAACCTTGAACACAAACTTTACGGCATCATCGGTTGAAATACCGAAGGTTCCTTGAAGTTTGACCAGCTTTTTGTGTCCCACGAGAACATTTGGGACGTAGTGGAGCAATTCTGCCAGGAGGTTTACGAGGTCAGGGGCAGTGAGGTAGCGGATAGAATGGAAGATAGACGGGTCAAATGCGAACCAAACGAAAACGACAACGAACTTTTCAAGAGGTGGGGGTACATTTCAACCACGGCAACAAGGGAAGAGACAAAAGCAGCAGCGGACGCGGGTTTCTTGAAATTATCAGGGGAACCATCGGGATCAGGTAACTAAAAACCTTTCCATTGCTGCCTATCATAGTTTTTTACATTATCTAAACATAACATGAAGCTCAGGCCTTCTCGAAGAGGACGACGTCATTGATCGCAACAACCTCCATTCCGGACCCCTCGCTTCCGTAGACGTACTCGTCCCCCCTAATCAATATCTTGTCCACCTGCCCAAGCACCGCCTCGAATTGGGCCCTAGTGATGAGCTTCCCCTCCGGCTCTGAATACCAACCATGGTCCTCCCTAATGACTACGCTATAGAAATTCCATTTCCCCACCCCTCCGTTGTCATGAGGGGCACCAAAAAGCCTCTTGTGTGAAATAGCCGTTCCGTCGTTTGCAATAATCACAACCGAACCTCTACCATTCCTGTTGTTTCCATTGTAACTCGACGCCATCAACTTGTACTGCAACCTTCCGCCGTAAGCTTTCAATAGATCCCCTTTGTAACTTGCATCGTCCGCGTAGAAGTGCCATATGTTAGCGTAAATCTCACCGCAAGGGTAAAGGGGGGCCATGCTCTTGGGGGTTCCAACCACGAGGCTAGACCCCGTGGAGGAAGCGTAACCCCTGTTCCCACTGCTGTGGGGCGACATACCTTGCCCCGAAGAATCGGCGACCACCCTTCCGCTTGCTGTCGAGACGGCAAACTTCCAAAATATCGGGACAAACTCCATTGATACCTCGACGGGGATCCTCATCATTGACGTCCCATCTTCTTGAGTCCCAAATTTCTTCGAAACTAGAACATTCTGTACCTGACCGATGAAGCCGGTATTTTCCTTCAGTTCGCAGCTCGCCAAAACTCCATCAGAGTACTGGCAAGGACCCTCCTGTGCCATGCCCACCATGGTACTCCCTCCAGACCGAATCAATTCCCCGGACTTGTACGGCCCCCCCTCAAAGACATTCGCGCCATCGACGAAGCATAAGACCCTCCCATCCGTGCTCCTCCAAGAAACAGTGACAAAGTGCCAGTTGTCATCGGCCAAGTTCACCCCAAGCTTGATACCGCGCCTGTCACCACCTGTAATGCCGTCGTACCTATCGCCAGCGTCGACAACCCTGTCCTTAATCAACAAGCTCAGGTCCTTGTGGTTGCTGAGAAGGACCTCGTGGAAACCCTTTTCGTCCTCATTCTCTGGGCAATCCACCATGTAGCTGAACAGCGTTCCCTCGGGGGCACTCGCCATACTGCTTCCCCTGACCCACATGGCAATCGTCATCACGTCGGTGAACGAGTCGTCAAAGGGCTGCATAGAAGCAACATAACCGTTGCCGTCCAGCTGCAAAACAGTTGACGGCTCTCCAGTGGACGGGTTGGCCAGGGCATTGTCACCATACTGGCAAGAGTAACCGCAAGGTTTCAAGGGAGCCGCGTAATCGCACTTATCGTTGTACTCAGAAGAACTGTACATAATGTCGTTCCCGGAGAGGCCATGAGAATCGACCCAAAAGGACTGAGCCTCGTCAAGGAACAAATCCTCCGCCTCGTTGCCCAGAACCTCCCAGTTGCTCAAATCCGAAGATGCGCCTTGACCGTAAGTCGACGCGACAAAGGAAGTCGCAGCCATCTGGGTGCCTCCCACTCCCCAGTCGTAAAGTCTGACAGTGGTATTCCTCAAGGTGCCAACAACTGCATTATAGCCAACACTGCCGTAGTAGGGGTTGGTTAAAGCGTCGTCAATCTGGAGGTACACGTCAAATGTCTCGTAGTGCGGTTCGATAACGTTGTCGTCGATAACAGGGATCTCGATGACAACCTCAGTTTCCCCATTCTTAATCGTAACGACATCATTGGTGTAGACGTAGTCCGATCCCGCCCTTGCCGTCCCCTGAACAGTAATATATCTAACCACCACATCGCCAAATGTCCCGTGGGTCCTAACGATGTTGAGTTTGGCACTTCCGCTGCCCTCAGTGGTGAAGTACTCCGTCTCACCAAAGTTGAAAATCCCAGACTGCTGGTAGGGAACAATCACAATAGCAGCAGAAGTGATAGTCCCAATGACAGGGGCCCCAATATCCAAGTATTCAACAGTTGGAGCCGCCTTGACGGCCGAGGTCACATTCCCAGAATTAAGCGCGGACGTCGGGTCATTCGCCTGCACAACCAACTCTTGCACCAGCTCAGTTACAAGCGGCTCAGCAGAATTCTGCGACACCGCAATCTCAAAGTTCACAATAATGGAACCAGAGATGATGCTAAGGATAGTAATACGCGAGGTATCGACCCCCAAAGCGCCACTAATGTCGGTGACAAAGTTAGTCTCGAATTGCGTCCTGGCAGGGGACCCCTCAGGTATGTCGTCCACGCTTCCTGCCAAAGAAAGGGCTACCTCCGCAGGAGCCTCAACAAACACCTCTTCCACCTCCTCCTCAGCAACAGCTGTATCAACCAGTGTCAGGCCCTTGTAAATCTTCCAACCTTCGTCCTTAAACTTGTAGCAGAGCACAATGGAAGTAAAACCGGAAGAAAATTGGTAGGTGGCCTTGGATGCAACTACAGTGGTCTCAGTCGAACCACCGGCTGGCTGGTAGGAGTAGCAGTCAGCATCAACATTGGCAGAAGGGTCAACAAAGAAGGCAACATCGGAATCTCCAATACCGCTTCCTGAAAAAGTGAACTCGACCTCGGCATTCAAGGTAGAAAGCAAGGTCATGTCAACTGACAAATGGATTATTTCCCTACTGTTCAGCGAAATTGTTGGAAACAAAGTGTAGTTGGTTGAGGCAGGCCCGAACCTGTAGCAAAGGAGAACGGGGGCTCTGTCATCAACACCCTCAGTCGTCTCGACCTCAAAAAAGCTAGCTCCCTCATTCATCTTTGTAGTGTCGTAAGAGCGGGTAACATTCGAGGGGGTGTAGATACTCGTCGCTCGGGCATCATTGTCAGGACCTTCGCCGTTGGCACCGGAGTCTTCGCAGTTATCGGCAGTGTTAGATACAAACTTTACGGCATCATCGGTTGAAATACCGAAGGTTCCTTGAAGTTTGACCAGCTTTTTGTGTCCCACGACAATGGAACTCACTGAGGATTTCATCACTACAGGATCAAGGACAGTAATTTGGTACTGATCGTAACGAGCAAATGGCTCCTCATCAAATTTGTAGCAGAGGACAACATTTTCCTCCGCGGAAGTGAAAGTGACCGACGAGGCTGATGACTCAACTTTACCATGAGAGCTTCCAGCAGCAAAGGCATAGGGGTCGCTGCAGTCTTCGCCGTACGACACAAACTTTATAATGTCGAGGTCAGTCACCCCATCCCCCATAAAGCTAAGAGGCTGAGCAGCATGAATGACGGCGTGGGTTTCGTCAAGGCCACCAAGAATTTTTAGTGCGTTCACCCTGACAGCAAATTGAGCGTAGAGTTTGAAGGGCTCGTTTCCATGTCTATAACATAGCAGGAACGAAGATCCATCCGGAGAGGGCGACGTGAAATCAAACGACATCATAAGGTCACCAGTGAGGGTGTCCTCAGTGACAATTGAGGCATTGAGCATCCCCCCTGAAATCGAATTCTGGCAACCAGCATCGTCTTCGATCCCCTCGACCCACTTGGCTCGATCTCCTAACGCAACCTGTCCGCCATAGATCTCGAAAGCTTTAGTATTGAAAGCAACGGCTGACGTATTGGTCCCGGCGGTAGCCTTCAGGTCTCCGAAGGTCTTGAGGGACACCTTGACGTGGGTGAAAAGCTTAGTCGGCTCAGAAGCGAACTTGTAGCAAACGTTGAAGGTATTTCCGGCGTACGAAGTATCAAAGGTCTGAAAGACACCCTTACCATCAGAGTCGATTGTGACTGTAATCGTGGAGAGCATCGGGGAATCAGAGTTGCACTGACTATCCAATGTCGCCCCTTCCTCAATCAATGTCGCAACGTCCCCCGACTGCACGCCATATCCACTGAAGAGGAACTCCTTCGCATAGCCGACAACAAGCTGGTCATCATCACCCTCGCTGGCCACAAGATAATTGATGCCGTTGATCCAAACTGCCAGAGAATAGTATTCCATGAAAGGCTCGTTCTCAAACTTGTAGCACAACTTCGTGAGTCCCGAGGTAGGGTCCATGAACATTGCATCTACATAGCTTCCCTCCAAATCTAGCGCCAAACTTGATTCACCATCTGCTTTTGTGTTAGTTTGACTAGCAACCTTTACGTTGCCATCCTTCAAGATTTCACCATCATCAACCTCGCAGTCGCCATGCCACTCTACCCACTTCACCAAATCGCCATACTTGAGGCCTTGCCCAGCAAAGAAAAAGAATTTCTCATAAAAGGGCACAGCCTGGGTTGGGCTGCCAATAGATGTCGTACTGGACAGTGCCATCCTGATATCGAGTGGAAATTCAATGTACGGCTTGTAAGGCTCGTTGCTGAAGGCATAACATAGTTTGACAAGAGCTCCCTTGGAGTTGTCAGTGAAATTGAAGTCACCTTTTCTCAAGGAGAGCTCGTCCTCCACGACTCCATACCGGCGCAATGTCGTGGAGTTAAAAACATGCGTGTACTGCCCATCGTTGTCGTAACCACAGCCGGACGTCGAACTTAGGACCCACTTGAACTTATCACCCGCTTCGATATTACCTCCATGGAATTGCCACTTCTTGCTGTAATCAACCACCGAGACAAAGGTGTCACCCCTGTCGACCGATATGTCAGAAATATGGCCAATGCGAGTTTTGATGTTGTTGTAGATCTTCCAAGGTTCATTCTTGAACTTATGGCAAAGCACTGGGGAAAATCCGGAATAGGACTCGTTAAAGAGGAACGTGGCCTCGTGAGACGTGTTCTGATGCCCACCCCATGCCAACCGCCCGGTGACAGGGTACACCATGTTGGGGTTTGTGGTGTTGGTTGTGATTGGCTCGTAGTCAGAATATGTGTAATTGAATTGCTCTATCGACTGGGTGATGTTGAGGTCTAGATGCCTGACGTCCTTGAAACCGGTAGACACCGCATCGTGGGTGTTAAGGATTTGCTTCCCACAGTCCGCATCAGTTCCATCGGTTCCTTGGCCAAAAACCCATCGGACTTTGTCGAGGTTAGTGACATAATCTCCATGGAAGGCCATACGCTCCTTGACGTGAGAGACGATCATATCCGCGCCTCCCTGATATGACGTGACATTACGGAGCATGTGGACTTGGGAGTTGTACTCCGTGTATAGCTGGTAAGGCTCATTGTCGAACTTGTAGCATAGCATGACAACATTTCCACCCGAGATATTGGAAAAATTAATAGTGGTCACTGCGTCCCCACGCAGGTAGGACTGGTCTGAATATCCGGCACCATTAACGTAAGCGGTCATTGTCATGTTGCCACAGTCATCGAATTCAACATAACGCCCAGAGACGTTGCCATGCACGAAACCTTGATTGCCGAGGAAGTAGTTGACATTGGAAGGATGATTCAAGTCGAACCGCTTGACAAACTTTACTCGGTCGACCGTATAGTCTTGGCCGGGCCCAGACAAAGTTAATGGCTTGTCCTGGTCCACAACTGAGACATTAATATCGCCTGAGGTTGTGGAGAATCCGTCAATCATTCGAACATCGTGGTGGAAATGCTCATAGATCTTCCATGGTTCGTCCCTATGCTTGTAACAGAGGGTGTTGTTGCGGCCAGCAGACTTGGGGGTCATGGTGAAGGTGTTGAATGTTGTGGTAGTGCATGGGGTAATCGGGGTAGGATACTGAAGCACAAATGTTGTGTTCTTGTCCAAAACGTGGGAAGAGGTATGAGGAAGGTGAGCGAGGTGGGCAAGGCTCGGGGTGTCATGGTAAATGTCAGATGTGAGGTCACAGTTGTCGGAACTTGACGGATCGACCCAACGAAAGAGGTCCCCTTCGGAGAGGAAATCGCCACTGAAGTACATGGTCTTAGGATAGTCGACGACCGCAACGTTAACATCTCCCTTGAGAGCTGTAAGTTTTCTAACCATGTTAACCTGAGACCTCAGTTGGTAGTAAACTTGGTAGGGTTCGTTCTTGAAAGCGTAGCAGAGAGCAACCCAGTACCCCCCAGCTTGATCGTCAAATTGAAACGTCGCCGAGCCATTCTTGTTTCTAGTTTGATCGAGGCCTATTGTCATTTCTTCGAGGCGGTTGAACATTAATTCGGCAGTCTTGGAAGCATCATTGCAATCCGCTACGTCCTGAGACGAGATTAGGAACTTGGCCCTGTCACCCTTTTGGAGTCCGTGCCCATGGAAATCCAATGGCTTGGGGTAATTGACGACTGAGCGATTCCACTCCCCAGATTCAGTGGTCATGTTGTGAATCATGCGAATGTCAACCTTGAAACCTTCTCTACCACCCAAAGAATTATATAGACGCCAAGGCTCGTTCCCGAACTTGTAACAGAGAGTAACAACGTCACCACTGTGGTCAGCAGTGAAGTTGAATGACGCCGAAGAGTCAACAATACTTTGAAAGTCATAAACAACTGGGGCCGGGGTCGGTGCGCCAGTGGGAGCAGCTGTCGGCGTGTCTGTTGGTGCATCCGTCGGGGCATCAGTTGGCGCGTCAGTTGGTGCATTAGTCGCTGTCAACTTCCTTCTGCTAGCCCCTCCTCCAGACGAGAACTTTACGTGGGACAAAATTGAAGAGTCGCAATTCCCAGTAGTCCATTTGATGGCATCAACATTCGAGATGTGACCTCCGTGGAAGGTGAAATTCTTTCGATAATCAACAACCGCGACATCAGTGTCACCGACATCCACAGTGATGGCACTGACATGAGCAATTTTGGTAGTCATGCTAGGATAAAGCTTGTAGGGCTCGTTCTTGAACTTGTGGCAGTACTTTGGAGATTCTCCCATATATGAGGAGTTGAACCGGAAGGTTATCACCTTCCCATCTCTTTCATGACTTGTCCCTGTCGCCAAGGACTGGTTTACGATAATGGGTTCCTCAGTGTTTGTCTGGAGAATATCACCCGCAATATCATCGGACATGAAAATCTTCGAACTATCATCACAATCAGCGTCTGTTGCGGCGTCGCCTTTCACCCATCGACCAAAGTCACTAGCAGTGACAAATGAACCGTTAATTGCCAATCGTTCATTGACGTGAGCGACTATGTAATTAGTGTCACCTTGGTAGGAGGACATCGAGGTCACATGGTGCACTCTCATCTTCAGAAGAGGGTAGACCTGATAAGGTTCACCATCGAACTTGTAACAGAGATGAACTACACGGCCAGCTGGCTTGGTATCGAAAGTAAAGGTTGCACCTAAGTCACCAGTACTGTAGGGAACAACGACCTTATGCTGATCCGAGGAATCGTCTGCATCCGTCAAAAGAGCATTTTTGTCAAGCGAGTTGCACATATCATATGTCACCGCCTCAGCAAAGACAAACTTAGCCCGATCCGATTGGCGGCCCCGGTGGAGACCATTGCCTTTGAAGCGCAGGTGCTTGGGCTGATCAGTCACCGAATTGTTGAAATCTCCGATAATCGTGCTTATGTTGTGAATCATTCTAACGTCATTGGAAAATTCATGGTAGGCTGTCCATGGCTCATCTCTATGCTTGTAACAGAGTGTAAGGTTCAGGCCAGTTGCCAACGCCCTCATAGTGATGGTGGTATTCATCACGGTCGAGAGAAGAGTCTGGGGGGAGGTAACATTGGGGTGCGAGGTGTTGAGGTGAAGTGTGTTATCGCCCTCTTCATAAACCTCGGCAGGGTCGTGGCAGTCTCCATTGATACCCCAGCGGATAATATCGCCGTCCGTGAGATAATCACCGAGAAGCTGGTAAGATTTGGGATAGTCAACGATGGAGACACCAAGGTCTCCGTGGGATTGTCTGACCTGGTGTAACTGGATGACAGACATTGTGTAGTTGTCAACTCTGTACGGGATCTCAGTCTGGAACTTGTAACAGAGGGCGAAATCCTTCCCCGAAGTGCTAGTCGCGAACGCAAATGTAGCATGGCCGGTGCCGTTGACAGTGACAACATTTTGTTTTGCGTCAGTCAAGACACTTGGGTCAGAACTGAAGTCACGAACATGGGCTCGTAAAGAGGTTTCGTTGAAATTGCATTCTTGGTTCCTCTCAACGAAGTATATCGTGTCACCACTATTGACGCCAAATCCGTGAAAATGAAGGGTTTCTGGTACGTTGACCACAGCCCAATTTGGAGATCCCGTCCAACTGTCGACCTGCGAGATAAACCGAAGGTCCAATTTTTCGTGCGGATAATGCTGAAAATGCTCGTTCTCGAACCTGTAACACATTGTGATGTTGTTCGAGTCCGACGAGGAAGTCGTAGTTTCGTAGTAAGCTTGATCAGCCGCAGCTAGGTAGTCAAGGGCGAAAGTAATCTCACCCACACTACCAGGCGTACCCTGCACGTTGAAGACAGAGACATAGTTGTGGTAACCATCCCAAAACGGGGTAGGGGCGGGGGTCGGAGAAGCTGTTGGGCTTGCAGTAGGGGAGGTTGTAGGCGAATCAGTGGGGCTAGCCGTCGGAGAGGTTGTAGGTGCAGCCGTAGGGGAGGTTGTAGGCGACGCAGTTGGAGAAGTGGTAGGGGAAGTTGTGGGGGCGGACGTTGGAGCCGAGGTTGGCGAAGCTGTTGGAGCAGCTGTCGGGGCAGAGGTGGCGCCTGTGAGCTTTCGACGAATGAGGCGTCTGTTGACCTCGTGGATTGACGCAGCGTCATGTATTGGATGGTCTGAAAGAGGGAGTGTGAGAGACGGCAGGGGGAAAGGGGGGGACGGCAGTTTGGCTTACCTGTGGCACCATTGGGTCTATCTTCCCTACCGGTTACACGGCCTGACCAAACATACTTTTCTAGCAATCGAAACGCGTCTCTATCTGTGTGAAATCGAGGATCATAGGCCAATTTTGGCAATGTTGGCCGCGGGCTTGCTGAGGGTACCTTAAGCAGTAAAATTAGAAGGAAGACCGCCGTGAGAAATCGGAACGTCACCACAGGAGCGACTGGAAACCGCATCTGGATAGACACGTGCGACTTCACGGGGGGAAAGAACGAAGGGGGGCCCGACAAGGGAAAGGGAGGCGGCGGTACGCTAAAGTTTGAAGGCCTCAAAGGAGAGCTTGCCTGTGGAGAAAGGGTTTGAATAGATTCACGGACCAAGGAATCCACAAGCCCTGCAAGTAACGGGCACCCACACGAGCCTTCAATTATTGAGGAGGCTGAACGATGTGTTTGGCCTCCACAGTTGGGAAGGGGGGGAGCGGGGGGCCCGGGGGGGGG
>JGI24540J26637_10000679_pt1 | contig 14478 bp, 15 predicted proteins | sample NorSeaMetagenome_FD_26637 | JGI IMG/M metagenome (IMG submission 26637)
AATTTCCTGATGAAAAACTTGATTGGAAATTTATTCATTATAAAAATTATCAGATAGATACCTCAAGAAAGAATAAAAATATTATTGGTGTTGTTTCTATAGCGGGAACAATTTTAGATGGTAATCAGCCTAGAGGAAATGCTGGAGGCGAGAATATTTCAGAATTAATAAAAAAAGCTCGTAATGAAAAAAATCTAAAAGCCTTAGTTTTGAGGGTTAATACCCCTGGCGGTAGTGCGTTTGCTTCAGAAATTATAAGAGAACAAATTCTAGCAATCAAAGAGCGTGATATTCCAGTTGTTGTTTCTATGGGTGGGGTTGCGGCATCAGGAGGCTATTGGGTTTCGGCAGATTCAGATTATATTTTTGCTCACGATTCTACAGTAACAGGGTCAATAGGGGTTGCAGCAATTTTATTCGATGCACAAAATACTATTCAAAAAATTGGTTTAAATGAGGATGGTATAGAAAACTCTCCTTACGGAGGTGGGTTAAACAATTCTGTCCTTTTATCGTCACCCTCAGAAGAAGTGGTTGAACTAATTCAAGGTGTTGTNGACACATTATACGAAAATTTTATTGAAATTGTAGCAAACGGTAGNAGTATATCTATTGAAGAANCAAATCTTATTGCTAAAGGAAGAGTTTGGTCCGGTATAGATGCTCTTGAGGTTGGGTTAATTGATCAAATTGGATCTTTTCATGATGCTGTTGAAAAAGCACAAAATCTAGCAGGGATCAAAAGCTTCTATCTGAAGGAATACAATCAAACAAAAAATAATATTTCTTTCATAATGGAATTTTTCAATTTATTTTCTTCTAATGATAATTTTGATATTAAAGATGGTTTTTTTGCAAATATAAAAAAAGAATTTGCTGCGATTTTTAAATGGTCTGAGAAACTTAATGATAGAAATCAACTTTATTACATTTGTGAAGAATGTATTATAAACAATTAATCTTATACTTGCTCGATAACGTCTATAGGGTTATAACTCGCTCAAGTAATTTATAATTTTAATTCTGGAGTCTAAAATGGCAGTTCCAAAAAGGAAGATTAGCCCCTCACGCAGGGGAAAAAGAAGAGGCGGTCATCAGTCTGAAGTTCCTACATATGTAGAAAATAAAGATTCTGGTGAGCTTCATAGACCTCATCACATTGATCTTAAAACAGGCATGTATAAAGGCCGAAAAGTAATAGAAACTAAAGAAGCAAAATAATAATATATCAGTTTGATATTATTATCGAAAATTAAAGGCCCGTTTTTATTGCTGGTTGCCTCAATAGTTTGGGGTTCAACTTTTGTTCCTCAAAAAATTGCTATGGATTTTTGGTCTCCCCTTCAATTCACTTCATTTAGATTTTTAATTGGAGGTTTCATATTATTATTTTTCGTTAATTTTTCAAAAACAGTGATCAATAATAGAAGGAATTTTATATTATACTCCTTATTAAGTGGTTTGATTTTAGCATTAGCGGCATTATTTCAACAAATTGGATTAGTTACCACTTCCTCCATAAATGCAGGTTTTTATACTAGCCTATACGTTTTAATGGTTCCACTTATAGGAATTTTTTTACTTAAGATTCCTCATTGGTCTATTTGGCCATGTGTTGTTATTTGTTTTTTTGGTTCTATTTTATTAGGAACATCTAAAGGAAGCTTATTTTTATTAGATTTAAATAACGGAGATATTTGGGTAATTATCAGTGCATTTTTTTGGGCAATACACCTTTATATTGTATCTTATTCAGTAAAGCGCTTTCCTGTACTTATCTTTTCAATTTTTCAATTTATTTTATGTGGAATTCTTTTGCTATTTTATGGAATATTTTTTCAAAGTAACTTAATCTTCAACTTTGAAAATATTAATAGTTTTGCTATTTACACTTTACTCTATTGCTCATTAGGTTCGGTTTGTGTGGGTTTTACTTTACAAATGTTTGGGCAAAAATTAGTTTCTCCAACTCCTGCTGCTCTAATAATGAGTTCTGAAGCTGTTTTCGCAGCTATTTTTGGATGGATAATTCTTTCTGAAGTATTAAGCTTTAGAGGTTTTATAGGAGCCAGTTTAATTCTTGCTGGAATCTTAATGGTACAAATTATTCCTAAATTGAAAAGCTATTGAATATATTACCAGTCATTTCTTAATTCCCTGAGCTTAAGAAATACTTCTTTCATTTCTGGATTTTCAGAAAGCTCAGGAAATACTTCTCTTAATTTTTCTATAATACTATTATTTTTTAAGCGAAAGAAGGTATTTACTGCTTTTTCCATTCCTAGGGTTGAAACAATTGGATTATTTGGATCTTTAATACTTTCTTCATTTATCATTTTTTGGGCTTGAAGATTATCTGGTTCTCTATCAAGAGTAAATTTTAAGTTATTTTCCCAGTAGTCATGNCCAGGATAAATTTTTGTATGATCGGGAAGATGAAATAACTGATTTACAAAAGTTTCATAAAGACTATCTGGATTACCACCGCCCTTACAATGTCCTACGCCAGCATTAAAAAGTGTGTCACCGCAAAAAAGTGCTGGTGTATCATTATTTGCAAATAAGCATACATGACTCATCGTATGTCCTGGTGTATCCAAAACATCTAAAATAACTGTTTCACCAACTTTTATATTATCTCCCGCCTTTAGTCCTATATCAATATTATCAATTGTATCTTTTGCATTTTGGTGGGCAAGTAATTTAGCTCCAGTTTTACTAACTAATGGCTCATTACCTCCAATATGGTCCCAATGCTCATGTGTATTTAAAATTTTAGTTATTTCCCAACCATTGGCCTTACTAATAGAGAGGCATTGCTCATAATCTAATGGATCTATAGCCATTGCTTCCCCTGATTTTGGGCAAACAATTAAATAATTATAATTTCTAAATTTATTAGCAGTCCAAATTTGTTGTACTATCAAAATAGTCCCCATACATGATATAACTTTATAATTATATAATATGAAAAAAAATATTGATAATTTTAAATTTTTTTATTTAAGTTTTTTAGGGAAAACTGCATCTAGTATTTTGTCTAAAAAAATTTCCAAATTATGGACTCCATTTCATAAATCAAGAATTGCAGCGATAGGTTTTTGTTCTCCATTCGCACATTCTATCAATAAACGAGTGCAAAGATTATTTTTTTTAATTCCAAGTCAATTTGGAGAATATCATTTTAATTTAAAGGATAAAAATTCCACTGCTTCAATTAATGAATATACTTTACCAATTGATGACTCATCTTTAGATAGATTATTGGTTATTCATAGCCTTGAATATATAACCGATCATAAAAAATTCCTAAGAGAGGCTTGGAGAACTCTTGATAAAAATGGTGAAATACTAATTATAGCTCCAAATTCCTTTGGCTTATGGAGAACACATCATAAAAAAAATCTTCTTTCTTTAAGAACATTTAGTTATTTTGAGTTAAACTCTTTATTACTAAATAATTTTTTCACTCCTATTGATTTTGAATACTCACTATTTTTTCCAACAATTAATAATAAATATTTTTTAGTTAAATTCTTTATTACTAAATAATTTTTTCACTCCTATTGATTTTGAATACTCACTATTTTTTCCAACAATTAATAATAAATATTTTTTAAATAAAATTAATTTATTTGAATATATTGGTAGAAAATTTTTTAAATTTTTTTCAGGCGTAATAATAGTTAGAGCAAAAAAAAATTATTCAGCAGCTATTTTAAAAGAAAAAAAAATTATGAAAAGAGAGGTTTCTCAAAATATTGAATTTTAATTCAGGTTCTTATTAAAAATATTGCTTCTTCTGAAAATAGGTTTGTAAATTTACCTGGAAGGCCATCGAAAGATTTTATTTTTCTTGGTGATGGAATAATTGTTTTTTCAATTTGTATATTTAATTCATCGCAAAGATTTATAAAATCAAGAATGGTACATAAATGTATATTTGGAGTATCATACCAATTATGTAATAATTTTTTAGTTATTGGCATTCTTCCATTAATCCCAAGCCCAAGCCTTACTTTCCAATAACCAAAATTAGGAATAGATATTATTGCCTTTTTACCAATTCGCATTAGCTCTGTAAGGATTAGTTTGGGCTGGCTGGTTGCTTGAATGGTCTGACTAAGAATTACACAATCAAAGGATTTATCTGGGTATAAACTTAGATCCTTATCGGCATCACCTTGAATAGCTGATAATCCTTTTGCAACACATTGATTAACTCGTTCTTGCTTAAGTTCGAGTCCTTGTCCGATTGCATTTCTTTTTTCTTTTAATGATTCTAATAATCCACCATTTCCGCAACCAACATCCAATACTCGTGTTCCTTCATCAACAAGTGAAGTAATTAGATCTAAATCTATTCTCTCATTATCTATCAAATACTTATCCCTTTTGAAACTGATTCTAAAAAACCTTTCATTGCATTATCAAACTCGGGCTCTTCTAAAAGAAATGCATCATGTCCTTTATCCGATTCAATATTTACAAAACTAACATCAACTCCACCTGCGCTTAATGCACGAACTATCATAAGATTCTCTGAGGGTGGGTAAAGCCAATCTCCAGTGAAAGATGCTATTAAAAATCGTGTTTTTGTTTTTTCAAAGATTTCAGTTAGAGATTTTCCATGCGTTTTTTCAAGATCAAAATAATCCATAGCCCTAGTTATATATAAATAAGAATTTGCATCAAAACGATCTACAAATGTTAATCCTTGGTGTCTTAAATAACTTTCAATTTGAAAATCAGCATCAAATCCAAAACTTACTTCTTTTTTATCTTGCAGCCTTCGTCCAAATTTTTTTGTCAGAGAAGCTTCTGATAAATAGGTTACGTGTGCAGTCATCCTTGCAATAGATAAGCCTTTGGTTGGGCTAGTTCCTTTTTTAATATAATTTCCACCATTCCATTCAGGATCAGCCATTATTGCTTGCCTCCCTAATTCATGAAAAGCAATATTTTGAGCTGTATGCCTTGATGATGTTGCTATTGGAATAGCTGAAAGAAGTTTTTCAGGATAAGACGCCGCCCATTCTAAAACTTGCATACCTCCCATAGATCCTCCAATAACAGATAAAAGTTTTTCAATACCTAAGTGATTTATTAATCTAAGCTGGGCATTCACCATGTCTGAAATTGTAATCACAGGAAAATTTAATCCATATACTTCATCTGTTTTTGGATCAATTGAGGTTGGACCAGTTGATCCGATACACCCTCCTAGAACATTTGCACAAATTATAAAATATTTGTCAGTATCAATTGGTTTTCCTGAACCAACCATTCTGTCCCACCAACCATTTTTTTGAGTTATAGGATTTTTACTTGCCACAAATTGATCGCCAGATAATGCATGACAAACAATTATAGCATTTGATTTCTCTTTATTGAGCTTACCATAGCTTTCATAGGCTACAGTAAGCTCATCAATACTTGTTCCATTTTCAAGTAGAAGAGGTTTCTTTTCTGTAAAATATGAACATGGTAGTTTATTCTGTTCAAAAGTCATAACAACAAGATAACCTCTTATTGGCGATAATAGAATAAATATTTACTTATATAATTCTAGAATCTCCATCCATAACCTATACTTATTGCCAGAGGGTCAAGATCAACTGATGCGGTTGCTATCCCAGCAGCTCCAGCGTCAATTACAGTATCGGTAGATAATGTATATTTCTTTATATCAATATTGAAATAATTATTTTCATTGATAACATAATCAAATCCAATATTTAGTGCAAAACCAAAGTCATCCTTGTAGCTTATACCAACAGCATCACCTGGGTTATCATCATAAAAGAATGTATAATTTATTCCAGCACCAATATAGGGTAGAAACCTACTTTCACTGTTAAAATGATATTGCAATGTAAACGTTGGAGGTAGTACCTTTACCGTACCTAAATTTACATTCCCCAGCGCAGTATCTTTGGCTGCAACATTATGTTCGGTAGTTCCAAAAATTGCTTCAATAGCAATATTGTCAGTTAAGAAATATCTAATATCTAGTTCCGGCACAGTATCATCATCAACTGTGGCTTCACCTCCAATTGATGTTACTGAATCTACATCTGGGTCTAAATTCAAAACCTTAAGTCCAATAAGCCACTTACCAGCACTTTTGAATGCAGTACTTTCTTGTGCTTGTAATGATGTTGGTACTAAGGTTACTGAAATTAAAAGAGCTAACGCCAAGCTCGGAATTAGTGTTAAAAGTTTTTTAATAATTAATTTTTTCATATCTTCCTCTCTTTAGTGCTTTTAGGAAATCTAGGGCGCACAATCTGAAAATCAAATACCCAGCTCTTATGTGAGCCATCCAAAAATTATATCTGAGTTAAAAAGGGACCTTTTTTTTGCTTCTAAGCCACATTATAATACCACCTTCGCAAGGTTTGCAGGTTGGCAGGGGATTAACCCTCTCAAAATGTAATTAACTCTTAGCCCTATTTTTAAAAATTGTAAACAAAATTATGTTTAGTATTGATATTTAAACTTGTGATATAAGAATTTTCAGAAAATTTAAAATATTAAAGAAATTTAATTTAGTATTAATATTCAACTACTTTAATATTTTGATAGTGATACAATAAGTTAAAATTTATAAAGTGATAAAGCAATGAAAAATCCTATACCAAACTCTCATTTAAGTGATTTAAAGTCTTATAAGGGTGGTGAAAGTAAATTATCTGGAATAGATACAATTTTTAAATTATCTTCAAATGAAAACCCATTTGGTCCAAGTAAATTAGTTATTGAATCTTATAATGAAGCTATAAATGATATTACCGTTTATCCAGATCCATCAAATAATGAGTTAATTAAAAAATTATCGGATTTTTATTCTCTGAATTTTGAGAGGATAGTTTGCGGCTGCGGCTCTGATGAACTTTTACATCTTTTAGCTAGGGCCTATCTCAGTGGTAATGATGAAGCGATAGTCTCAGAAAATTGTTTTGCTGTATATCCTCTGGCTATTAAAGCATCTGGCGCAAGAGTTGTCAGAGCGAAGGAGATAAATTTTAAAACCCAGATTAATTCGATTCTTGATTTGGTAAATAATGCAACAAAAATGGTTTTTTTAGCAAATCCGAATAACCCTACTGGCAGTATTATTTCTTACGAAGATATTCTTGAATTACAAAAAAAATTACCAAGTAATATTTTGTTGGTTCTTGATGAGGCTTATGCTGAATATGTTAAAGGTGAAAATTATAAAAATTACTTTGATTTGGTTGATAATAATCACAATGTAGTTGTAACTAGAACATTTTCTAAAGTATATGGCTTGGCTGGCCTTAGAGTTGGTTGGGCATATTGCCCACCCGAGGTTGTGGAGATATTAAACCGTCTGAGGATTCCTTTTTCTGTAAATTCGTCAGCCCAAAGAGTTGCGATTGCTGCATTAGATGATCAAAATCATGTTACTAAATCTGTTAGGCACAATACTTTATGGTTATCAAAAATGGAGGAAGAACTTAAAAGCTTAGGTTTTTCTGTATTCCCAAGTAATTGCAACTTTTTATTGATTGAAGTGACTTCTGATTTAGGTTTCAATGCAAATGATGTTTATGAATTTTTATGTTCAGAAGGGATAATAGTTAGGCAAATGAACGAATATAATCTACCAAATTATTTACGAATTACTATTGGTACAGAAAAAGCAAATAAACTTATAATTTCTTCCCTAAGGGAGTTTATGAAATAGAATGGATAATGTTTTTAATAAAGTTTGCATCATAGGGCTTGGTCTTATAGGGGGGTCAATTGGTCTGTCTATGAAGCGATCCAATACCTGCAATCAAATAATTGGATACGCAAAAACTAAATTAACATTGGAAAGAGCTTTGGATAGGGGTCTAGTAGATAAAGTTGAAGATAATTTAAAGGATGCCGTAAAGGATGCAGATTTTATTATTTTGGCTACTCCACTATCAATTTTTAAATCTATTGTAGAGGAAATAAGCCCTTATTTAAAAGACGGGTGTATCATAAGCGATACTGGGTCAGCAAAATTAAGTGTTATTGAAGAGTTAAAGAGTATTATTCCTAGTAATGTTGAATTTGTTCCTGGCCATCCTATTGCAGGTACTGAGGAGTCTGGACCAGAAGCTGGATTTGCTGAGCTATTTGATAATAGATGGTGTATTTTAACGCCAACAGAAGACAATAGCGATAAGGCAATAAACCTAGTTAAGTCCTTTTGGGAATCCCTTGGATCAAAAGTTGAAATAATGGATCCATTACATCATGATAAAGTTCTTGCAATAACAAGTCATATACCTCATTTGATCGCCTTCAATATTGTTGGTACAGCTAATAACCTTGCTAATGTTACTGAAAAAGAAGTTGTAAAATATTCAGCTGGTGGATTTCGAGATTTTACTAGAATAGCGGCCTCAGATCCCAAGATGTGGAGTGATATTTTTACTTATAATAGTGAAGCTGTTTTAGAAATGTTAGAATTATTTTCTAATGATTTGTCTAAATTAAAGGATGCTGTCAGCAAAAAAGATTCTACTTTATTATTTTCTAACTTTGAAAAAACTAGAGCTGTAAGGAAGAATATAATTGATGCAGGTCAGGAAGAGAGTGATATTGATTTTGGAAGAAAAAAATTTGAAGATTAAAAATTTATGATTTTCTATTATTTTTAATTAGCAAATTTGTCTCCCGCTCTATTGTTTCTTCTAGCTTCCATTCAAAATCTTCTCTAGCTAAGCCAGGTGCTATGGGTGACATGAATTTGACACTAATTTTTCCAGAATTTCTATCAAGACCTTTTGTTTTCCAAAATAACCCAGAATCAAGAGCTACTGGTATACATGGTATATCTAAGAATTTATAAAGAGCAGAAACTCCTGACTTATATTCAACTTTTTCCCCCACAGCACTTCTTGTTCCTTCAGGAAATATAATTATCGGCCTTTTATCTTTTGAGCATTCTCTCCCCTGCTTGATTAACCTCCTCAGGGCTTTGCTATGCGCTCCTCGATCTAGCCATATCATTTTTGCTTTAATTGCATGCCAGCCATAAAATGGTATGAATATAATTATTTTTTTTAATACCATCGCCGCATCAGGGAAAAAAGCTGTAAAAAAAACAGTATCCCAAATAGATTGGTGTTTAGATGCAATTATAAAAGAACCAGGGGGTATATTTTCTGTTCCAATTACCTCCCAGTCAAGGCTATTGAGATTTTTAAATAAAAAAAGCATAAATTTTGACCAATTGTGAATTAATTTTGCAGTAAATTTTCTAGGAAGGAATAGGCATGGTAGTCCAATTATTGCTATAGATAAGGTTACAAAAATTAAAATACTTGTGGTGATTAATGAATAAATAGTATTTTTCATATTTAATATCCCTTAAATAAATATCTTATTCTTGTTAAAATAAGCTTAACGTATTCAATAAAAATTTGTTTTTTATTTTTCAGGTCAATTAAAAATTTAGTCGATTTATTTCTTACAACCCATGTTTGAATTTCAATATCAGGAGCATTTTTTTTGAATTCAAAAAGACTTCTTGGCATATGCTCTGCTGAAGTAACTAGTAAAATTTCTTCATAATTATTTTTATTTAACCATTTCAATGATTCAATCGCATTCGTCTTAGTGTCATAAGATTTTTTTTCATAAAAAACACAACAGCTAAAAAGTAAATTCTTACTTAAGATATTATTGGGATTAATTATATTTTTGAGATCAGTTTCTTTAACAATTGGATTCACACCTGAGATGAATAATTTTTTTCCATAATTTTTTTCCAATAATTCATAACCCTTTTCTATCCTATTAGGACCTCCAGTCAGAACAATAATAATATTATTGTTATTTATCGGAAAATTATTGGAATTATTTGAAGTAGAGATAAATGAAAAAAAATCAATTATTAATATCAAAGAAATTATTGATATAAATATCCATTTAATTTGTATCGATTTAATATTTTTTAATTTCATCAAATTTTTCTATTTAATTTTGTATCTTATTTATTTTACTTAGTCTATTTAAGTAGCAATTAGAGTTTGATATTCTAAATCCTGAGTCAATCATGAAAAAAATCTTACCCAGTTTATTTCCTTATATTCTTCTTTCTCTCTTAATTGTTATGTGGGGTTCAGCATTTGCAGCACTTAAAATATCACTTTTAACCATACCGCCACTATGGGTTATGTCGCTTAGATTGATCATTGGTAGTTTAACTATAGCAATAGTTTTTTTAATTATGAAAAAAAAATTACCTTTAACAGTTGAATTTTGGAAGTGGAGTTTGCTTATAGGATTTCTTGGATTTTCAGTTCCATTTAGTATTATTTCATGGGGCGCTCAATATATACCATCTTCCTTGGTGGCAATCTTAATGGGTGCTAATCCAATTATTACTCTAATTTTGGCTTACTTTTTTTTACCTAATAGCAGCCTAAATTTTCGTATGATAATTGGTGTTTTTATAGGATTAATAGGAATTATTCTCCTTATTGGATTTGGAAATATCAATTCTGATTTGTATAAGGGGCAATTTATTTATGGTCAATTAGCCGTCCTCACGGGNACCTTTTCTTTTGCAATTGCATCTATTCTTTTAAAGAATTCTCCCCAGGAACACTCTTTCGAAAGGGCGTTAGGNTCATTAATTTGTGGGAGTTTTATTGGTNTATTTTTAGCCTATTTTTNCAGTAAATCACCATTACAAATATATCAAATATCTTCTGAAAGCGCAGTTAGCCTAGTTCTCCTTGGAATTTTTCCAACAGGAATTGCTACTGTAATATGGTTTAAGATTATTTCCTTAAAGGGTCCTTTATTTTTANCTNTAGTTAATTATTTGATTCCTATTTGGGCTTTAATTTTAGGTATTTTATTATTAAGTGAAAAAATAAATTTTATAATTGGCTTTGGTCTTATTCTTATTACAATAGGCGTATGGATGATAGAAAAGAGAGTTAATTAATATGTCTTTAATAAAAAGAATTATCAGTTTAAGCATTTCATTTATTTTTTCAGCTTCATTTGTTTGTATTTTTATAATTTCACAAAATACTTTATGGAATTTATTTTGGCTTAAAAGTCAGGATTTTGATATTTCCTTCCTAATTATTTTTTCTTCCCTTTTACATGATATTCAAGGAGGTTTATCTCCAGTTATTGTTCAGTGGGGAATACCACTCAGTTTTTATAGTGTAATCAGTGTTACTTTATTGATCGCTTTCTTAGTAACAGCTTTAGTTAGAATTATTTTGCCTTTAAATTCTAGGTTTTCATNTGGACTAGCTGGATTTAGNAGCATGTATGTGATGATAACCTTAACAATAATGCGTTATGATGGAATAGTTTTAATCTCTAGTGCACGCGAAAATTTTGGTCTGATAATTTTTTGCTTTATTGGCCTTTTAGGTGGATTCTTTTTTGATTTCTTACTTAGTAAATTAATACATAAAGGTAATTAGAAGAGGTAATTAAATGAAAAAATATATTAAAAAAATATTAATTTTACTCCCTTTGATTTTTATAAGTTTTACTGCGAATTCAACTGAAAAATCTTATGAATTAGAGGTTTTGACTGACCGGCTTGATAGACCTTGGAGCCTAGGATTTCTGCCTGATGGAGAAATTTTGATTTCTGAATTAACTGGAAATCTTAAAATTTATAATAATCAAGGAATTTTATCAGATCCTATTAAGGGGCTTCCAGAAGTCTTTGTAAAAAGCCAGGGAGGATTATCTGATATCGTGATTCATCCAAATTTTATTGAAAATAAGTTAATATTTCTTTCTTTTTCGATAAATAGTAAAAAAGGAAAAACACTCCAGGTAATTAGGGCAAGATTAGATAACAAGACTTTGAACGATATTAAAGTTATCTTTACCGCTAAAGCCTATAGATCAACTTCAGCTCACTTTGGTGCTAGGTTGTTATTGCTAAGAGATAATACTTTGTTAATTTCCTCAGGAGACGGATTTAATCATAGAGAAAAGGCCCAAAGTCTTGATAATCATTTTGGTAAAATAATTCGTATTAATACTGATGGCTCTATTCCTATAGATAATCCTTTTATTAATACAAAAGGTTCATTACCTGATATTTGGACTTATGGTCATAGAAACCAACAAGGGTTAATTATTGATGATAATGGCTCTGTATTTAGTCATGAGCATGGCCCAAGAGGGGGGGACGAACTAAATATTATTGAGCCTGGTAAAAATTATGGTTGGCCATCAATTACATACGGTATTGATTATAATGGCTCAATTATTTCTCCATTTAAAATAAAAGAAGGAATGGAGCAACCAATAAAACATTGGATTCCCTCTATAGCACCATCTGATATAACTTTTTATACTGGGTCACTTTTTCCAAAATGGTTTGGAAGTATATTTATTTCGGCTCTAGTACCTGGCGATGTAAGGCGGGTAACTTTAAAGAATAATATATTTATATCTGAAGAAATTATGTTTAAAGAAATTCAGTCTAGGATAAGGAGTATTAAGATGGCGCCGGATGGAAGCCTTATTATTCTTACTGATGGTGCTAAAGGTGAAAATACTTCTGGTAAAATGATAAAGGTACTACCTCGTTAATTTTTTTATTTATTTAAAATATTTTGATAAAGTGAAATAAATGATTATTCAATGTCCATCATGTGCAACAAATTTTTTTCTTGATGAAAGAAAATTTGGTGGTTCACCAAAAAAACTTAAATGTTCAAGATGTTCTATAATATGGACCTCCGGATCTAACGGTAAGCCAATAGATGTTCCTAAGCTTTATGAGCCTGCATCCAGTCAAGGTATTAAACAAAATACAAGAGAAACAAAAGTAATTGATAAAAATATAAAACCTGATCATCCCCTGCCAGTTCCTTTTGATAAGCCTAAATCAAATAGATCAAATATTTTCTTATGGTTTTCTTTTATTTTAATTTTTATTCTATTTGTTACTGCATGGAATAAGAGAGTTATTTTTATTAATCAATTTCCTATTTTTTCTCCAATAATAGAATTATTTGATCCATCTATAAAATTTAGAGGTATTGAAATTAGCAATCTTCAGAGTCGAATTGATTCAGGTGAAAATGGTTCTATACTTATTGTTAGTGGCTCTTTAATTAACCAAGAAAAATATTTAAGAAGAGTGCCGTCATTAATTATTGTTATTGAGGANAATAGAGGGGCTANTCTTTTAAAAGAAGTAGTTAAATCTGAAAATGATTTTTTTGANTATCAGGAAATAAAGGACTTTAAAGTAAAATTCACTAACTATCCTTCAAATGCNTCAAATATTTTTATTGAGATCTTGAATTAATTAGATCCAATNTGGAATTTTATCTCTTTTAATTATTTCTTCGTCTTCTATTCTGTCTCTTATAATTTCAAATTTATCGTCATTTACAAGAATTTCATTTATTGATGCCCTAGTATTATAATTTGAAGATAAAACTGATCCATATGCNCCAACTGACTTAATTGCTAAAAGATCTTCTTCATTTATCTTACTTATTTTGACATTTTTTCCAAAAAAATCACCGCTTTCACATACAGGACCTACAACATCATATTTTAAAAAACTATTTTCATTACTTTCTTTTTTAATAGGGATAATTTGATGATAGGCGTCATAAAGTGTCGGTCTTATAAAATCATTCATTGCAGCATCAACAATAATAAAATTATTTGAGTCAGTTTTTTTTATATANANTGCTTTAGTTACTAATACAGCTGAATTAGCTGTTAACAATCTTCCTGGTTCAATTATAATTTCACAATTTAGATTGCCTAGCTTTTCAGACAATAATTTTCCATATTCAGCTATATCTAGAGATTCTTCATCTGGATGATATTGAACGCCCAAACCTCCACCTACATCTAAAATTTGAATTTCGTGGCCTCTTTTTCTTAATACTTCTACTAGCTCTATTAAGAGATCAAATGATCTTCTGAAGGGCTCAATATCATTAATTTGGCTGCCAATATGAACATCAATACCAATAACTTTTATACCCGGTAAATTCGCTGCCAGATCATAAGACTCGATAGCATTTTTCCAATCTATACCAAATTTATCTTTNGCTTTACCTGTTGATATCTTTTCNTTACCNCCAGCNGCTATATCTGGATTAATTCTAAGAGAAATTTGTGTATCAATATTTAGTTCAACTGACTCTTTTGATATTTTTTTTAATTCGCTGATCGATTCAACATTAAACATTAAGATATTATTTTTTATAGCATACTGTATTTCTTCAGAACTCTTACCAATTCCAGAAAAAACAATTTTTTTTGCTGGTATGCCAACCATTAGTGCTCTTTTTAGTTCCCCTATAGAAACTACATCAGCGCCAGAACCTAACTTAGAGAATGTTTTTATAATAGATTGATTGGAGTTAGATTTTATAGAGTAACAAATATGATAGTTTTTTAAATTAATTGACTGATCTAATTTTTTATATTGTTCTTTAAGATTATCAA
>JGI24540J26637_10000680_pt1 | contig 14475 bp, 9 predicted proteins | sample NorSeaMetagenome_FD_26637 | JGI IMG/M metagenome (IMG submission 26637)
AGAACAGATAGATACAAACTTATCCATTATTATTATAATATGAATGAGTGGGAACTGTTTGATTTAGAAAATGACAAAGATGAGTTAAATAATCTTTATGAAACAGATGGCTATAATGATGTTACAGAAGATTTAAAAGGTAAGTTAAAAAAGCTTCAATCGAAGTACAGAGATGATATGAGTTTAGAAGAAATGAGAGAAATGACAGACACTAGAATAAAGCGTGTTTACACAGAAATGAATTCAAAACAATAAATCAAAATTACCTCTTGATAATTTTTTTAATTAGAATTTTGTTGTCGACATAAAATCGCAAAAAATAAAAACCTTTTGCTAGAAAACTAAAGTCTAATTGGTTACTCTTAAAATCTATATATCTATTTATTAGTTTACCACTAATTGAAAACACATCAAAGTTTACACTATTTAAATTTCTGAAATTTAAGTTAATTATTCCCGTTGTTGAATTAGGATAGATACTTATTGTTTCAAATGAGTTTTCTTCAATAGACATATTAATATCATTAATAGTTACATCAAAACTATCAAAATAATAATGTCCTAACTCATTGCCACACATTAACTGAACTTTAAAATTATCATAATACTCGTTAATGTTAAATTCAACTTCTTTTAACTCATATTCATTCGACAAAGATATTTCTGGAGAGACTGAATAATTATTACCAGTACTACCTTTTTTTATTCTTAATTTAAAAGATGATGCGGGAAATACAGCGGCAGTTTTAGCATAAAACTTAATGTTTACTGTTTTACCATTTAAGTCTTCATTATAATTTACATTATTTAAAATTACTTTATTAAATCCAGAGTTATTTGTAGCCAAACTCTGTACATCAATAAATGACGATGATTCATTGTATGATTCTTGTAATGCATCTGCGTATACAGCTTCTGCACCTCCAAAGCTTGTTAAACTCCAACTATTATTTATTTCTATACAATCAAAATCTGGATTTTGAATTAGCTCCTCCTCAGGACATCCAATTAAAGCATCTTTAACATCATCTATCCAATTCTCATTAATTATTTCACCAGTGTAAGGGCTAGTACTGCTATTGTTGGGATTATCATTTCTAAGACTAATAGTCTTAGTAGATTTATTCCCAGAACACCAAGCCGAAAATGCAAAATTATTTGCAATTGCTTCCTCCGCGATAAATCTATGGTATTCAACACGATCTGAGTTAAATGGACCTCCAAACTCACCAACAGAACCTTCAAAATAATTAACACCATTTTCATTATCAGCACCAAATTCACCAAGATACATTGGAATATCATTATTTTCAGACCAAGTTTTGAGTTGACTAAATCTATCCATAATTAAATCTTTTTGAGCCTCAGAAAAAACAAAATTATCATACTGCTCTCTAGAAGATGCAGTAAAATTAAAAGGCTGGTAATAATGGAAAGTTGCAATAAGGTAATCATCTGAAGTGATAACCTCTGAACTAATTTCAAATGGTACTTCCCAACTAGATGCACCACCACCATTAATAATAATTGATCTTGTTAAATTATTTGAACCTGTTGATCTAATAGTAGAAATTACTTCTAAGTTTAACTCATCCATTTCGTTTGCTGAAATTGAAAAATATGGCTCATTAATGATATCAAATACTAGCTGATCATTAGAATAATCCTTGAATCTGTTAGCTATATCTTTCCAAAGGGCTTTAAATCTATTAATATCGGCTAATCTTTTAGCTGAAGTTGGATTTGTATAATAATTAACCCCATTAATTTGCTCATTTTGAAATGTATATACGAATTGTTGTTTAAGATTATTTCCATGAAAATCTAATACAACAATTATATTATGAGTTATTGCCCAGTCAACAATCTGTTGAACTCTATCTAAATATTCCTGGTTTACCTGATAATCATCTAAAGACCCATTGTAATTAGAAGCAGTATTTGAGTTAGAGGAAAAACAACTATTATCAGTGCAATCATCAATATTAATACTAGACCTTTGAGATCCGTTTAAGCCATAATCAGCATTAAGAAAACCACCACTATAGAAATCAACTGGAATTCTAACGTTAGTAAAACCAGCTTCTGCTAATTGAACAAAATAATCTTCGTAAACAGCATGTGCCCAGTTACCTTCCGTAGGAGCTGACAATACATTACCCATATTAATACCTCTACCCATTAAGTTCACGATCTCTTCGGATGAAGTTTGAGAAATTAATGGGTTTAAAAAAAACAGAAGTATATAAAAAATATATTTCAAAATTTATTGGTTTTTTTTCTGAAGCTCTAATACTGATTTCATTATTGCAGCAGTAGTAGGTTGATCAAATCTAACTTTCATAGACTGTCTAAGTTTCTTACTAGAAACTTTGTAAACTTCTTTTTTCTCTTCGTTAGATAAATCTTTTCCAAAAATGTTTTCTCTATCATTCATGAATTTAGCAATGTAAGTATCATAGATAAACTTTTGATCTTCATCAGATAATTCTAACTCAGTTGCAGCATGTTCAGAAAACGAAGTAGCTTTTTTTATTTGATAGTTATTTTGGGCATTCGAGTTAAACGAGAATAAAAGTAATAGCACAAAGATTTTAATTGAATTTTTCATAATTTTAATTTATTAGTTTATAGTTATTATTAATTATTATTGAATTTATTAGAAAATAAAGTTCCTATTTTTTTCATTCCAAAATAATTATAGTGAATATTATCTTCAAGCCTCGGTAAGAAGTTTTTAGAAGATCTATCTTTATTTTGAGGAATAAAAGTAACATTTTTTAATTCTTCTGAAACTTGTTTCATTGCAAGCCCTATTTTTTTACTTCCAACCTGCATTATTATAAATTGCATTTCTGAAGATTTGAATTTATCTCTTGAAGTTATAATTAAATTTGTTAAATTCTCAGCATAAGTATCAGATGGTAATGGGCCCCATTTTTGACCACTATCAGATTCACCTTGAACCCATAACATAGCCGTAATTTGATAATCTGATTTATCATATTTTGATAATTCATTATCTACATCGTTTAAGAGCTCATAAAAAAGTTTTGGTTTATTTAACTCACCGATATATTGAGCCTTTTCTTTAGTCCAATTTGGATTCCAACACCCATATAAAGACGTTCCTCCCAGCGCTCTTTTAATAAATAAAAACTTTTTATTTGGATGTTTTTTTGATAATTCAATTCCAAAGAAAATTTCTGGGCCAAAACAGCTATCTAATTGAAACTTTTTTTTCTTCCAATCAGCAGGTATTGTAAGCTTAAGAGGGGTAGAATTATTTCCATTATAAACAAACGAAATGTTTTTTTTTGCCTTTTCAAGATCTTTTAAATCTACTTTAGTTAAGTTGGAAGCATCTGCTGCACCTGCCATGTTAGATTGACCAGCTAAAATGAATACATTAATTTTATCATCACTTAACTGTATTTGTGAGTAACTAGACAAATAACCAATAAAAAATATTAATAAAAACTTAGTTATAAATTTCATTTTACTTTTTGGACATTATATGCTTATTTAATATACGACTAAGACTATCAACTAGTGGTTTATTTGATCCTTTTTCAGCGATATTGTTCATTTGAAGTTCGTCATTTTCTATATCATACAGCATTCTATCTATAACAGATCCTTTTCTTTTCCACTCAGTGTAATAGTACTTATTTGAAATTAAAGTTTCTCCATTTTTCCAAATCGAAAAAGCTATCTCACTGGTAACTTTGTTAGGGTTTTTTAAATTACTCACTAAGGACTTTCCTTGAACAAATTCAGGAGTTTCTATATCAGCTAAATCACAAAATGTAGCATACAAATCTACTAATTCAACAAAGGATTCACTAGTTTTATTTTTTTTGTATTTAGGTGAACTAATAATCATAGGGATTTTGAGTTCGTATTGAAACAAGTTGTGTTTTGTCCATCTTCCATGCTCTGAAAGACTAAAGCCATGATCACTAGTCAACACTACTGTAGTATTATTAGTTAGACCCTGATTCTTTAATTCATCTAAAATAAGTCCAATCTGTGCGTCTATGTAACTTACACAAGCATAATATGCGTGGATTAATTCTTTTGCCTTATCCTCTGAAATAGCTCCTTTTTCTGGGATATCAGTAAACTTTCTTAATTCATAAAAATAATTTGCTTTTTGAGGAGCATTTGGAGGAAAAAAATTATTGTTTGGTAAAACAATATTATTTCTATCGTACAAGTCCCAATATTTTTTTGGGGCAACAAATGGTAAATGAGGCTTTTGAAATCCAACTGCAATAAAAAAAGGTTTATCAGAATCATTTATTGTTTTTATATCTCTGATGGTCTTTTGAGCAACCTTTCCATCAGAATAATCATTATCGTCAGTATATACAAATTCAGAGGCAGGACCAAAATTATTTTTTAAATTTTTAATATTAATTGGATCTTTATAATCCTTAGGATTATTTCTTGTCCCTCTGAAAATATCGTTCCAACCATAAGCTGCATCTTTAGCATGGTGAGATATTTTTCCGTTACTAATTGTCCTATATCCATTATTTTTAAGATGTGATGCAATTGTTAAAGAATTAGGAGTGTCTTCATTTATTTTAGTGTAAAAGGTTGTAAATCTAGATTTAGTTGGTCTCAAGCCAGTAAGTAGACTAGCTCTTGAGGCTCCACACACTGGATTATTTGTAAATGAATTTTTAAAAGTAACCCCACGCTTCTTTAATTTATCAATATTAGGAGTTAAAATTTCAAGTTGATTATCCGCCATGGCAAGGTCTCTAAGATCATCAACAATAATAAAAATGATATTTTCCTTTTTGTTCTCATCATTAGCATAAACTGAAAAACAAAGCAATGAAATAATGAATATTAATAATTTATATGATTTCATAAAAGTATTTAATTATTAAATTTAATTTTATTTAAAATTTTTAACTCAACAGTTTTTAAGGATTTGAAATGAGATGATGAGCCTGTCATGATATTAAAAGTCCCAGGTTCGACAACGTAATTCATGTCAATATCATAAAAGGCTAAAGATTCAGGAGTAATTTCAAAAATTACATTTTTTGTCTCTCCAACTTTTAAATGAGTTCTTTTATAACCTTTAAGTTCCTTCACTGGTCTTGTAGCAGAGCTTACTTTGTCTCTAATATAAAGCTGAACAACTTCATCTCCATCCATTTCTCCAATATTAGTAACATCTACTTGTACTTTAATAATGGAGTCATCGTCAAAGCTTGTGTTTAAAAGTTTTGGTTTTGAATATTTAAATTTAGTGTAACTTAAACCATATCCAAATTCATAAAGTGGTTTGTTTTTTTCAAATGCATATTTATGAAAATATTGAGAAGGCTTATGATTGTAAATCATTTGTAGCTGACCAACACTTCTAGGAATAGTTAAAGGTAATTTACCACTTGGATTAATTTCTCCAAAAATAATTTCTGCAACAGCCTTTCCACCTAGATTTCCAGGCTCCCAAGCCTCAATAATCGATGGAATATTATCTTGAATCCAAGGTTCGCTAATTGGTTTACCATTAACATACACTACAATAACATTATCATTAATTTCTTTTAAAGAACGTACTAATTCTAATTGTTTACCAGCTAAATTCAGTTCAGCCCTAGCCATATTTTCGCCAGCAGTTTTATCCTTCCATTTATATCTCATTGAATTATCCCCAACAACAACAATAATAAAATCTGCATCTTTAGATGCATCTACAGTGTTTTGAATATTTTTATTGGATATTTTTCTAATATTATCTCCAGAATCAAAAAATGAGACATCATATCCTTTTGATTCTCCTAAATCTTTTATTCCCTCATAAATTGTAGTTACATTTTCATCTGGTTGAGCAGCATGCCAGTCACCTAATATTGATTGATTATTTGCGTTAGGTCCCGTAACTAAAATATTTTTTGAATTTTTAATTTTATTTAATGGTAATAAATTAGAATTCTTTAGTAATACGATTCCTTTTCTAGCAGTTTCTAAAGCAGTAAACCTGTGTTCTGGAGTGAAAATGTTTTCATCGATTTTTTCAATATCAACAAATCTATTTTCAAATAACCCTAATTTAAATTTGGCCATTAAAATTTTTGAACATGCTTCATTAACTCTAGAAATTGGAAGTTTCCCTTCTTTAACTAACTCAATTATTGCTTCAGGAAAATCAACACCATGCATATGCATATCCATCCCAGCATTAACTGCTAAGTAAGATGCTTCTTTTAAACTACTAGCCACATGATGTAAAGTTTCTATCCTTTCAATGTCCATCCAATCACTTACATAAAAACCCTCAAAACCCCAGTCTTCACGAAATAAATCAGTCATTAACCAACTACTCATATGACAAGGAACACCATTAAGTTCATTATGTGCTGCCATTATGGAATATACACCTGCATCAATTGCCTTTTTATAAGGAGGTAAATAAACTTCTTTTAAGGTTCGCATAGAAACATCCATTGGAGAAGCATTCAAACCATTTATTGGCTCACTTCCGGCAATCATATGTTTAGCACATGCAATTACTTTATTTGTACCCGTAAAATCATTTAATTGAAAACCATTGATCATTGAAGCTCCTAAATTTCCAACCATAAAAGGATCCTCTCCAAAAGTTTCACCGACTCTACCCCATCGAGGGTCTCTTAATACATCAATATTAGGAGTAAATGCCCAATGAGAACCAGTAGCTCTCATTTCAAGAGCGGTTTGTCTTCCTACATCAAAAAGAAATTCATCACTCCATGTTGATGCTAAGGTAATTGGTGATGGATATACAGTAGCTCCACTAAAGAGTGCATTTCCATGTATAGCATCAATTCCTATCAAAATAGGTATTTTTAATCTAGATTCATTAGCAAGCCCTTGTAGTAAATTTCCTTCCTCTGCAGTTAAAACATGTAAAAAAGAACCTATTTTACCCTCTTGGGTCATTTTCATTACGTCTGTACTAAACACCCCTTTATAAAAACCTTGAGCATCATTGTTTACCAAATCCTCAGGGGATAAATCTTTTTCCGCTTTTCTCATGTGGTCGAGTCCAACAAATTGATTCATTTGATAAACTTTATCTTCTAAAGTCATTCTAGACATTAAATCATTTAATCGATCAATGTTGGATTTAGAACTATCCAAATACAACTTATATGAAGAATCCTCTTGAGCTGAAATATTAAAGACAGTAAAAAAAGTAATTAGTAATAATTTTAATCTCATTATATTTATTTTAAAATATTATTTAATAATTCATAACTAGGGTTAGGTTTTAAATTCTTAGAGTAAATAGATTGAAAATAACCTTTACCTTTTTTAAATCGCTCGCCCATATCCCAAAAATTTAGTGTAACAAGACCATTTTTAGATTTATCCTTAAGCAAATTAATTATTCTAGAGTATATCATCTTTTGCTCCAGCAAATCACTATTCAAATTGGATTTATCTTCAACAAAATAATCTAATTCGGTTACATGAAAGTCCAAATCATTTTCATGTGCCCAATCAATTAAATTTGAAAGATCCTTAATTCCCTTGTCTAAATCATTTACAAAACCATATGTTGATTTACTAAGGAGTAAATGTCCTTGCCAGCCTATACCATCTACTCTATGACCTTTGGATCTAATATATTTTATACTCTTTTTTAGTTTATCCCAAAGACGGGGTTGAAACCCTGCATTTTGGTTAAAAACTAAACTTATATTAGGAGCAAGTTCTGTGGCAATTTCAAATGATTTTAAAATGTAAATAGGAAATTCATTTTCATCTAAACCAATTTTTAACCAAGGGTTTTCCCATTTGTCGTTACCAACTCTAGGGCCATGCCATTTACCACTTGGCAAAATTGTTTCATTAACTACATCCATCCATTTTACAGAGGGTTCGTTAGAAAATTTAATACAAGATTCTGTCATAAATTCAACTAAATTTAGCATCAGCTCATCACTAGTTCTTAAATCGTCCTTAATCCACTTAGAGGATTGTGGTCCAATTGGTCCATGTATACGTAAGTCTAAATTGTTAAGGTTAGCAAAATCAATCATTTCATTAATCTTAGTCCAGTTCCATGTATTAGGTTTTGGGTGGACTATGGTTTGTTTTGCAGCATTAGCAGGGGTTAAATAAGTAAAATCTTTTAAAAATAAATTAGATTTTTGAGTATTTAGCTCCTTAAAATTTAAGGTAGCTCCAATTATAAAATTATTTTCTTGAGAATTAATAGAAATAGAAAGAAATATAAAGAATATAATTAACTGATTTTTCATATCTACAAAGATAAAACAATCTTAGAATGAAATAAACTTGAAGAGTAAAATATTTGGGGAATTTTATATCAATATTGAGGCTAAATCAAACAGTATAAAAATAAAGAAATACTTTTAGTATCATCTAAAGAAATAATTTTCTTAGTCCTACAAAAACAATTATAAAAACAGAGTAAAAAATAAAAAAAGGGATAACGTAAAAGTCTAGTTTTAATACTAACATAATAGCCATAATTAACAACTGAAATCCAAGACCATACAATGAAACTAATGTCATAAACCACTTTGGAAATGGTTGACATTTACTTGCCTCTTTGTCCATGAAATACATGATTTTATCAAAAGTAATATATAGAATATCGTAGATTTTATAAAAAATATTAACCATCTTTTGACTCTCTCCTTTAAGAGCTATTGGAGCGGAGTCTTCAATTACTCGACTAGTAGAATCCCCGTCGACTGAGTTTCTTAAAATAACATAATAGTAATTAAAGACAGTTCCTTGAAGTTGAATACTAAAAAAAGCTATTAGCATATATGCAATAGAAATGTCTGATATATACCAAAAAGTGAATAAAAAACAAAAATTTAGTAAAAGATCTGCTATAGAGTCATAAAAACGACCTACATAAGATGGAGTTTTTTTTAACCTAGATAGTTCACCATCAGCTGCATCTAAAATTGATTTTAATATTATAAAAAAAGCAGCAGCTATGTAATATTCATTGAGGATACAAACAATTGCAATAAGTCCAGAAACTATAAACATAGTAGTTACATGAATAGCAGTAAAACTTGTGTACTGAAGTTGACCAGCAATCCATGAACCTAATGAACGGCCATAATCAGAAAAATCTATAAACTGATACTTTACAGGGAGTTTTGCCATTATTGTTTTTTACAATAAATATTTTTATTATTTAAGTCCACAAAAATACAATCATTTTTTAAATGATTCTTTTATTTATCAAATCATATTAACAATATTATAAAGAAAAGGGGCCTAAATAGGCCCCTTAATTATTTAATACTATTGTTAGAACAAAAAACTAATCATCAATTAGTTCATTTGTATTAATCTCTGTAAGTGGAATTGGCAACTTCATAACCTGATTTGGATCTGTACTTAAAAGCAAATCTACGTTAGGTGAAAATATTGGATTATTGTTATGTTTATTTATAGTGTTTGTTAAAAAATAATCAAATCCTCTTCTTCTATTGTTATGAGCATCTTCACCTTCTCCAATAAGTTCATATCTATATTCATTCATAATTGCATCTCTAAAAGAACTTTGGTCACCAAGATAAGCATCGTTTGACATACCTACACGATCTAATACTTGAGTAACGAAATCTAATTGCTGTCCATTTTGTAACTCATTAGAAATTTCTGCTAGCATAATAAGTAGATCCGCATATCTGTATATAATTAAATTTTGATCTCCAAATTGATTACTGTGTTGTGTGTCTTTTTCTACAAACTTAAATAAGAACGGATGTCCTTTAGTAAAAGGATTTCTATTTGTAATAGCTGGATAATGTTTGATAAGAACTCCATTATCGGCTCTATTATATTCATACAAGTAGGCCCCATCAATTCTTGGGTCATCTGGATATGTAGCCATATGGTCTAACAAAACATCTGCACTAATCTGTAACCAACCGAAATGTTGACCTAGTTTGTACTTAAAAGGAGTATAATTTCTACCCATTTGAGAGTTTGCTGCATCTTGAGCTAATTGTAATTCAAAAATTGATTCCGTAGAGTTCTCAAATTCATCTGTAAATAAAGAGCTATAATCAGCGACTAAACTATATTGACCATATGCTAAAATAGCTTCATCATAAGCCATTTGCCAGTACTGAGCTTCAGAAACGCCATCTGCTCTTAGACTTGGATTAGTAGCCAATGTCATGTAAACTTTTGCTAGCAACATATTTGCAGCATATTGTTTTGGATAACCTGCACCTGTATTTCCATTAATTAAGCTTGCTGCAGCAAGTGCATCAGAAATAATTTGAGCATACACATCTTTTGCAAGGGATTTTGGTTTATTTAAATTATTATTATCTGGAAGCTCTAACCAAAGTGGAATATCTTCCCATAAACGTACCAAAGTTAAATAAGACCAAGCTCTAACAAAATAGGCTTGCCCTGCAATATCATTAAAACCTAATTCTGAAGCTTCAGTTGGTGAATCAAAAGTTGTAAGATTGGCAATAGCTCCATTACATCTTCCTATTGCGGCATACATACCTTGCCACATATTCTGTGAATCTCTGTCATAAGTAGGTTTTAAAGAAAAAAGATTAATGTTATTTACATTGTTGACATTGTTTCCATTCTTTTTTGTTACAAAGAGTCCTGAGAAACCATTAACAACAAAAATACGTTGCTCCATAGACATATATGTACTTAATTGTTGGTAGATCCCATCTAAAGCACCCCTAGCAACTTGGAGGTCAGCATACGTAGCTTCTGCATCTAAAAATATTGGATCTTCTTCTAAATCACATGTGTANAAATTCAAACCAATAAACGTTAATAATATAATTTTTAAATTTTTCATAATTTTTAATTTTTAAAACTTGTACTTTTTATTTTATTTCTAATTTCTAATTTAAAATTTAATGTTGACACCCATCAAAATATTTCTAGCATTAATACCACTATTCCAATCTACTCCATTGATTAGTCCTGTGTATAAAAAAGTAGAAACTTCTGGATCATAACCGCTGTAATTAGTCCAGGTAAATAAATTTTGACCAGCTATGTAAACATTTAAGTTATTTATAAATTTATTTTCACTTACTGGAATATCATATCCAATAGTTAAATTATTTAATCTTAAATAACTTCCATCTTCAATTATTCGATCTGTGATAGCTATTTGCCCTTCAGTTCTATATCCAATTCTGGGATGTGTGTTAGAAGGATTATCTGGCCTCCAAGCATTATAATAAGCACGAGGCATAATATTAACAAACTCTCTTCCCTCTGCATTGTCTAGTTGTAATAACATTCCATTGGCAATATCATTTCCATAAACTCCATTAAACAAAGCACTTATATTCCATCCTTTATACCTTAGATTAAAATTGAATCCATACACATAATCAGGGTTTGGATTTCCAATAAAGGTTCTATCCTTTTCATCGATTATTCCATCTCCAGAATCTAAAATACCATCTCCATCTGTATCCTCTGTTAGCTGATCCACTCTTCTAACATCTCCAGCGACAGCACCTTCTACAAGATCAGTATCCTCTGTTTGGTAAATACCATCAGTCTCAAATCCGTAAAAAAGACTTGACTCCTCTCCTTCAACAAACACGTTCGCAGGATATCTAAAATATTGTCCTCTACTAATTGAATTACCAAAATAGAATCTTCTATCAGTCATAACCCCGTTTTCATAAAAGCCAAGTAAAGGTTGGGAGTCTAGATTTACAATTTGTGTCTTATTAAATGAAATATTTCCACCAAAACTAAGCTCAACATCATCTGTTGAAATAGGTGTGAAATTAAGTGCAAGTTCAACACCTTTATTAGTAATACTTCCTTTGTTTACCAAAATACGTGTAAATCCAGATGAAGGAGGGATTTCAGAATTTTGCAACAAATCTTTAGTCATTTTATCATAAACATCAATATTACCTGAAACAACTCCGTTTAATGTGGTAAAGTCCACACCAAAGTTTGATTGTTCAGTTGTTTCCCAAGTTAAATCCGGATTAGATAAGTTTTGTAATGCTATTGGAACATTTGTACCTCCATCTGCATTACCATATAAATTTGATACTCCATAGTTAGATAAAGATCCATATGGACCAATACCATGATTACCAATTTGCCCCCATCCGGCTCTGAATTTTAAACTTTCAAAAATATCTAAATTCTGAACAAATCTTTCATTTCCAGCATTCCAAGCAAAGGCTACAGATGGAAACACACCATATTGATTGTTATTGGCAAACTTTGATACTCCATCACGTCTAACAGTAGCTGTTAAAATATACTTATTATCAAAGGTGTAATTAACTCGACCTAACATAGAAAATATCTGCTGATCAGCTTTTATATAAGTTAAAGGTCTAGTTACTACATTTCCATAAGCTGGTTGATTCGTTGTAAATTGCATTGTAAGAAAATCTTCAACTGCATAAATACTATTTTCTACATCTCTCACATCATAAGTTAAACCAATCATTGCATTAACTCTATGTCTTCTGTTGAACTTTCTGTTGAATCTAACTATATTATTGAACTGATGTGTTTTAGCNTTAATAGTACTTATTTGTAGCGTTCCGTTGGAGTTTAANCCTTGAAAAGTACTAAGTCCATAAAATCTTCTTCTATCTTTTGTTCGAATATTTCCTCCATATTTAATTTGATAGCTTAAACCTTTAATTGGAAGCTTGTAAGTAAGACCTACTGAACCAATAAAACGCATTTCTTTAGAAATATCAGAAAAGTCTTTTTGCCAGGCAAATGGATTTGTAGTAAAATTACCTTCAGAATAAACATCATCCAAGTCATGATCGATAATTGGTCTGTATGCAATCACATTTCTTACAAAACTTGTATTAGCACCACCAAGTAAATCTCCGCCTTCAGCAAAGTTTCCACTATTCATGAAACCACTAAAACGTGCTTGTAACTTTAAATTATCGTTAAGGTCTTGGTTTAAGTTAATTCGAATGTCACTACTTTTAAATGTAGAGGTCCTAACTACACCTTGCTGATTATCAAAACCTGCAGATATGTAATAATTACCATTTTCTCCACCTCCAGACGCAGAAGCTCCAAATTTCTGACTAAAACCGTCTCCATAAATTTCATCTTGCCAATTGTAAAGATCCGTAGGTCTTACAGGGCCTTGTCCTTCTCTACCGATAAAAACACTATCACCTGAGAAAGAGTATCTAGGTAGAAAACCATTTATTCCATCTAATTCATTAATATATTCTGCAAAACCAAATGCATCTAATACATCAATTTTATTAGTTGCTGACCTTACTGAATTAGTAAGAAAAGCACTTATTTTAGCTTTTCCACTAGTTCCTTTTTTAGTAGTTATTAAAACAACACCATTAGCTCCTCTTGATCCATATATAGCAGTTGCAGATGCATCTTTTAGAACTTGAATACTTTCTATATCACGTGGATTAATACCATTTAAACCATTTTGAGTTTGCTGACCAGTGTTACCACCACCAGTTGGAAGAACATCTTCTCCTGCAGAAGAAATAATAATTCCGTCAATGACATATAAAGGTTCATTATTTCCTCTTAAACTATTAGTACCTCTAATCTTAACACTTATTCCAGAACCTGGTGCAGCGCTGTTTTGTATAACTTGTACTCCAGATGCTCGACCTTGTAAAAGTTGATCGACAGAGTTTGATTGGGTTGCCACATCATCACTAACTGAAACTGAAGATAACGACCCTGTAATATCTTTCTTTAATACAGTACCATAACCTATAACAACTACCTCTTCAAGTTCATCAGTGTCAACTTGCATATTTAGTGAAAAAGTTGATTGCTCAGAAACATCTACTTCCTCTGTTGCATATCCAACGTAAGATAAAACAACGGTTTGTTTTGAGTCTGAAGGAATAGCAATTGAAAAAACACCATCAAAATTAGTTATAGCGCCTAAGTTATCTGAATCTTTTACCTGAACAGTAACTCCCGGAAGTGGTAGTCCTGATTCATCACTAACGGTACCTGTAATTAAATTAGATTGTGAAAAAGCAATTAAAGGAGTTAAAACCGATAGAATAATTATACGGAAAATGATTTTCATAGTTTATAAAATTTAGTTAAGTAAAAGTTATTAATATTTTGATATTCAATACAAATTAAACAAATATAAAATTTTATGATGCTTTTTTGAAGTATTATAAATTTAACATACGCTTAATTAAATATTTAATAAAATTACAAAGACTAGTTAATTATTCTTAATAAGTTTGAAGAAAAATATGTAAAATTTGAAGCGTTAAATCTAAAAATCCTTAAAAAATTAGTAAAACACCTTGTATACTAATAAAGCCTGCAAATATAAATTTACAGGCTTTTTTTTAAGTAATTTTAAGAACTTTAATCCAAATATATTGGACCTCCTGCATCTTCCAATAACTTTCCTAATTCATTTACCTCTTTAATAAACTTATTAATTTTCGGTTTTGA
>JGI24540J26637_10000683_pt1 | contig 14460 bp, 4 predicted proteins | sample NorSeaMetagenome_FD_26637 | JGI IMG/M metagenome (IMG submission 26637)
GAAGGTCAACAAGGGTTTCCCGCCTGCTTCGGCGCCTTTGGCTGACCCCAACGGTGTCGCTGAGGAGGGTGTCGTTTCCTGCGTTGATGGTCTCCTTGGTGCTCTTTGCATGCGTTTGCTGTCGGAAGGGCAAGGGAGCGAGAGTGCGGACGAGATTGTTAAGGGGGCAAAAGAAAAGGCGGAGGAGGTGAGGGTTGGAGCGAAATGACAGCATATTGCCTATCAGAAACATTCATCTCGTCGCTGCGCTCCTAGCACGCCATATTGCCTATCAGAAACACTCGTTTCGTCGCTACGTTCCTCGTACACACTGTCTACAAATATATAACTAACAACACTTCCCGCGCTCGCTTCGCTCGCGCCTCGCAGGCGGGAATGACGGAAGAACTGAAGGGAAGCTTAGCCTACCTGAGAGATAGGATTGGGGTGCCGAGGGATATGTCAGCTCCGGCCGCGAGGTGGGCGAGAGGGGGGCTGAACAATATCATTGGGGAGTTGTAAGTACTAATTCAACCATATCCAGATAATTCCCTCTTTTACCTTCCGACTCCCACCCCTTCGCTCCCGCTTCTTTCCCCCTCTCTTCCTCCATGTCCCCCTTGCTTCTCGCCTCCATTTTCAACCGTTAAGTTTCTCTAACCAACTTACTGAATAGTTCAATTTTCTTAAAGTAACTTCTCCTCTTCTCCTTTGACAGTGGAGTTCTGGCCACATTTTACTACCTGACCGCACCACAATCGCCGTCAAAATACCTTTTACCTCGAAAATCATTCCCAGAATAAGTTCTTTCCCACTGGCTGACACCTTTATCCAAACGAAGGTGCCCACCAAGGTCAAGAATAGTTCCTGACAATCTCCCTCTCGACCGTCCTCCATCTGAGATCCACCTCTACCTCCCTCCTCCTCCGTCTAGTACAAAATTTCTATTAGATTCTTTCCCTTTACCTACTTATTCCTTCCCTCTGATAGTCTTCCATCCCTAAAGCCTTCCACTCCCACCATGACCTCCTCTGTCAACTGCCGTCCCTTCTTGGGCCCCTTGACCCTTTTTTCTCTTCTTCTTTCCTTTTTCGTTCTCCTTCTTCAGCCCCATTCCACTTTTGCCAACCCAGCGGATTCTCAGTGCGCTACCGGTAACCACGGGGGCGAGAGCTACAGTGGAGGAGCAGGAGTATCCTGCCTCAACGGTGATGTTTTCCTAAAGAGCACAATCGTTGAGGTTGGAATCCACCAAACTGGAAGCTACGGAACCTTCAGAAAGGCACCCACCGGGTACCAGAGTAGGAGCTTCGACCATCCTTACAAAAATAATTTGGACGGAAAGTGAGTTGTTGGAATCTTGAACTGTTGCCCTCTAATCAATATCTCACCTCCTCCCTACCCTCCGCGATCCTCGCTCTTCTTCACTGCAGTGCTGGTTTCATTGTCGACTACGGTCGCGATGGTTGGGGGACGGGAACCCCCCCCTTTTCTGGCGACTACTTTGTCCCCGGTTCCCCTGCCGAGGGCTGGGTCGCCGAGTGGACCGAGGGATCTACGAGCTTCAACACCGTCAACAAGGGCCTCATGCAGCAGAACGGTATGATGCCCCCAACCCACATTGAGATCACCTCGCACGAGAACAAGCAGGCTTCTTTCTGGGTTGGTAAGACTGGAAACCTGCGCGTCTCCAAAGTGACCCAGTTTTCTGACAGTGGTAGCGCATCTACTGACGATCTCCACTTTTCCACCTCGGTTACGCTTAAGAACGAGGGAACCTCTCCTATTACCAACTTGTACTACATGCGCACTGTCGACCCTGACCAGGAGCAGGAGCACACCGGAAAGTACGCCACGAGTAACTGGGTTGATTCCCAGCGCTTCGTGAACGGAGAGACTCCGTCAAATCGTGCTGAGGGCCCCACCGGTTCTGCGTGCACCTCTGCTCAGGCCGCAAATGGAGAGTGTACCAACAAGTGCTTCGTTGCTGCTGTTGGTCAGACTTACGCTGCGACTTACTGTGGACTGGGCGCTATCAACAGTCACTGCAGGGTCAACCACTGGGGTTTCAACAACAACGATGCCTCGGATTCTTGGGCCAACACCTTGTGGCAGAGTCACAGTGAGGGTAACCGTCGCAACTGGGATGAAGCCATCCAGTTGCACTTTTTCTACGAGACTATCCAGCCTGGTGCCACCGTTCAATTCAACTACGCTTACGTTCTCGGTGCGGCTGCTCTGGATCCCGCCATGCAGGCCCTCGATTTCGTTTCAATCACCTCCCCCACTGACGTGATTTCCGGGGTCTACGCTCTTTTCCAGGCGGAAATCGCCCAGGAAGCCCTTGCTGGTGGGGGCATCCCCACCCGGGCCGACTTTTACATTTATGCCATGTTGGAAGGCGCCGGTTTAAACGCCTGGCACCCCATTGAGTCCATCACCACAAAACCAGATGGAGGTGCTTTGGACTCGACAAGTCGTACTTTCTCCTCCACAGTTCTTGTTCCAAACGATTACGAAGAAGGGGTCGGCCAGCTCAAGGTAGTCATCGCCCTCGATGACGGTTCCAAGTATGACCAGCAGATGGTTGTTGAAATCACTGAGGGTGTGGCCATGTGTTGGGATCTCAACCTTGACAACAACGGAGAGGTGAGAAGGAGCAAAGAGCGAAGCGACGAGCTTACAGCGGTGGCAATACCGAAGAAAATTGCACACACTTATACATCCATTCAAGACGCGCCCCCTCAACAACCACCGCAATAATTCTTACCATCAATCCTAACCTTTTTCACAATTCGCTCCTCTCGTCGCAGCCATGGTCCGAGGTTTCCCTCGCCATCCCCAAGCAACTCGTCAAGGGGCAGACTAATGGCATCAACATCGTCCCTTGCAACCCTTCTGATGCGTCCACCATTTCATCCGTCTCCTTCTTCATGGTAACTAAATCAGAGTATTCTGGAGAGACCACGGAGCAGCTTCTTGTCACTGACTTCTCCAACCCTTACTCTCTGAACCCTTTGAATGTTGACTCTTATCAGTTCGACATGGACGTTATCATCTCTGCGAAGGTCACCCAGACTGATGGAAAAGTTGTTGGGTACGCTCTTCCCGCTACCGTCTACGAGCCTAACGAAACCCCTTCTGCCCTCACTTTTGTTCAAACACAGAATGTGAACGAGAACACCGATCCTGATGCTTCTGAAGTTTGGGTTTCCTTCGGGACACTCTCGGCAGTCGATGGAAATGAGTACCAGACCCATACCTACACCCTCAATGAGGGCATTCATTCTTCGAATTTCCGCATTTCTGCTTCCACTCTAGAGTACAAGTCCACCATCGATTTTGAATCAATGTTCGGCACATCTTCGTCCACCTCCAACACTGTTGATCTCTCTATCCTGGTCAACGACGGAACGACCGGTGCAGAGGCAGACACATGCTGCCGCACCTTCACCAAAACCATCCAAGTCTTCAATGTGAATGAGCCCCCCGTCTCCGTCGACTCCTCCTCCTTCACCTTCAATGAGAACACCAACGTAGACTCGATCCTGCACAGCTTCTCAATCAGCGACCCTGATGGTTCCTGGCAGTCGCACACGTGTTCTCTCAGCGGTGCCGATGGGTACTTTGACATTGTCGGAAATTGCCAGTTGAAGCTCGTCGCCCCTCTTGACTATGAGAACCGCCAGGCTCACAACTTCAATTTGAACGTGGCAGATAACGGTTCTCCCACTGCCCAGTCTGTTTTCGCCATTACTGTCAATGTCGGTAACATCAACGAGGCCCCGACCGCTATCGAAATGTTCCGCCCTTCCGTCGTCGCTGGCTACTCCTGTACCGATCCTGGGATTGCTTGCACCGTGCCCGAGAAGGCAGTTGGCGGGGCCACCGACGGAACCATTGACGGAACTGTAATTGCCCATCTCCGTGTTAAGGACCCCGAATGTGCTGGCTTCCCTAACTCCTACAAGACCCCTACCGACTGCGCTGGTAGCACTTCCGTCGATGGTGCTGCGAACACTGTCACCCTGTCCCTTCAATCAGGGGGAGAGTATTTCGACCTTGTTGACACAACCTCGATCCCGAAACTTAAGACGAAGATCGGTGGCACGGCGCTCGACTACGAGATCATCCCCGCCTCGGGCCTCAGTATCACCGTCCGCGCTACTGACAACATTGGAAACTTTTATGACCAATCTCTCAGCATCTACGTCACAGATATTGACGAGCCCCCTCAGGCTTACCCTCTCGTCTGTACATTTGAAGAGAACACTCCTAACGGTCTTATCGCCGGTCTCGTCTCCGCTGGAGCCAGGACTGGAGAAATTTGCATGGTTCAGGCGAGCGCTGCTGGAGATGAGGAACTTGAGTTCACCATAACTGGCGGTGCCGACGCCTCAAAATTCACCATCCAGTCCTGCAGTGGAATTGTTTTCCTTGACAGCGGTGCGGGTGACTTCAACTTCGAAGACCCGGCCCTTGCTCCTCCTGCCTCGAACCCATACACCTTCAATGTTCAAGTAACAGGTTCCGCCTCCGCTGACCCTATCACTGTGACCCTATACCTCAGTGATGTCAATGAGGCCCCTGCGTTCTCTGATGCCTCCGTCTCTATCAGTGAGCGCGAGGGTTTCGATGACATAAACGACGATTCTTTCACAGTGGCGACCGTGACAAGTCTCAGCGCTGTTGACCCCGAGTTGCACTCCAAGGTTTTCTCTATACTCTCTGGGAACGATGGCAATGTGTTCCAGGTAGTGAACGGTGTTAGTCCATACCTGCAACTTACCTCTCCCCTTAATTACGAGGTCCAGACTTCCTACGTCCTTAACATGCAGGTTGTTGACGTCCCTGGTGCAGGCAAGGAACCCAAGACCGACACTGCTCAGATCACAATCACTGTTGATCCTGCGAACGAGAGGCCTGTATTTAGCTCTTACGGTAATATATTTGCCCAGGTGCTCGAGACGAAGACTGCTGTTTCCAGCGGTGACGGAACCGCCTCCGATTACATTGGATCGATGATCATTGCAACGGACGAAGATCACACTAGCGACGTCCTTACTTACACGATTACGGGCTGCACGCCGTCTCCAATGTGCAACGGCGCGTTCAGGCTTCGAGACAACACTGAGACCGTTGCAGACCTCAACAACGCACAGGTCCAGCGTCTTATGGTTGCCGATTCCTCCAAGCTCGATTACGAGAACACTAATCCTTCGGTCGCAACTAACACATTCTCCGTCACTGTATCTGTGAGTGACGGCCGGGGGGGAACCGACACTGTCACCCTCAACGTTGTAGTGGCGGATGCCAATGAGGCTCCCATCCTCAATGTGAATACCAAGATCGAGTGGAGCTTTGATGAGTGTGGAGATAACCTCTCTAGTTGCGACGGCTATAACTACTTTATTGGATCGTGCAGTACCTGCACAGACCCTGATAACAATCTTCCTGACACGTCGGCTTGTGCCTCGTGCGCATCAATCAAATCATCCACCGTCGACCTTGACCTTTACAACGGCGCACCGGATACTTACACATATCAGCTCCTCGGCCGCACGGCTGGGGATACCCAGACGGACGCTGACGGCAAATTTGCGATTGACACTGCAACCGGTGTGATTACCCTTGCACAAGACTATTTAGATTACGAGGCTGCTGGAATTCATAGGTATATAATCCGCGTCACTGATATCCGTGAACAGTTCTCGGACACATTCCTTGACGTTACAGTGGGGAATGTTCCTGAACCGCCTGTGATTACTGGCGCAGACGCGACAGGAATCTTTGAAAACCTGCTTCCCGGAACCTACGTTTCGAGGACTGGAACTTATACTAACGCCGACTTTAGCGCAACCAACGCAATGGTACTCTCCTGCGCTGATGCCGATGGAAACCTCCCAGCAACCGGTGCATTGACCCTGGTTGATTCTTCCATTCCCTTCGCACTTGAAGCTGTGAGCGAGGGAACAGATTTGAGCACCTACAAGCTCAAAACGACTTCAGAGCTTGACTACGAAACTCTAGCGAACCCAACTTATGCCGTTGAGCTTCAATGTACGGATGCTGGGGATCCGGCTTTGACACACGTTGTAACCTGGAGCATTACCGTTTCAAACGAAAATGACACCCCAAGCTGGCCTAATCAGAGGGACTGCTTCGTTGCGAGAGATGCTGCAGCAAACTCAAATATTTGCGGGCTTCTTGGGGAAAATGCGGCCTCTGATGGTGACTCCTTCGCCTTGTCTGATAAAACGGGAAAGCTCACGTACTCGATTGTAAGCGTTCCCACCGTTACAAATGGTACTTGTGCTGCCGTCGGTGCTGCTGGTTCTAGCTTTTTCACAATCGTAGGTCAAGAAACCGAAGGCCCTTATTTGGCTTTTCCTGCCAGCCACTCAACATTGGCTAGCAGTTGCGGCGATGCTGTAGTGACCATGACAATGCAGGCTTGCGATGGGGGGGGCGCTTTTGAACCGATTGGGTTGGGTTGGGGTACTGGATCAACAGCATCCTGCAGTGAAGTTCAGACTGTCACTGTTGCCTTGACCGCAGTCAACGACCCTCCCGTTTGCGGAAGTATTGCAGGTGCAACCTTTACCATCAACGAAAATTTAGGCAATGCCGTCTCGATAACTACCCTAGCTGATACCGGCAAAATTGTAGATTCAGATTCTGGAATTGCCTCCCTTGAGATAACTTCTGGATCTTCAATCACTCAATATTTTGCTATAAGCGGTCATGATCTTGTCACTACTGCGACCCCTCTTGACTACGAGACTCTCAAGGAAGCACAGGGAGGAGTAAATGAGCCCGAATATTCCATCACCGTCCGAGTGACAGACAGTGGAACGCCCGCGCTTGAGACCTCATGTACTTTCAATGTACAGGTGGGGGATGTCAACGAACCAACCACCTTCACAGACATGTCTCTCAACGTGGATGAGAATGCCAATGCCGGTGATATCAGTTCACAAATGCTCTCTAATACCGCTCACTTTCAGGACGAGGATGAGGATGACCAAAACGGGGCCTTCTCCTTCACAAACACCGGTGACGCCTCTTCGAGCCCATTCGAAATTGTCAGCACGACTGGACAACTTAGACTCAAGGTCAGCAATTCCCTTGACTATGAGACCACGCCTTCGTACTCCTACCCTGTCACTTGGTCAAACAGAGACGTCACAGAAACTGCCACCCTAACCGTCCAGGTTAATGATCAGTCTGAACCTCCTGTCATCACCCCTGGCCAGGTCTTTTCGATGAACGAGGGTTATGTTGGATCAGTCGGATCCATCGCGGCAACTGATCCTGACTTCGTTGATTCCATTGGTTCCGAGGATTGCGGTGCCAGGTGCGGCCTTGTCTATTCGATCGTCTCTATGGGTACCATCTTCCGGATTGACTCAAACACTGGGGAGCTATCAACGACATCTGACGCCTCTGACTTTGAGTCTCAAGCTTCCTACTCGATTGATATTGGAGTTTGTGATAACAGTTGCGATGGAGTTGAATCCAATCCTGTCCAGACAGGAACTATCACCGTCAATGTCGTCAATGTGGACGACTGTGCTGTCTCCAACATTTACGATTCCTCCTTCGAGGGTAATTCGGGTTTCACTTCAGAGTTCGCCACCACAGGAAATGAGAAAATCTACCTTGTTGGAACCAACCTCTTCCCAACCGTAGCTCGTAGGGATGCAGACACTGGGATTACATCAGATGCCAGTATCGAAATCATTGCGTCTCTCCACCAGTCCTCTGACTCTGGTGCGGTTGAGACCCTTGATAACTGTGTTATCAACAGGATGGCAAACAAGCCTGGACTTGATATCATCGAGTGCCGCACTTCTTCTGGGGCCGGAGGGCCCTACGGAGCAGAAATTTCCATCTCTGTGCCCTACGCAGCTGGTCAGGTGGTTTGCACGACTGAGATTCAAGATGGTGACGGAGGTGGACTTCTTGGAGCTACCAAGACATACAAGGCCCCAGTGATCAGCCAGGTGGGCTGCCTTGGTTCGGACTCGGCTTGCACCAACCTTCCCACAACAGGAAACATTGAGGTCACCATTACTGGAACTGATTTTGGACCTAACGGCTCCACTGATAGTGACAGTGCTGTTGTTGTCACCGCGACCTATGGTCCTTACACCACTGGTGCATGCACCCACTCTAATGCCAACCACAACCAAGTTGTGTGCACCACGCTCGCTGGCGTTGGCGCCGGCCACAAGTGGTCTGTCACTGTCAAGGGCCAGACTTCCGCCGAATTCGCCAGTGTAACCACCAACTACGCCATCTCAACTGTCACTCAGGTAAAAGTCCGAAAGGGTGAAACGCAGCCATCCGAGGGACTGAGCACGGAAGGGAATGAAAGGATCGAAGTTATTGGGACAAATCTTGGTGGTGCTCTCCCTGGAGAGTGCCCAGGAACCTCCCTTGTGTGCCCCACAGTTGAGTACGGAACCCAAGCTCAATTTCATTCTGGAACCCAGTACGTCGCTACTGGCTGCCAGCCGGCCAACACTGCTGCCTACAACGGCCACACCAAGTGGATCTGTAACTCCGTTGCGGGATCTGGTGTCGATCTCCACGCGAAGTTCACCGTCGGCGGTCAATCATCGACGCCCGATTGGACTTGCGTGCGTGATAGTACCACGGTCTGTGACTCGTGGTATTACATGCAGCCTACCATCACTGCTGTCACCGGACCTGGAACTTACCGTGCCTCTTCAATGGGTGGCCAAGTTGTTTACATCCAAGGAACTCAGTTTGGGCCCAAACTCGCCACTCTGGCTGATGGAAGCGATCCCAGCTACGATTACATCACCGTCACTTATGGTCCTGCCTCGAACCCCAGTGCATACACCGCCGAGGGCTGTGTTGTGAGCACGAGTCACACCTTCCTTACCTGCTTCACTGGGCCTGGAACTGGAAAGGACCACAGCTGGTATATCGATGTCGGGGGTTCGGCCTCTGCTGCCCCATTCGCCCCTTGTGTAGGCAGCCAGACGACTGAAAACTGCCTGGGATCCAACTATGCTCCACCCATTGTTGCCTACTATGAGGGACTTGGAACTAAATATGACTTTGACGCCGCTTCGAACCCTAGCCTCGTCTATGGAGACACGAGGGGTACCCAGACTATCTCCATTCTTGGAAGGAACTTTGGAACAGACATCAGCAAAGTAGAGCTCGTCACTTACAAGGCTGATAGTGAAGATGCCATCGTCTTCGCTGTCCATAACACTGGCGACGCTGCTATCAGTGAATCTTGCACTATTTCTGTTGCCCACCAAACTCTTACCTGTGAGACTGCTGAGGGAGCCGGTGATGAAATGAAGTGGAGTGTCAGGGTTGATGGACAAGATAGCGAGGAGCCAACCACTGGATATCAGGGTCCCGTCATCAGTGCGCTTCAGTCTGAAGCCCCTGTCGTCATTGGAGGCCTTAGCAACTACGGAGGAGAGTTTGTTACGATTACTGGCGATTTCTTTGGTCCCTCCACGACAGACTCGGACGACTTTATCGATTGGGTTAAGTATGGACCTAACCTGCATGAATACACCGCCCAGGACTGTACTGTAGCTAGCCACACCTCCATTGTCTGCAAAACTGCCCAGGGAGTTGGTGCAGAATCGAAGTGGGCGGTAATGATTGCAGGTCAGGAGTCCATTTTCGATCCTTCTGGTCCTGTCCCTGTCTCTAGTTACGCGCTCCCGGTCGTCGAAACCATGACCCCTAGTGAGTATCCCACCGACGGAAATCTCCTTGTGACTATTACCGGAAGCAACTTGGGAACGTTCACAAAACCTGGTACCACCTTTGGCGGTGTTCCTCTCGAGGATACGGAGATTATCTTGGGTGGTGTTCAGGACACTCTCTATTTCATGCTACCTGCTGGAATCGGGCGCGATTTGGTCGTGCAGCTGAACGTCGGTGGTCAGATGAGCAACACCAAGCTTTTCAGCTACCAGTACCCCGTGATCCAGAGCGTTCACAGCGTTGACCTGGTTCCCCCTGAAGACAGTAGGGTAAAGGTCGTCATTCTTGGAAGCAGTTTCAGTTCTGGGCCCATTGTCAAGATGAGGGTCGATGGCGTTGACTTGACCTTGCCTTGTGATGTGACCGGGCACAGTGAAATCAACTGTTACACGGATGAATACGACGGATTTATTCGAGTTGAGTGGTCCGATGGTACCCAGAGCAACGAGTATGAGTTCAAGAGGGGGAACCCTGTTGTACTTTATAACTCTTTGGTCGAAGGAGACGCAACCGGCGCCGCCACCAGTGGCGGGGGTAATATCAAGATTTTGTGCCAGTACTGCGGCACTGACGAAAGTCAGCTGGAGGTTTTCGTCTACAACCACGCGAGGGGCATCTACGTTGATGATACTGCTCATCCAAAGGTTGAAAATGATCCTACTGTCCGCTGCGTTGTCGTTTCGGACAGCTTGACTGAAGCCCAGAACCCCACTGATGTGTCACCTGAGCCCAGTGCCACGTGGGCTGGCTACATGAACGACATTGCGACCGTTGACCCTGGAGAAGGACAACCAGGTCACATTGCTGTCAACACTAATGAGAAAATTCAGAAGTTCACTTGCACCCTCCCTCAGGGACAGGACACTCTTCAGAGTGTCGTTGTGAGAAAGTTGGGCACCACGAAGATCAGTATGATGTGCCACACTGCGGTCTGCATTGAATGCACTTTTGGACCTTGCTTCAATTACGATCCTCCCACCCTGACAGATGTCGAGACTGCTCCTCTGTCCGACGTCACGGGCGGAGGAAAGTCCTTCGCGCTAACCGGAACTAACTTTGGTTTGGACATGGTCGTGAACTACGGACCCTATGCTCTAACTCTCACGGAAAGGAGCCACACGAGGCTGGTGGGCACTGTGGGAGAGGGAGTAGGAGCCGGAAAGATGTTTGTTGTTAGCGTCGGGAGCCAGAGCACCACGAGCTCTACCTTCGTTTTCAACTACGACATTCCCGCACTCGACGACGTTACCTCGTTGGACAATATTGGCACCCGTGGGACATCTGCAACTGACGTTGCGGCAATCACTCTCAACGGACAAAACTTTGGCGACTCTGATATCGAGGACTATGCCGGTACTGGGCCGATCCTGACCATTGGCGCCGACACAGTTCCTATTACTAGCTACGATCACACTTCCATCACGTTTGACGTCCCCGAAGGACAGGGCATTGACCTTCCGTTCGTCGTAAATGTCCAGGGTCAGGTGAACACTGCTCAAACTTTTACCTACCTTCCCCCCGTCATAACTTCGACAAGTAGCACCAGCGGTGGTTCTCTCAATTTGGAGAGTGACACGAAGGGAGGCAGGGATAGTAACGAGCAGATCACCTTGGTCGGAACGAACTTTGGTGTCATTAACAAAGACTGGAGTCTGATCCTTGAAGGCAAGACTGTCGATGGAGTCAAGGAGGGCAATGTCGTTGTGACTAGCGCTGACATCACTCCTGGAGGCGAATGGGACCATGAGAGGATTATCTTTTATGTGCCTGAGGGACAGGGAATCGAGAAGGCTCTCATTCTCACTGTCGGAGGGCAGGTAGCCACGAACCAAGGTGGGTCTGTTACGTGCGGTGGCAGGGAGGCCGCTGCGTGCTTCAGCTACAAGCCGCCTGTGCTGCACTACTGGAACGTGACCGAGGGCCAAATGCTCAACACCAATGGAGGGTACGAGATCACCTTGACAGGCACCAGCTTCGGAACGTCCGGCGCAGAGGTTACTTTCTTCGACCCCTTGTATGATGCTGCCGATGAAATCAACACCCAGAGGATGTCTGATACTTGTGACGACACTAAATGCAACAAGTGCATCATTGTGAGCCAGGATCACGAAGAAATTATCTGCAAGGTACCCAGGGGTTGGGGAAGTGACTTACACATCACGCTGTCCGTTGATGGGGCGATGAGCACCACGGACGACAGAGTTGTGGATGGAGAAACCATCCCTGGTCATGGTAAAACTTTCAGCTACGCAAAGCCTGTCATTGAGTTCATCGTTGGCAGTGAAGCTGGAGACGCCAGTGGCAATGAAGAGCTTAGGGTCTACGGAGAAAATTTCGGTCCCTTCAGGACTAATGTTATCATGAAGATCGGAAACGATACTTGCAAGAATGCCTTCTGGACCAACGATGACCCCATCTTCGACAATGAGCCGTACATCAAGTGTCCTAGTAGTACACGGGCGACTGTGGGAATAAAAAACGTGACAATTGAAGTTGCCTTCAGCGAAAGTAATGTCTTTGACAGGTGGGAGGTGGAGTGTAAGGCTGGCTTCTACGGAAAGAACAATGAGTTCTGCGCCGCGTGTGGCGACCCTCTCCTAACTGGATACGTTTGCGAGCGGGACGGACTTGCGAACCCTTACGCTTTCATCGGGTGGTGGAACATTGAGCAGGAAGTTGGTTCGCCGGGGGCGAGCAGGTGCCATGAAGAGATGACCACCGGAACGAGGGAGTTCTGCCCTACCATGTGGCCTTGCATGCCTGGAGAGGCGTGCTTGGGCAACAACACGTGCATGGAAAGGTACGATCCTGAGAGCGAGAGGTGCAGCGACTGTAACCTTGGATACTTCAAACTCAACGGGCAGTGTGCTGAGTGTCCAGAGAAGCCCTGGGCTATTGCTCTTTGTATTATTATTGTCGGCGGCACTGCCGCTTACATCGGAAGCAAGCTGGACAAAAACCAGGTTAACTTGGGTATCATCACGATTGGAGTTGATTATTTCCAGGTACTGGCTATCTTCAGTTCGGCGAATGTCGACTGGCCCGATGAGCTGACGAACCTTTGGAACATGCTTTCCGCGTTTAACCTGAATATAGATTTAGCTGCGCCTGAGTGTTGGCAGGGTGCTGACTTCACCTACGACCAGAAGTGGATGGTGGTCGAGTTCACCCCTCTTGCTCTCATGCTCATGTCCTTCGCGGTGTATGTCATAAAGTACTGCTTCAAGAGATTCAAAGGTAGGAGGGCCAGGCTGCACAGCCATGCTCCCAAGCTGTTCGGGACAACCGTAACCATTTTCTACTACACGTACTTGTACGTGACTACAAAGACTCTGAGCGTCTTCAACTGCCAGCCCACCATGCCTAGCGACGGCTTCCAGTACATGACTGAGGTCGGTACTGGTGACGGTATCTGTTACCAGGAGGGTTCCATGCAGCAGAAGCTTGAGCCTTGGGCCTATGTCACCTTCTTGCTTTATACGTTGGGCTTCCCAGCCTTCTGCGGCATCCTCCTTTACTTCAACAGGATGACTTGTTTCTTGGATCAGGTCATGAAGGCTGCAAGGAAGACCGACGAGGAGCTCAAAGCCTGCGGCACCTATAAGTTTAGAAAGATGTGGCACCGCCTCTACCATTACTACAAGCCTCAGTACTTTTACTGGATCCTGATTGTGCTCTTCAGGAAGTTCATGATCGCCGTAACGAGTCTGGTCTTTAGGGGCAACACTCTCTTCATGCTGAGTATGACGCTCTTGGTGATCATTGTCATGTACGCCCTCCAGGTGAAGTACTCGCCTTACATGTCCACCGCTGAGTACGACGGTATCGTCAGCGCCAACTCTGCGATGATCGATGAGGTCACTTCGATGAAGTTGATGCAGCTGAAGATAATGCAGTCTCAGAACCAGCGCTCCAAGGCGGCCAAGTTGGGAAGGGAGAGCTTGATCCACATGGGTCCCAAGATGGAGCTCAGCTTCCTACACAACTACAACACGGTTGAGAGCTCGCTGCTCTTCAGTGCGATCATCGTCAACCTTAGCGGCATCATGTTCGAGTCCGGGCAGCTCGATGGCGGATACAAGAAGGCTTTGACTTACTTCATCATCACTCTCGTCGTAGCAAGTCTCTTTTACTTCGTTTGGGTTCTTGCTACCGAGCTCTGGACGGCTTTCTACCCCAACAAGCCTTTCTTGGGCATGCCTTGCCTCAACATTGGAACGCCCGTCGATGATGACGATGCTATCCGTGAGAGCAGCCTGGTCTTCGACGCGAACCCTCTCGCGAGCAACCCGGGCATGGGCATCAACGACGCAGACGGAAAGAAATTGGAGTACCTTGAGAAGGAACTCAACAAAATGTGGGGCAACGTGGCCCAGAAGGACAAGCTCATCAAGGCTCAGCAGGATGAGATTAGGTCGCTCAAGAAGGGTGGTGGAGTCAACAAGTTCCAGGGACTTGCAAAGAATGTCATCTCCATAAACAAGGAGAAGAAGAAGTTCGGAAAGATAGACAAGAGGCCTAGCACTAGGAAAGGATTAGGGAACGTGAGTTCAATGGGGGGGTCAACAAGAAATGCACTGCACGGAGCGTCGACGACTGCAGCAGCAAGCGGGGGGGCGACAGTGCAGAGCGTGGCGCAGCCCGTGAACGGAAGGGGCAGGGTGGAGAGTGAAGTTGTACTGAAGGAGGATCGGATCAGTGAGAGTCGGCTTT
>JGI24540J26637_10000688_pt1 | contig 14415 bp, 12 predicted proteins | sample NorSeaMetagenome_FD_26637 | JGI IMG/M metagenome (IMG submission 26637)
CCCGGTCCTGACCCGATCCGACGCGTTTATTAAGAACCCGGTCCTGACCCGATCCGACGCGTTTATTAAGAACCCGGTCCTGACCCGATCCGACGCGTTTAAGAAGAACCGACGTGGTGGTAAAAACAAAAATAAAACCAAAAGAAACGGAGGTCAAAAAGGTAGTAAAAATAAAACCAAAAAGAGCTACTAAAATCCAGGTCAAAAAAAACCATTGAATCAAAAAATTGTCGCTAAAAAATAAATTTATTAAATATAAATATGTTATTGATTAAATTAATATATTTATATATTCGTATTACTTAAAAATTAAACATCTATTTAAAACATAATAGATTATAAATGGATAGCATTGAAATAAGCCCCGACATAATTGAAATAGGCGACCTACATGAAGAGGATTTCAAATTAAACACAGATGACACAGATATTCAATTAAGACCATCCGTTAATTTTGGTAGTGGTATAGAACTATTAATGAATGATGGGGGTTCTAAAAAAAATAAACCACCCCATTCAAATTCCAGTGTAAATATAGATGATATATCTCAATTGGAGGAAGAATTAAATGATTTATCTGTTACCAAAGAAGCCGATATCGGAACCAAAAAAATAAGTCAAACCAGCACATCAACAAAGACTATGTTTTCCGGATTATTCCCCGATAATCCGTTAAATGGGCCCGGAATAAAGCCAGTATCAGTAGATGATGATTTTCACGATAGTGGTTTAGGAAAATCAACATCCAACATGAATGAAAATAAAACATGGGACGGTTTTGGTAAATTTAATAACGTTCCTGTAAATTTAGATGATTATGAGGCAAAACCCCCTCTATCAAAAGAGGAGGAGCTAAAAGAAAAGTTTAAGTATCTACGGATGTTAGAGGATTTAGAAAAAAAGGGGGTCTCGGTAAGTAAGAAATACAATATGGAGTCTGACTTACAGGAAATGATGGGTGAATATGAAACTATTGTAGCCGAAAAAGAAAGAACAAATGCTATGAGATTCCAAGGCAAAATGCTTATGGCATGTGTAACTGGTATTGAGTTTTTAAATAACAAATTTGATCCATTTGATGTTAAACTCGATGGTTGGGCAGAACAATTAAATGAAAACGTAGAAGATTATGATGATATTTTTGGGGAACTACACGATAAATATAAATCAAAAGCTAAAATGTCGCCTGAATTAAAACTATTATTCCAGTTAGGTGGTTCGGCTGTAATGGTTCATATGTCTAACACCCTATTCAAATCTGCCATGCCCGGTATGGACGATATTATGAGGCAAAACCCAGAATTGATGAAACAATTTACATCAGCGGCAGTAAATACAATGGGTAATAATGGAAATCCTGGTTTTGCCGGATTTATGAATAACGTATTTAATGGGGGAGAACAATCTTCACAAAATGATTCGGGAATTGGTTTCGCCAAGTCAATGCCACCAAATGTAAACACTGGTCCTCCTCCTCCAGGAGTTGAAACAAAATTACCAGAAAGAAGCCAGCGAACACAAAATTTACCAAATAGACCTGATTTAATGTCTGCTCGTGGTGTTTCTCTCTCGCACCGCGAAGGCATTAACCAAACCGAAGAACGAATTTCCAGACCCGAAATGAGGGGTCCTAGCTCCAAACAAGCTGAAATAAACTCTTTATTGAGTGGTTTAAAAACAAAAAATGTAAATATCAATGATAAGGAGTCGTCTATTATCAGTATTGAGGATTTAAACGAATTAACAAATGCCAAAATCCCAAAGCCGAAAAGAAAGCAAAAATCGGATAAAAATATTGTATCACTTGATATCTAATAAACAGACTAATATTACATATGATTTTTTTATTTATAATGAAGTTTATCGGGTTAGGTCAGATAGTGAGACCCCCTTCCTCTTATATCACAATGTGATTGGAGATAATGATATGTGAGGGGTGGAGGTAATGATTATACTCTCGTTGAAAGACGGCCATGTTAATCCCAAGGATTACAAAAGCATATAAATATATTATATCTTGGGATGTGTTTTTTTTGAAATTCATAAACTTAAAATTTTTTCGGTTTTGGACATTTATAAAATGTCCAATTTTCATATATGTGACAACTCTCTATATATATGAAAAATTATTGTTAAAATATCTATAATTATTAGACACACACCTTTATGATATGTTTTTCTCAAATATAATCTGTCAATTATACCTTACCATAAATAATTTTTCATTAAAAAGAATATAGATATTATATTATATTGTGTATAAATAGAGTAAATGGAGGAGATAAAAGTCGCTGAACTCGCCAAAGTCGCCAAAAGATTTAATTGTGAATATTGTAATTATAGATGTAGTAAAAAATCAGATTACGATAAACATTTATCAACACTAAAACATAAAAAAACGGAAATGAGTAAAATGTGTGAAATTGTGGAAATAAAAGTCGCGAAAGTCGCCAAAGTATCAAATGAAAAATTCACTTGTTTGTGTGGTAAAATATATAAACAAAAATTCAGTTTGGAAAGGCATAAAAGAACATGTAATCATACTCAATATGAAGGTGTAGAAATTGAAAAAGCCACAACTATAACAGAAGATATAGTGAAAGAGCTATTAAATGAAAATAAAGAATTGCGCAGTATGATGATGGAAAAATTAGAAGAAAAAGATAAAATAATGATGGAGAAATTAGCAGAAAAAGATAAAGCATTATTATCCGTGGTTCAAGAACACCAAAAACTAACTATAGGTAATAATAGTAATAATACTATCACGAATAACAACCAGTTCAATATAAATATGTTTTTGAATGAAGAGTGTAAAGATGCTATTAATATGAGCGATTTTATACAATCGATAAAAGTATCATTGGAACAACTGCAATATACTACTAATAATGGGTTAGACAAAGGAATAACAAAAGTAATTATGGATAATATGAATAAATTAAGCAAATACGAGAGACCATTGCACTGTAGCGATTTAAAACGAGAAACGATTTATATAAAAGAAGACGATAAATGGGAAAAAGATACACATAAGGATAAAATAAAGAAAGCAATTAACAAAACTTCGAATAAAAATTACACGGCATTATGTGATTGGACCAGCGAAAACCCAGAATTTATGAAACAAGATGATAAGCAACATTTTTATGCCAAAACAGCATCCACGATAGGGAAGTCACTTTGGAATGTAGAAGATAAAATAATAAAGAGTATATGTAAAGACAATATTATAAAAGAATAAAAAAGGTTTTTATACAATTTTTATTTAGACACAACCTATAATTCAATTTAATGAATAAAGATTATTCAAATCTAAAAACTATAGTTATAAATTTGGATGATTATATCAACAACTATAATAACCAATTACCATATTTTGAAAAATTAGAATTGAACGTAGAAAGAATTTCAGCAATTAACGCTATTAAAAATGAACATTTAAATCCAATATATGAAAAATACATTTCAAGATTTGCATTAAATTTTCAACCAAAAACCATAATCGGTTGCTCCCTATCACACATATTAGCCGCAAAATATATCTATGATAACTACATCAATGATTTCGAATATTTTTTAATAATGGAAGATGATGCGTTTCCTATTTATGAAAAATATGTTTTTTATAATTTATTAAATACAAATTTGAATGAAATAGAAGTTTTGGATAAAAATTGGGACATTATACAATTACATAGCGATGCTTTTTTCCCAACCATTGATACTTATGCAACGCATTACATTACCGGAAGCACTGCAGCGTATTTAATTTCAAAAAAAGGAATCATTAAAACAATAAATAGTGAAATATATAGTCATGCCGATTTTATCCAGCATAATTTTTTGAAATTCAATAAATATCGCTTGAAATCAAACTTATTCTGGACTGACGAAAAAAACAGTTTAAATAGACTTACTGTAGATAAAAATTATAGTTTTTATAATTTTTCTTTATATGCAAAAACAAAGTTAGTTGAATTTATTAATAATTTTATAATCTCAATACCATTACGAGGTGAGAAAACATATGCTAATTTTTTCGAATTCAAAATCATAAAATTACCCTATTTACAAAAAGAATATACTGCTAATGAAGTTTTAGATTGTATTTTAGGATTAATCTTGCTACAAAAACTAAAATATAAAATAAGTTTAAACTAAAATATAAAATAAGTTTAAACTAAAATAATAAAGAACATTTAATATCTAATGGGTGATAATAATAACATACTAATTTGTGATAAGGGAGACATGATGCTTTCGTCATATTTGATAGATAATATGAAAGCATACACATTAGCTTTTTCATTAAATGAGATTGATACTTCTAAAATTAATTTACAAAATTTATTAAGTCATAATATTTATGAATTATTGGACAAACTTAATTCCGATCTAATTGAAAAAATTGAAATTTTGAAAATTTATAATGATGATATGGCAGATGTTATAATATTATTGAAACCTATTGGAAAAGAATTTGGTCTAAAACAAAAATATATCCTTTTCAACACAAAAAGAAAAATGGAGATAAACATAAACAGAGTATCTTTCGTAAATAAAGACATATTCTTAACTGACGAAACATTAGCAACTTACTATTTAGAGCATATAAATTTAGATAAAAATAAATATGAACCAATTATTTATAATTTTGGTTCTGTAGAAATAGAAATAACAAATAACAACCTAACCGATTTGATAAATGGTAAAAATTCAAATAAATATATAGATGTAAAATTTGAAACTCGTTTTCAATTGATTTTGAAAGATAAATTACCCGTTTTCATGGACAACATTACAGGACTTATTATAAAAAAAATGTTTTATAATTTGAAAGTTTTTTTATACAAATTGGTATAAAAAATAAAAAAATATATAATGAATATAATATAAAAACATATCGTTTATATATTTTAATAATTATTTATAAAGTATGCCGAGTAATATAATATTTTTAAAAAAAAAATATCTAAATTCATATAAATATTTTTTTGATTATATAAAAAGCTATATTAGAATAATCCGGGTTTTTTACATATTCGTTTCATCATTTATAGGTTTTTATATTACAAATTTATCAAACCATTTCATATATAAATTACCATTAAATTCCAGATTAAACCTGATAAAAACCATAACTACAAAATTAGAAGATATGAATATTGTATATGTAAAAATTTTCCAATCGTTGTGTTTGGATAATAATTTATTATACGAAAACGAGAAAGAATATTTAATTAAATATACCGATAGCGTTCCATTTAGAAATGATGATATAAATTATGATATTCTTGATAAACTACAAACTAATTACGATATCGAAGTTGATAGTTATATAGCAGTAAATTCTGGCGTGGTGAGTCTTGTATTTACAGGTATGTATAATAATGAACGAGTGGTAATTAAGGTTCTTAAAAATAATATACAACACAGACTGAAAACAGCATTTGAAGACCTAGAACTATTAATAAAAATGGCAAATGTATTTTCATTTATCAGAAAACTGAATTTAAAAAAATGCTTTATTGATAATAAAGATTTATTGATAGAACAAACCGATTTTATAAAAGAAACCGAAAACATCGAAATATTCAAACGCAAAATTGAAAATTACAAAGAATACATAATTCCATTTTGCTACAAAGAAATAACTTTAACACATAATAATGTCATTGTTATGGAAAACATAAAAAACCTTGTGTATAATGATATTAAAAATTACAATAAAACAGTAAAGAACGAATTTGGTAAATTATTAGTTAAATTCGGTCTAATTAGCGTTTTATTCACGAGTGCTGTACATTGCGATTTGCATAATGGAAATGTATTCTTTTATATAAACGATGATACGGATGATAAACCAAAATATCAACTTGGAATAATCGATTTTGGTATAGTAGCGTATCCAAACAGAGAGAACCAAAACAATTATTATAACTTCTTAAAAAATATTCAACAATACAAAGATATTTCAAAAATTGAAGAAGTATTATATAGTGTAATAAAAGAAGAAGAACGATTTAAAAGTTTAGAACCATTAAAAAAAGCAGAGTTATTAAAAAAAGTATCAGAAATAATAACTCAGGATATAAGTTATGAATCACATATCATGGAAATGCTTATTAACATGTCCCAAACAATAAATAGTTATGGATTTTCATTCACGAAAGAATTTAATCAAATATGTTTATCTATGCGAATTTCAGCTAATATGGCGATGGAATTATTAATAAATATCAACGAAACCCAGAATGAATTACTCGATTCATTTTATAATATCAATAAATTAATTGATATATAATAAAATATACAATTATTTATTATAAAATAATTATATATATGCGAAGATTAATTTTTATTAACAAAGTTGGTAAAAATGAAAATAGTTACGTTGTCGGTTCCAATATAGGAGGACAAAGTAGGTTTGTAAGAAATGCATTAAAAAAACACGCAAGTAATAATTCACAGGGGTTGTGTTGCGACGGTAAGGATAATTATGTTACCCCCATCCCATCTACTGAATATCAAATATGTTTAACTCCACAATCCGACGTAAATATAATACCATCAAACGGTAATAAATATGTATTTAATGGTGGTTCTACATATAATCCTTTAGTAAGATACGGTCTTAACACCGGTTATTATGAATTCAAAAATATATCATCCGATCACCCATTAGCTATATTAAATATTGGTAAAACAGATAAGATAACATATATAGGTGACGCAATTAAGAGAACTAACGGTTCAATAACCAATACTACGAGCGACGGAAATTATGATTTTTATTATGGAGACATTAGAGTATATGTTTATGGTGATTTTGATAGTGTAAGTGTTTATTGTTATAATCATGGTTACATGGGCGGGGAAAATTTACTAACATATAAAAATAGTTGTTCTAGTAATCCCATTAACTCTCCTACTATGACAATCAACGCTGCTGAAGTAAATAGTGGCGATACAACAAATAATACAAGTATTGCTTTAACGTTTACTTCCTCCACTGCAACAAGTGATTTTGTCGAGGGAAATATAAGTGTTACAAACGGTGAAATAAGCGATTTTGTTGCAACAAGTTCAACTGTTTACAAAGCAACATTTACACCATTGACAGCAGGTGTTACAACAATAAATGTTGATGCGAATAGNTATACTGATGCTTTTGGTAATAATGCTGCTTCAAATACGTTTAATTGGACGTATACGCCAGCGCCAATACCAACGATGACTATTTCAAGTACTACAGTCTCAAGTGGCGATACAACAAATAATACAAGTATTGCTTTAACGTTTACTTCCTCCACTGCAACAAGTGATTTTGTCGAGGGAGATATAAGTGTTACAAACGGTGACATAAGCGATTTTGTTGCAACAAGTTCAACTGTTTACAAAGCAACATTTACACCATCGACAGCAGGTGTTACAACAATAAATGTTGATGCGAATAGCTATACTGATGCTTTTGGTAATAATGCTGCTTCAAATACGTTTAATTGGACGTATACGCCAGCGCCAATACCAACGATGACTATTTCAAGTTCTACAGTCTCAAGTGGCGATACAACAAATAATACAAGTATTGCTTTAACGTTTACTTCTTCGTTATCAACAGTTAATTTTGAGGAGGGAGATATAAGTGTTACAAACGGTGAAATAAGCGATTTCTCTGGTTCGGGAACAATATATACAGCAACATTTACACCAAATGTAGGTAGTACAAGTATAAGTACAAGTATAAATGTATTAGAAGCAGTATTTATAGATGAGCAGAACGGTAAAAGCAATACCGCTTCAAATACGTTTAGTTGGAACTATAACGAAACTTTAACGTACGAAATAAACGTTACCGCCAATGGAAATTCTTCTTATAATTTAACCGCAAGCAATCCACTAGGTGCGACGAGTGGTGGTCTTAATTCAACTATTTCTATGAATGTTGGTGATACTGTGAATTTTAATGTAAATGCGGCAAATCATCCGTTCTATATAAAAACAATACAGGGTACTGGAACTGCTTACCAAGTATCAAATCCAGTAGCAACAAATCAGGGTAGCCAATCAGGTCAGGTTACGTGGACACCTAATGCGGCAGCAACTTATTATTATGTTTGCAGCAGCCACGGCGCGATGAATGGAGAAATTATTGTATCGTAATAAAATAAATTTATTAATAGATTTTAAATAAAAAAATTGATATATTATTATTATGTATTATAGATTAGACATAATAATAATTAATGAACTACATACTGATAGACACGAGTTACTTGGTGTTTTATAGATATTACGCACTAATTCGATGGTGGAAACACGCACATGAAACCGAATTGCCCGCAAATCTACTTGAATGTGAAGAATTTGTTACAAAATTCACCAAACTATTTTCTGAATCAATTTTAAAAATTAAAAAACAACTTAAAATCCATAAAAAAGAGTGCACAGTAATTGCGGGAATTGATTGCTCTCGTAAGGATATTTGGCGTAATTCTATTTATCCTCGTTATAAAGAAAATCGTGATATAGATCCACCAGCTGATAAGGATGCGACTACAGTTTCAGATTTCTTCAAATTGGTATATGCTAATGATAATGAATTATTAAAAAACGCAGGAGCAGAACACATATTTAAATCCGATAATCTTGAAGGCGATGATGTTTTGGCTATTACCAAGAACTACATTAGAGACAAATACCCAGACGCAGATATTTATATCATAACTGGTGATTATGATTATTTACAACTTCATGATAAAAATACGAATATAATTAATCTACAATTTAAAAATTTGATGGAAAATAAGAAAGTTTTCCCCGAAGCCGATAAAAATCTCTTTTATAAGATTGTTCTCGGTGATAAATCCGATTGTATCCCACCAATTTTTAAAAAGTGTGGACCAAAAACAGCAGAAAAATATTATCTTGACAGAGAACTATTTGATAATGCAATTATTGAAAAAAACGCACTAGAAAATTATCAAATAAATAAAACATTGGTAGATTTCGCGAAAATTCCGAGTGAATTAGTTGAAAAATTCTTGAAAACTTACCACATTGAACTAGAGAATCTCTAAATTTTTATTTTAATTAGCATAATACCTTATTAAACTTTTCAAAGTTCTTCGTTTTTTTAGGTTTTTTCTTTTCCGGGCCATTGACTTTGTTTTTACGCCACCAGTTTGATGTGTTGATTGTTTTGATGATTCTAGTATATTGGTAATGTCATCGCTTTTATTTATCATTTTTTCTTCTAACATGTTCCTTTTATAATTATTTCCAATGAAGTCATATAATAAACCATCGATGGTGGACGCTCTGTTTATACAACCTAATTTTTGCGTTAATTGTTTTTTTAATGGGATACGATCGGTTAAATTTTTTTTGTATGTCAATTTGACGTCTAGATAAGTAATAATTTTGCTCTCTAGATTATCTACAGCTAATCGTATATCAGAACTCGGTTTTTCATTATAAAAAGTCGATTCTTCATCTAAAATATTTCTTTGTTCTCTATCAGATGGTTTATTCAATGACCTAATTATAGTGTTTTCAATTATAGCGTATTGATTATTATGTTTCAAATAAGATCTCGGTTTAAAAAAAATTTCGTCTATGTAATACTTTTTTATTAGTTTATTCATATTTATTTTTGTTCTAGTTGTAAAATTATTTTCTTTTAGGTTATGGAATCTATTATAATCCAAATTAATATCTACGTAAAAATTTTTTTCTTTGATATTTGAAAATATACTGATTGGGTATATTTTGTATTTATCGTCTGTTTCTATTGAATATGAATTATCCATATTATTAATTAATCTTTCAGGATTGTATTGGTCTTTAAGATTTAAATGAAATTCTAATTTTGATAAATTATCAACTCTCTCAAACTCTATTTCATATATAGGTTTTAATATATTATAACCAAAAGAAGATTGAATTTGTTCTTCTGTTAATTTTACAGGCTTTATTTTTTTAATTTTGATATATACTGGATTTTTAGTCTCTTGTATATCACCATCAATTTCTTCAAATATTTTTTCTTTTAAAATACAATCGCGATTGATATAAAATGTTTCCAATATTTTTAATATATTGTAGTAGGTAATAATAATTTTTAATTTTTTATCGTTGGATTTCAAATTAGTATCAGCGTTTGCTATTTCTGATTCAGTTAGCAAAAATTTTCCAAATTTACGTACAATTTCTTTACGGGTAGTATTATTATTCCAATCAAATATTTCGTCTATTGAATTAGTAGATGATGTTTTACCGGCTTCGCGAATATTAGCATTATAATTTTTTTTTAATGCATTAAAGTATTCACTAATTTGATTTTCTGCATTATCTTCATTAACAATAAAGAACATATCATAATTATTTTTGTTTTGTGATAAATTTTGAAAATTATTCTCGCTGATTATTGCGTTTAAATTTTCATATGTAAAATAAAAAGAACTCAGTGGTATTTTAAAAATGTTTTCGGATTGGTCCAAATTATTTAGATAGTTTTTAAACTCTATATGATTATTGGGTTTATCATTCCATATATATGGTTGTTTATCTGATAATTTGTTCTGTATAAATTTTTCTTTCTCTCTATCATAAATATTATTATTTCTAATTTTATCAAAACTAAATTTGTCAATATTTAAATATTTGAATGTATTATTACCTATTTTGTATTTTAATTGTGGTTTAAATTGTAGTGGTTTAAATTCATTAACTCCAACACTCATAATTATAATATTATTATATGTAAATATTATAATTAATAAAACTAAGTTATTCAGATATATTAGATAACATATTTATTTTATTAGTAAGCTGGTCTTGTTCTCTTGCCTTTCTTAAAACCTCATAAGCTTTCTCTAACTCTTCTCTGGAGACTTCCCCGTCGTTATTAGTATCTATAATATTTGCCAATTTTTTATATTTTTCAGGCAAAACACAAAACTTACTATTCTCATTGAAAACAAAGTTGGTCAAAATTATAAACACCGCAGTGATAATTAATGATATAAAAATATCACGAGAACCCATAAATGCTATTGTAAAAATCAAAACTTCTCGTGCTATATTCTTCAACATCATTTCCTGTCCTTTAGTCAATTTAATTTCAATGTATCTGGACCCTAGATTCATGAAAATCATCATCAAACCCAAAAATAATTTATTACCATTAATATTATTAAAGAATTCACGAACACCTAATTCTTTAACGTTTTTAATACCGTTCGAATCAAAAAATGTTTTACTGTAGCTCATTAATATATTTAGATAAAATATATTTTTGATTTTTTTGTAGTTTTATGAAATATTATTATCTTCTTTTTTATTAAGAGTATGTATCAATTGAATCCGGCACAATTAGAAACAACTAAAGAACTGGATTTTCCAAAAAAAAACACTAAAGAGTTGTCAAATAGAACTTATAAAAATAGAAAATCTGTAAATTTTCAGAGTGATGAAAATTTAGAGAGTAACAAAAATAAGCTAACAAATATCAATAACTTATTATCTAAAATACACGATAACGAAGAAGACGAAGAAGATAGTGAACATTTTAAAGACCAATATAATAAAATTAGTACCATGGTAAATAAAAGTACAAATAACGATATTATTAATTCTGAATTACAAAAATTAAATGCCAACCCCGAAAATACCATAAATGCAGCGACGGCAATGAATACAAATATTAATTCTAAATATTCCAATTTTAATGATAGTTATAAAGCCAGTCTAGATTATTTGAATACCCAACACCAAAAGGCAAGTTTAAATAATTCGGAACCGCACCCACAATATAACAATACCCAATTACTGTCTAAACTAGATTATGTTATTCATTTATTGGAGGAGCAACATAATGAAAAAACCAATCATATCACCGAGGAATTAATATTATATCTATTTTTAGGAATATTTATAATTTTTGTATTAGATTCATTTGCCAGGGCCAGCAAATACATTAGGTAAATTTATTTTATTAGTTTTCACATAAATAAAATAAATAACACTTATTCTTGTTTTTTGAATACATATATATATTCGTTGCTATAGCCTATTTTTTTTAAATCAAATTTCTTATATAATTTGAAGTCTTTGGATTTGGCGAGATTTAAAATTACTGTAGTTATAGGCATATACAAATTTATCTCGTTTTCTCTAATCGTGTTTGATTTATAATTGGTAAATTTTTCATTATACACAGCATAAGGGGTAATACTATTGTCTGTAATATTATTATTATCTGTATCTAAAACTTTATATTTTGAAATATATTCATTATCTTTATCAAACTTAACTATCAATTCGGTAACTTTTTTACCATACTTTTCAGGATCATATAAGGTATCTGAATTTTTATTCTGGACATATGGGTTGAACTTATCCCTGTCTAATAAATTAATAATTAAATAACCATCATTTGTCAGTAAACTAAAACAATTTTCAAAGAACGCTTCTTTATCTTTGATTTCATATATGGTTTTTCCTAAACATAAAATATGAGTATATGAATTGAAATCCAAAATATTGTTATATGTTATATCATTTGTTATGAATTCGCATTCAGGATAAGTTTTCTCCGCATATGAAATCATATCTTGTGATTTATCTAATCCAATAATGTTATATTTTTTATCATTAAATACTTTCACAGTATAACCTGTTCCGCAACCAACATCTAATATCTTGGTGTTATTATCTTTTTTTGATAAACTTGTAATTTTATCAAATTCAAATTCATGTCTTGTTTTATTTAAATGAATCGCATCATAATATTTACTGTAAAATTTATCATATACTTCATTATCAAGTTTTTTTACATATTTTTTGTTATTATCGAAACTTTCCACAAATGAAAAATTGGAAGCATTAAATCTATTAAATAAACAACACATAAATAGCAATATTAAAAATATTAAGAATAATTTTGTAATTGTGTTAGTTTTCTTAAATGATGTAGCGGTCTTATTAATATGAGTATACGTTTTGTTTAAATAATGATTGAATATCATTAATATATATTAATATGTATTAATATTAAATTTTTTTTGTTTTATTTGTATAAAACACACTTAATGGAGAGCAATGGTGTAGACGAGGTAATAACAAATATAGATGATCTAAGAAATGATTTTAAAAATATTACATTTTCTAAATTTCAAAAATCCAAAGCAAAACAAGAATTAATTAAATGTATATATAATAATAAGATTGAGAATGCTAATTATTGGAGTGCAGAATTTATATGTGCTGGTCATTACCTCGACTTATGGGAGATAATTATTTTATATGCCACAAGATATATTCATTCTGGAAATCCTAAATTACCAATATATTTGAATATGAGATTTGATAATTTTAGTAGCATCATTAATGTTGGCTATACAAATGACATGCTTATATTACGAAATAATAATAAAATACGCAAGCTATTTTCTGAAATTATCTGTGTTTTATGCTATTCAAATAAAAAACAAATCTATCAACAGATTAAATTAAATAAATCGGAAGAGTTTGATTTAATTAATCTAAGCACAAAGTTTAAAGCCCCGAACGTTTCATTCGTTGAAACAGTATTCAAAGATGATGATCCCACAGAATTATTAATACCCATTAATGAATTAATCTATAATATTACAACTGGTAATATGATTGAAGTCTGTTATTGGTATGAATGGATAATTGAATATGAGAATATATCTAATAAAAAGAAAAAAATATGTAATTGTCAAGCACGCTCTTATGCCCCGGTAGGCAGTCAAAATCATATTATATGGATTATTTGGGATATATTATTTTATTATACTAACCCAGAGAATTCGATTTATAAAAACACTTCTAGTTTACCCATAGTAAATAAAATTATTAAATCGTTATACTCACTATTTATAATTAAATATAAATCAACTTCTAAAACTAAAAGAAAATATATTATATATTACGCCTTTTCTATATTAACTGATAATATAGATTTCGATACAGCATTAATAAACGACACCAATAAAGATAAAATTAAAGTTATTGTTGAAAAAATAGATAATGTTTATCGCGACATAAAGAAAAATGAAGAAACGCCTGCAAATGACACCGATAATCCTTTAAAAAATCATAAAAAATCTAATATGGAAAAAACAATAGAAAGACTAGAAATAATGAACAACTTTTAATTTAAAAAATATTGTTTTTTTTTTAATTAATTTAAAATTGATATAAAAAAACAGATATTGTATTAATATTATTAACTAAAATGAGTATCATATCTTGTATGATGTATTCTTATTTAAATTTAGTTCCATATTGGAGAAATAATAAAATTCATAATCTCGGAAACACTGGACCCCTTGGAAATCTTCACGCAGCGACAGCTCCCCTAATGACTAAATTTATAGACAA
>JGI24540J26637_10000689_pt1 | contig 14408 bp, 13 predicted proteins | sample NorSeaMetagenome_FD_26637 | JGI IMG/M metagenome (IMG submission 26637)
ACTATATGAAGTTCTATATTTGCGTGAGCAACTCTTGATGTTGGGACGCCAATAGAGTTTAAAATATCATGTGCCAAAAGCTCGCGTTGGTATGAAGGATCATCTCTATTGTATCTAAAGAATATCTTTTCAAGATCCATGAATTCTCTTCCGTCATTCTCAGGAACTTCATCAAGATCTTTACCGACTCTTCCATAGCAAGGAGGGCCTGAAACTGAGCCAGGAACCCCTGTTGAATCTATACAAGAGTAGACTCCTTCATTATCATCAAATTCTTCATCAAACTTAATACCAAAACTAAAACGTTTAGGTTTCGCAGTTAAATTTCCATTATCCTCATAGTAAAAATATTCTGGCCATTGCCTGCTAGTATTGCCTTTCATCTTAAAGCCTACCTTGTCATGTCTTTCCAAGGTATTACCTTCAGCATCTAGATATTCAAAATCGACTTGTCTGTATATCTCACTGTGACTCCATGTATTCCAAGTTGTAATATTTCCATTAGCATCCCCGTTTGTATATCTAGCTCTTTCAGTATCTAAAACAAACCTATTCCATTCATCAATGGACATAGTTAGTCGGATTTTATGCATTTTATCTAGAGCAAATAATGCAGCTGATGCATCAGGCTGACAAGTTGCCACTACAGTTTGATCTTCTGATCCAACAATACCCTCTTCAATCTCTAAAGTGCATTCTTGTCTTCCAGGATCTCTATCTACTTTGAGTTCATATGAAGATCCAGTTTGAATTCCAGCTTGAAATGAAAAAACGCCATTTTCATCTACTGTAAGAAGTTCGTCACCATCTATGCATTCAGTATCACCATTAGTAATAAAACAGCCACTGAGCTCGAAATCCATATTTCTATAAGCATCAATCGTATCCACTCCAATACTTATAAAAAAAATAGGCTCTGTAACAGTAAGATTAAAGGGCCCAATTGAGGCATTAAATTCTCCATCTGAGACAGAAATCGTTATAGCAGCTATNGAACCAAGATCTTCAGCTAAAGGTATCCCAGTTAACAAGCCTGAAGAAGAATTAAAACTTGCCCATGCAGGCATGCCTGAAATACTAAAAGTTAATATATCGCCATCAGGATCATTAGCAGTAGGTAAAAAATTTAAAGATTCGCCTACTCTGATTTCAGATATGCTCCCAGAAATACTAGGTGAAGAGTTTTGAATAACTGGAGCTGCAGTGCTTCCGCCTCCTCCACCTCCACAAGAAATAATGAAGATTGNAACTAAGAGGATTTGAAAGAAATTATTTTGCATTAAGCAGGTCTTTTGCANTATGCCTCAAAGTTATTTGCATAATGTGAAGCCATTTCTGCCAAGTATTTCGCAGCAGCGGCTGTTTGATCTGCTTTTAAAGGATGTCCAAGCTCTCTATGTTTTCTGCTTTCTTCTAGCTGCATACCTGCAGCGTAAAGTAATTTACCCGAAGACTCACTGATTTTTCGGCAGTCTTCTTTTTTCCAATAACCAAAGACTACAACTTTAGATTCCTGCTCTAAAGCCTTCTTAGAATGTGAGTCTGCTGAGATTGATGGAAAAAAAGAAAAAGTAAGTGCTAAAAGAAATATATTTTTGTACATAAGCAGTATGTTAATTAATTGTAATAAAAGTTTAGAAAAAAACTCCTTCTTTTGCAAGAAGGTCTTTTTTAGTTTGAATGCCTCCAACTCCGCTATATCCGCCAATGGTTCCATTAGAATTTATAACTCTGTGGCAAGGTGTATTAATTGGGTTTGGATTTTTACCGCAAGCATTAGCTACAGCTCTAGCTGCATTTGGTTTGCCTATTTGTATAGCAATCTGTTTGTAGGTAAGAGTATTACCTTTGGGTATTTTGTCTATCTCATCCCATACAAGAGTTTGAAAAGTTGATGCCAATTAGCTTTTCTCTAGCGCTACTAGACCATGCTCAATAACAAAGAAGATAACAGCTTCTAAAGATTGGTTATGATTGTCTGATAGATCTTTCATCCTTTGTAATTGTTCTTCTGTAATATCAATAGTCTTAATTTCTGGATTAATAAATTTATTCGACATTATTATTTAAGCCATTCACTAATGTGAGTCTCAGCAGTTGCAGCATCCATCATTAATCGAGCATATTTAGGAACATCCATACTTATCATATGTTCAGCAATTACTGGTATCTCAATATCAAAATTAATTAAGGACTGAGCTAATTCTGTTTTTGCTTCAATATTTTCATTTTCAGAAACTAATTTTTCAGAATAGTTATTTGTGTTAAAAACAATTTGAGCCATGGCCAATAATGCTGGCTGTTTATCTTCAGCAGCATCGTATTCGTCTATAGAATTAAGTATCCAATANTGTGGCTTAGCAACTTTCTTTTTTGCATCTTCTAGATCTGGAAAAAGAACTGCATGAGATTTATCTTTATACCAAGTATCTTCATGCTGAATAATACATAGTTCCTTTATAACTGATATATATTCTTCAGTGGTTTCATCATTAGCCTTAAATGGAAGTCTCATTTTTTATCCCTATTGTTTTTAATTACCTTATTTTAACAAAGAACAAAATAAAAATAATAGCTTATTTAAAATTTGCTAGATGAAAATCTTGAATATCAGGATCTACCATTGCATCACTTATTCTTAATTCTCTATAAAGATTAAGAGTATTCATGGTTTTACATCTACTTAAAGCTACATAAGCCTGTCCTGTGGCAAAAGCACCGGTCCCCAGATCAACAGANCAACTTTCAAGAGTTAATCCTTGTGCNTTATGAATGGTTACAGCCCATCCAAGCTTGAGTGGAAACTGTTTAAATGATGAAATTACCTCTTCAAACATCTCATCATCCTCGTCGTCATAAATGTATCTAACTTTATTCCATTCTTCTCTTTCAACTTTATGGATATCTTTTCCAACCTTAACTCTAATATATTTTTTTGATTTTTCTGAGCATTGGGTGACTATACCTACAGTACCATTTACCCATCTACCTGCACTATCATTCTTAATAAACATAACCTTAGCATCGACTTTTAATTTTAATTCTCTGGGAGCAGGAAGATCATTCTCATTTAAATCTCCATATTCTTTAGACTTTGTAGATACTTGAGTGCCTTCTATTCTATTTAACATCTCCTCATTAATATGTTCCGCTCTATTCTTTCTTGAGGTTATGATCATTGATGACTCGGTCTCAGACTCTGGACTAAAGCAAGTTCTATTAAAGCTATTNATAGTATTTTCCAAGTCTTCGCCTAAACGAATATTATTAAGAAGGTCATAAAAATCACTATCATCTTCTTGTCTGAATGATTTAGTTAGTTCAAAAAATTTTGGTTGAATAAATTCTTTAAAGCTATGAGCGCTAAAAAAATATATTGAATCATATCTATCAAAAATAATTTTTTCTTCATATTCTTTTACTACTGGAGGTAACTGGAACAAGTCACCACAAGCAAGAACACTTACTCCGCCAAAAGGCTCATCATTGCCTCTGTGTATTTTTAAAGTTTGCGAAATAGCATCTAGCATTGGAGCTCTTACCATGGAGACTTCATCAATGATAAGTACTTCAAGTTTTTTTAAAAGTTTATTGAACCTAGGGTCTTTAGATTTAGTAATTTCAGGGAAAGTATCAAAGCCAATTCTAAAAGCAGAATTAATGGTTGTTCCGCCTATATTAAGTGCCGCTATACCTGTTGGAGCAACAACTATCATTTTTTTATCTAAATCAGCTTTTACAACCTCTAATAAAGTTGTTTTACCTGTTCCTGCTGCGCCTGTTAAGTAGATAAATTCTTGCTTATCTCCATCAAGAAGATCAATAACTTGATCCTTAATATTATCAAAACTGTTTAATTCTTTATTCTGATTGTCCAAGTAGAAATCCTTTATAGATAAAAAATATTAAAGATAGTATAGAGATTTATAAATGTATTCCTAGGCTAGAATACAAGAATCAACCCATCAATGAACTTGATAGGTTGATTAGGAGTGTGTTTCGCTTAGGAAGCGTCAGACATTAAGTTTCTGAATTCATAGCTGTCATATAAATCAGGTGCTCTACATGAAGCGACTTCATCAAAGCTAGCTTGCATATCTGCTCCAATTTCAACAAAGTTTGAATTTGCTGCATCTAAACCTTCAAAGGTCTGATGAAAATTTAGCCATAAAAAATCAAACATAGCATCATCATCTAAAGCTTCATAAATACCATAAAAGTATCCATCAGAAGTTCCATTTGCAGCTACCCAATTATCATATTTTTCAGCAACAGCCATTAGATCTGCACTTGTTTTTCCATCATTTAAATTACATGGATGCGTTTCAGTTGCAAAATAACTCATATCGAAATCAGGAGATTCAGCTCCAGGCATAGTAAACTTCCATGAAGATACAACAGAATTATCACATGCTAATACAGCATCAGTTTTTAAATCCCAAGCTTGAGCTTCCTCACTTGCCATCCAGACTTCCCATCCAGCATCAGCTGCTTCTTTTGAAGTCCATTGAATTTCCCACCAACCATTATCCTGTCCATTATTATCACCTTTAGGTGAATAGCCTCCACCCCATACTAGGTCATCTGACATAGCCTCNAGCTCNTTCCATTCTGCAATCATCTTTCTCATATTTTCTGGAGAAGCATCAGGTCCAGCCACACAAGGCACAAATTGGTTATAGTATGAAACAGGCCCTGATTCAGCNGCTGCAACTTCTTGATCCATTGAATTATCAGAACAGCCAGCAATTATTAGCATGGCAGTAATTGAAAAAATCGATGTATATTTAATATTATTCATTATTTATTTCTCTCCGTATTTTATTTAAATTCTTTTTTAAATATAACAAAGAAAAGTTTTAATGGAAGCAATATTATAGATATTTAACAGACATAAAATACTGGCGGAGAGTGAGGGATTCGAACCCTCGATACAGTTACCCATATACCTCCTTAGCAGGGAGGCGCTTTCGACCACTCAGCCAACTCTCCGTAAATGATGGAAGATTATAACTCTTTGAATATAAAAAAGACTTAATTATCTATCGAATTCTATTTGCATTCCAAAAGGAAGATCTGGATTTATTTGATTATCCTGAAAAGCAATATGACCATTAACAATTGTCATATGTATAGATGAATTAAATGTTTTGCCTAAAAATGGAGACCAGCCACATTTATACAAAATATTATCTTCAGATACTTGATATGGCTTATCAGCATCTAAGATTGCTAGATCGGCATAATAACCTTCTCTAATGTAACCTCGGTCTTTCACTTGAAATCTTTTTGCAACATTGTGACTAGTTTTTTCTACAATTGTTTCCAGGCTAAGAATACCATCATGATAAAAATCCATAAGGATTTGAAGTCCATGCTGCACCAGAGGCAATCCAGCTGGCGCTTCTGGATAATTCAACATTTTTTCATCCCAGGTATGAGGTGCATGATCAGTAGCAATAATATCAATCTTATCTTCATGCAAAGCTTTTATAAGAGCCAACCTATCTGACTCTTCTTTAATTGAAGGATTACATTTAATTTGNTTACCTAGCTCAGCATAATCAGATTCATTAAAATACATATGGTGAACACAAACTTCGGCAGTTATTTTTTTTCCATCGACTGCNCCAGAGGTGAATAGCTCCATTTCTTTAGCTGTAGTTAAATGGAAAACGTGAAGATTAGCATCATATTTTTTAGCTAAATTCACTGCTAGTGAACTAGATAAATAACAGCTTTCAACATCTCTTATAAGATGATGATGTTGTGCTGATAAATCACTGCCATATTTTTCAAAAAATAATTTCTCATTATCTATAACTCTTTGTGGATCTTCACAATGAGTTACNACAGTCAATGGTGAGTAATGAAAAATATCATCAAGTGCATCGATGCTATCAACTAACATCTCTCCAGTTGAAGCTCCCATAAATACCTTTAAAGCTGCAGCTTGATTAATATCGACACTCTTAATTTCTTCAATATTAGTNTTACTTGCTCCTAGATGGAATGAGTAATTAGAAAGAGATTTTTCACTAGCTATAGCAAATTTTTTGGTGAGGTTTTCATTGGTNGTAGTTGTTGGATTAACATTCGGCATTTCAAAATAACTTGTGACACCTCCTGCAAGCCCAGCTTTAGATTCAGTTGCAATCTCTCCTTTATGAGTTAATCCTGGCTCTCTAAAATGAACCTGATCATCAATTAACCCAGGAATTACATATCTTCCATTAACATCAATTGTTTTTTTTGCTTCAGAATTAATAGAATTAGCTATTAATTCAATTCTAGAATCTTTAATTGCTATATCGGATTCTGTAATTTTATTTTCATTTACAATATTGCAATTCTTTAGAATTAAGTCGTACATTATTTCTCCAAATTAAAAGCTTTGTGAAGACATTTTACAGCAAGCTCTAAATATTTATCTTCAATAACAAGGGTTATCTTTATTTCCGAGGTACTAATAACTTGAATATTAATACTTTCATTAGAAAGAGCTTCGAAAGCCTTACTGGCAATGCCAGCATGAGATCTCATTCCAGCTCCAACGATAGAAACTTTAGCAATATCTGCATCTATTAATAAATCTATATAGTCTAATCCTGATTGCTTACTTTCTAAGATAGATTTCACCTGCTCTTCATCTTCTTTATCAACAGTAAAAGTAAAATCAGTTTTACCATTAACACTTATATTCTGAACAATAACATCGACACTTATATCTTGATCATTAACTGGTCCTAAAATCTTATAAGCAATTCCTGGTGTATCTTCAACACCGTGTAGAGTAAATTTAGTTTGATCTTGTTTAAATGCTATTCCTGATATTAATGCATTTTCCATATTCTCCTCCTTAAGAGATATAAGTGTTCCCTTGCCTTCCTCAAAACTTGAAAGAACTCTAACGGGAACTTGAAATTTATTGGCAAATTCTACAGCTCTAATCTGAACAACCTTTGCTCCTTGTCCAGCCATTTCAAGCATCTCTTCCATTGTTATAGAATCTAATTTTTTTGCTTCAGGTACTACTCTTGGATCTGTAGTATATATTCCATCTACATCTGTATAAATATCACACCTAGTTGCATTAACATGCGCAGCAATAGCTACTGCTGTTGTATCAGAGCCGCCCCGACCAAGAGTGGTGACATCACCACTTTCTGTAACACCTTGAAATCCAGTAATAATAGGCACAATATCATCATTTAGAGTTGCAAGAATTTTCTCTCCATCAACATCAATAATCTTTGCCTTAGAGTGATGACCAGTGGTCTTCATTGAAATCTGAGACGCAGAAAAGGATTTAGCTTTTACACCTATTGAATTTAATGCCATTGCTAATAAAGATGCACTTACCTTTTCTCCAGTTGAGATCAATGCATCAAACTCTCTTCTATCAGGATTATCACCAAAACTTTTTGCAAGATTAATTAACCTATTGGTTTCACCACTCATTGCAGATACCACAACAATTACTTGATTATCTTTCTTAGCATTTTTAATAATTTGCGCGACAGCAGATATTCTCTCATCTGAGCCAACAGAGGTTCCACCAAATTTCTGAACTATGATATCTGACATAAAGCTATGGATTATTTAGCGACTGATTTTACGATATCTGGAATAGATGTCACAAACTTTTTAATATCATTTGTTTCACCGGCACCCTGAGCAAAATCAGGCCTACCGCCACCCTTGCCACCTAAAGATTCTGCGAGCATCTTAATAACATCGCCAGCAGATATTTTTGAAGTCATGCTTTCGGTAACTCCACAAACTAATGCTACTTTTGAATCGATAACATTTAGTAAAATTATTACGCCATTCTCTAGTGTATTTTTCTTTTTATCTACAAGCCCTCTTAGCAATTTATTATCTTCAACAGCTACCTGTTCAAGTGCGAGGCTCCATCCATCATTCTCAAAGACTTGTGAATCAATAACTTCAACGGCAGAAGGACTGGTTCCACCTTTTTTAAGTTTCTTGTTTTCATCCATCAAATGTTTAATCTTTTCTTCCAAAGAATCCTGTGGTGCATTTAATAGTTGTTGAATTGAATCATTTACTGACCTTAACTCTTCTAGGTAAGCCATTGCCTGCTTGCCTGATAAGGCTTCTACTCTTCGAATGCCTGAAGCAACGCTTGATTGATTAACAATAATAAATAATCCCATATCTCCGGTTCGATCAACATGAGTTCCTCCACAAAGTTCAACTGAAAAGGATTTTTCACCCATACTAAGAACTCTTACCTCGTCATCATATTTTTCACCAAATAGCGCCTGGGCACCTGATTCCATAGCTTTATCAAGCTCCATAATTTCAGTAGTTACTTCAACATTNCTGAGCATTTCACGATTTACTATTGATTCTATTTTTGAAATTTCTTCTTTTGAAAGAGGTTTGCCATGAGAGAAGTCGAATCTAAGTTTATGCTCATCAACTAAAGATCCTTTTTGCTGAACATGCTCTCCTAAAACTTCTTTTAAAGCAGCATGCATTAAATGCGTAGCAGAATGATGTATTGCTACAGCTTGTCTTTTATCCTTTTCAACACTCATATCAATTACATCGCTTAAATTTAAGGTACCTTTATCTAAAATAGCTTTATGAATAAAGACTTTTCCTTGTTTCTTACAATCTATAATAGCACCACTAGAAGCCTCTGATGAAAAGGTTCCTCTATCTCCAACTTGGCCTCCTGACTCTGCATAAAATGGAGTATGTTCAGTAGCAAAGAAAATTTCATTATTGTTTTCAATACTTTCTACTGCATCAAGTCCATCCCATAAAGCTATAACTTTACTTTGAGCCTCTAGTAACTCATATCCTAAGAATTTGGTTTCTTTAACTCCTGAGGCAGCTGGAAGTTTTGAGGTAAAGCTACTTGCAGCTTTAGAAGCCTGCTTTTGCTTAGCCATACATACATTGAAACCATCTAAATCTACTAGTAGATCCTTTTCTCTTGCAATATCAGCAGTCAAGTCAAAAGGAAATCCAAAGGTGTCATGAAGTTTAAAAATAACATCACCTGGAATAGTTTTGTTTTCTATTTTATTAATAGCATCTTCTAAAATTTGAATACCTTTTTCTAAAGTTTCAAAAAATTTAAGCTCTTCATTAAGGATACTAGTAGTTATAAATTCCTCTTTTTCTTTTAAGACCGGATAAGCATCTGACATTAAAGAGGCTAATGTTGATACTAGATGATGTAAAAATGGTTTGGTGGCGCCCATTTTATAACCATGTCGAATAGCTCTTCTTAAAATACGTCTTAAAACATAACCTCGGCCTTCATTTTCTGGCAGAACGTTATCGGCAATTAAAAAACTAGTTGAGCGAATATGATCAGCAATAACTTTATGAGATACATTGCCGCCATTACTTAAAAGGCTCTCTGATGCATCGATTAAGCTTTTAAAAAAGTCAGTATCGTAATTGGAGTTAACACCTTGCATAACTGCTGCTATTCTTTCTAGCCCCATGCCTGTGTCAACAGAAGGTTTTGGAAGTGGGGTCATTTCACCAGAGCTGTCTCTGTTAAATTGCATAAAGACTAGATTCCAAATCTCTACAAAACGATCGCCCTCATCACCATCACTTCCAGGAGGTGTTCCAGGAATATGATCTCCATGATCATAGTAAATTTCTGAACATGGTCCGCAGGGGCCAGTATCCCCCATACTCCAAAAATTATCCTCTTCACCCAAACGAACTATTCTGTCAGGATTTATTCCTATTTCATCTTTCCAGATAGCTGCAGCCTCGTCATCATCTTTATAGACAGAGATCCATAGTTTATCTTCAGGAAGTTTTAATACTTCAGTTAAAAATTCCCATGCAAATGCAATAGCATCATTTTTAAAGTAATCACCAAAGCTAAAGTTGCCAAGCATTTCAAAAAAAGTGTGATGTCTTAATGTGTAGCCCACATTCTCAAGGTCATTATGCTTTCCTCCAGCTCTAATACATCTTTGCGAGGTAGTAGCTCTGACATATTTGCGCTTTTCAGTGCCTAGAAAAACATCTTTAAATTGAACCATTCCAGCATTTGTAAAAAGCAAAGTGTCATCATTAACAGGTACTAGTGAACTAGAATCAACAACAGCATGATCTTTTGATTTATAAAAATCTAAAAATGCTTGTCTTAACTCTTTAGTGTTCATGATGATTAAAATTTATTTAATATTTTTATATTTTTTGTAATTTTCAATATAATGATGTGCATTAAGTGCAGGCATCATTTGCTCTTCTTCGGTAAGTTGTTTTTTAATCTTACCTGGCATTCCTAAAACCATAGAGCCATCAGGAACCACCATATTTTCTGTAATAAGAGCTTTTGCACCAATAATACAATTTTTACCTATCTTTGCTCCATTTAAAATAACAGATCCTATTCCAATCAGAGAACCATCTCCTATCTCACATCCATGTAGCATTGCCATATGACCAATAGTTACAAATTTACCAACAGTACATTTAAAACCTGGATCTGTATGAATAATACTGCCATCTTGNACNTTGGATCCCTCTCCNATAACAATAGGCTCATTNTCTGCTCTTAGAGTGCAATTGAACCAAACNCTAGCATCCTTCGCTAAATGAACAGAACCAATAATATTAGCGTCTGGTGCTATCCAATAATCATCATTATCGGTTGTTAATTTTTTATTGCCTAAACTGGTAATCATCTTATCTTCTTATGACTCCAATATTTGCATCAAAACATATATTTAATAAATCCGCAGTGATCATAGCTGTAAGTCCCCATATCTTTTGATCATTATAATACCAAGTAGGCATTTCTAGCTTCATATTATCTCTTTGAAATGTCTGAGTAGTCATATTATTTTTGTTTAACAAGAACTCAATAGGTACTTCAAATATTTCTTCAATTTCTGAATTACCTTCTAAATTAGGTTTTTCATCGATAACAGCAACAAATGGATTAACCTCAATGTCATATCTTGAAATTAAATAATTTAATCTACCTATTCTAGTTACTATTGAGGGATCTAGATTCATTTCCTCATGTGATTCTCTTAATGCTGTTTGATAAAGATCTGTGTCAATATCCTCCATCATGCCCCCTGGGAAACTTACTTCACCAGAATGCGTCGAAACTATAGAAGATCTTTGTGTGTATATGATAGAAGGTGAATCAATATATTCATCATAATTAAGTATTGCTATTAAAACGCCTGCTTTTTTTAAATTTGTAGGCTTGCTAGGATTTAGTTTTTCAAGCTTTTGCTTTATGCTATCGATCATGTTGATAAGTTTAACTTTTTAAACTTACATAATCTTTTTTTTAGGTAGAAATTTGAAATACTGTCCAGATTGCGGAAGCTCAAAAATAGAATTTAAAGTTCCAGCAGATGATAATCTCAAGCGTCATATATGTGCTGATTGTGAGGTAATACATTACACCAATCCTAATATGGTTGTTGGAGCGCTTTGTATAAGAGATAACAAGATATTGATGGCAAAAAGAAATATTCATCCTCGAAAAGGTTATTGGACTTTGCCTGCAGGCTTCATGGAAAATGCTGAAACTGTTAGAGCAGGTGCCTTAAGAGAGACTTTTGAGGAAACAGGTTCTGAGGCAAAGGTTAAGATGCCTTACACAATGTTTAGCTTGCCTCATATCAATCAAATCCATTTTTTCTTTCTAGCGGATTTACTTGATGATAATTATGGCCCCACATCAGAAAGTATTGAGGTCAAATTATTTGATGAATCTGAAATACCATGGGATGAACTAGCATTTCCGACTGTTAAGAAAACTTTGGAATATTATATTGAAGACAAAAAAGATAATAACTTCAGCTTTAGAGAAGAAGATATTACTATTTGGTAATTAAGATCCCTCGCTAAATAACCTAGCATTTAAAAACATTTGCATCCAAGGAGAAAAATCCTTCCAATTGCTAGGCTTCCAAGAAAATTGCTGAGCTCTAAATACCCTTTCAGGATGAGGCATCATAATAGTAACTCTGCCATCTGCTGCAGTGATTCCAGTTAACCCATCAGTAGATCCATTTGGATTTAAAGGGTATTGTTCGGTAGGCTGTCCCTCTGAATTAATATATTTCATAGCAACCTGACTTGAAGCATTCAATAAAGCTATTTGTTCTTCATTTACAAACAGGGCTCTACCCTCTCCATGTGCTGAAGCAATTGGAACTTGCCACCCTTCCATTGATTGAAGCAAAACTGAATTACTTTTATTTATTTCAACCTGAACTAATCTAGCTTCAAATTGGTCAGAGCGATTTTTTACAAAATCTGGCCAATTATCTGCATCAGGAATAATATCTTTTAAGTTAGAAAGCATTTGGCAACCATTACAAACACCAAGGGTGAAAGTAGAATTATTTATAAAGAATTCTTCAAATTGATCTTTAATTCTTTGATTATGCAATATTGTTTTTGACCAACCTCCGCCAGCGCCAAGAACATCGCCGTATGAAAAACCTCCACAGACCGCCATACCATTAAAGTTATTTATATTTTTAGAGCCATCTAGCAAGTCTTGCATATGCACATCGACAGCATTAAATCCTGCTAGGTGAAATGCCGCTGCCATTTCCATTTGACCATTAACACCTTGCTCACGAAGTATAGCTACAGAAGGTTTGCTTGATTTAATACTAAAATTATTTAAATCTGGATCGATAAAAGAGTCTTTAGAAAAAAGTCCTGTGTAACCATCGGTTACAAGACTTAACTCTGAATCAGCTGACTCTTTATTATCACGAAGACTTTGAATGGCATGAGAAGTTTGACGCCATATAGTTTCTAGNTTTGCGACTGAATCAGAGAAAATAGTTTGTATCATTTAAGTTAATCTCNAANGCGTCTTTATTATTTAATTCTCCTATAACATGAGCATTAAGACCTTTTGCATTAAATTGATTTGTAATATCACTGACCTTAGATTTATTGATCTGAAGAATTAATCCAATTTCTTCATTAAATAACACTTCATTTAATAAGCTCATATCCTTAACTAAAGAATCCAAGTTAATGTTAATTCCTGTTCTTGCTGTAAAAGCTAATTCACAAAGAGCTGATACTAAACCACCATCAGAAACATCATGTAATGCATCTATAGAACCTTCTTGAATTAAAGATTGAGTTAGATCGAACATCTTGATAAATAATTCAGCACTATCTACATCTGGAGTCTCTTGAACATCTTGTTTATAAACCTCTGAAAAAATTGAACCACCAAGACGATTTTTATCATTAAGCTTTATGAGAACTAATTGTGAATCGACATCTGTTTTGAGGAGAGTTGTAACTGCATCTCTTACATCATCAACAGGCGCCATAGCTGTAATGACTCCAGAAAGTGGACTTTTAACAACATACTGATCATTATTCTCTTGCCATTTTGTTCTCATAGATAAAGAGTCTTTACCTACTGGAATAGAAATACCTAAGTCTATAGAGAAATTCGATAAAGCCTCAACTCCTTTTCTTAAAGCCAAGTCTTCTATATTCTCTCCAGAAGCTGCCATCCAATTTGCTGATACCTGAATCTGATCCATACCTACAATAGGAGCTGAAACCATATTAGTAAGTGCCTCTGCCATAGCCATTCGCATAGAGGCTGCAGGATTGTTGATTGCCAAAGTTGGCTTTTCACCAATAGTTACAACTTCACCAGAAAAATCAGTAAATGAGCGTAAACTCATTGAGAAATTTGATGTTGGAACTTGCCAAGGCCCAACAAATTGATCTCTAGCTGTCATGCCTCCAACAGTTCTATCGCCAATAGTAATCAAAAATGATTTACATGCCACAGTTGGATGTTGAAGCACTTGGTGAATAGATTCTTCTAATGCATAACCTTGCATATCAGAAGTATGAGTAGGATATGATTCAGATTTAACCTCCATATTACTTATAGGCAGTTCTCCAAAAAGCATGCTTAAGGGAACATCAACTGGGTAGGTGTCTGTTGAAAAATCATAAAGCTTTACAAACTTTTCTTCTGTTGTATATCCAACTAAAGCATAAGCGCATCTTTCACGCTCACAAATTGCAACAAAGGCCTCTTTATTGTCTGGATGGATTGCTAAAACATACCTTTCTTGAGATTCATTTGACCAAATTTCCATTGGGGACATAGATTCATCAGAAGAAGGAATTGAATCAAGATTAATGAGGACACCTAGCTCTGAATCTTTAGCTAGTTCTGGAATTGCGTTAGATAAACCACCTGCGCCGACATCATGAATAAATTCAATATAACTCTCATCCATAGATGAGCATCTATTAATAACTTCCTGACATCTTCTTTCCATTTCCGCGTTATCTCTTTGAACAGACGCAAAATCTAAATCTTCATCACTATCGCCTGAAGAAACAGATGAAGCAGCTCCTCCGCCAAG
>JGI24540J26637_10000690_pt1 | contig 14397 bp, 21 predicted proteins | sample NorSeaMetagenome_FD_26637 | JGI IMG/M metagenome (IMG submission 26637)
CACGAAATTATGAGCGATAGAGAAATTATGAATGCCAAAAGAGGTGTATCAACAAAATTAGGTGTACAAGTATTCGAAAAAGAGTACCCTGAATTATCTAAGGAATTTAAAAAAATACAAAAAGAAATGTATGAAATGTTTGCTCGTAAACATATGGATTATGGGTTAAATAACATTGCTTTAGGCGGAGATATCGTTAATAATAGCGATGACAAACAATTCTCACTAACTGGGTTATGTATTAGATTAACTGATAAAATATCACGTTTAAAAAACTTATTAATTAATGGTAGATCATTTGTTGAAGGTGAAGGTATGCAGGATACATTTATAGATATTGCCAATTATGGAATAATCGGTCTTTTAGTAGGTCGCGATAAATGGAAAAAATAGTTTGGCTAAAAAACTTCCAAAAATTATAAAGGAGATTAGAAATAATCCACCTAAACCAATTAATTTTGCTTATCAAAAGAATATATCATATTCTCAAATGTCTATCTTTAGGAGTTGTGCTTATAGATGGAAATTACAATATAAGGATAAAATTAAAAGGTTTAATTCTTCAATTCATACGGTATTTGGGACTGCTATACATGAAGTAATGCAACATTATTTAGATGTTATGTATGAAAAATCAGCAGCAGCGGCCGATAGAGAAATAGATATGGAAGAATATTTCCAAGATAAATTTATATCTGAGTATCAATCTCAATATAAGTCTAATAAAAATGAACACTTCTCATCAGCTGAGGAAATGAGAGAGTTTTTTGAAGATGGGGTAGCTATATTAGAATGGTTTAAGAAAAAACGTAGTAGATATTTTAGTAAAAAAGGTACATATTTAGTGGGTTGTGAGATACCAATCGTTATCGCGCCAAATAAAATGTTAAATAACGTATTATATATGGGGTATCTTGATGTTGTCACATACCATGAAGAAACTGAGACATTCAAGATAATCGATATAAAAACAAGTACTAAGGGGTGGAGTTCTTATGATAAAAAGAATGAAGATAAACATTTTCAATTAATATTATATAAAAAATTCTTCTCTGAACAGTATGGAATACCTTTAGATAAAATTGAAATTGAATTTTTAATTGTAAAAAGAAAAGTGTTAGATTGGGATGATGAAAAAATAATGTCCCCACATCAGGCATATAGAGTACAACAGTTTGTACCACCAAGTGGTAAAATAAAAATAAATAGAGCTAGCAATGCCGTAAAAGATTTTATAACAGAGTGTTTTAGTTCAAGTGGAAAAATTAAAGAAATAGATTACTTAAAGTCACCTTCTAAATGGAACTGTACATTTTGTCCTTATGGAGAAGATAAAGAACTATGTGGGGCAAAAGCACATTTTGAGTAATACTTATATATGTATAATAAACGTTTTAATAAATAAAGATTATGTCAACAAAAAAACCAATGACACTAACGAGTGTTAAAGTCAAAAGCGATTTATTCGAGAATTTTAAAATTGAATGTGTAAAGCGTAAATTTTCTTTCCAAAAACTTGCCGACCGTAGCTTATTTTTGTATCTTACAGATGAGAATTTTCGTAAACAAATTACTAACCAAATTAATCTCGAAATAAAGGAAAATGAATAAAGACTTTAAGTATATCCCTAAGGATAAAAGAAAAAAAATACTTTTAATATGCGATGATATTAGAGTACATTCAGGAGTAGCAACAGTAGCTAAAGAAATAGTAGTCCATACAGCTCACCATTTTAATTGGGTACAAATGGCAGGTTCAATTAACCACCCAGAAAAGGGTAAAAGATTAGACTTATCTGAAAGCACTAATAATATAGCAAAAATAGATGATTCTCATGTAATGTTGTACCCTATAGATGGATACGGTGATGCTAATAGCATAAGACAGTTAATAGAATTAGAAAAACCTGATGCTTTAATGTTAATTACAGATCCTAGATATTTTATACATGTTTGGAATATGGAACAAGAGATTAGAAAATCAATTCCAATTACTTACTTAAATATATGGGATGATTACCCTGCTCCAATGTACAATAAACCATATTACGAAGCTTGTGATTTATTAATGGGTATATCTAAACAAACAGTTAATATTAATAAATTAGTATTAAAAGGACATGAAGGTAATAGAATATTCAAATATATCCCCCATGGGAAAGATACAACACAATTTTACCCTATAGATGATAACGATTTAAATTATATTAACTTTAGAAAATCTTTATTTAAAAACAAAGAGCCTAAATTTATTCTTTACTTTAATTCAAGAAATATTAGAAGAAAACAAATACCAGATGCTATGTTAGCATTTAGATCATTTTTAGATTCCTTACCTAAGGAGGAAGCCAAAGATTGCTACATGGTACTAAAAACAGAAAAAGTAACAGATGCTGGAACTGATTTACCTAAAGTTAAAGAATATTTTTTTAATGAAAATTATAAAGATAATGTAATTTTTATAGATCAAAAACTTTCAGAACAACAATTAAATTGGTTATGTAATATGGCAGATGCTCATATTTTACTTACTTCTAATGAAGGTTGGGGGTTAGCTAATACTGAAGCTATGTTAGCAGGGACACCTATTATTGCAAATGTAACTGGTGGAATGCAAGATCAAATGAGGTTTGTTGATAATGATGGAAAATGGTTTGAACCCGATGCTAATGTGCCTTCTAATCATAGGGGTACTTATAAAAAACATGGTGAATGGGCATTCCCAGTTTACCCAACTAGTAGATCAATTCAAGGTTCACCTCAAACTCCTTATATTTTTGATGATAGATGCAAGTGGGAAGATGCAACTGACAGAATTAAAGAATGTTATAAACTAGGTAGAAAAGAGCTAAAAAGAAGAGGATTAAAAGGAAGAGAATGGGCTTTAAGTGATGAAGCAGGATTTACATCTAAACATCAAGCTCAAAGAGTAATGAGTGCTTTTGATGAATTATTTAATACTTGGAAACCACGAGAAAAATATGAAGTAGTAAATGCTAATGAATATAAAGGCCAATTTTTAAACCATAAAATTATATATTAATGAATAAACCACGTTTTGTAATTAGTTGCCCATATGACACATATTCTGGATATGGGGCAAGATCAAGAGATATAGTAAAAGCTATAATTGAATCCGATAAATATAAAGTAGAATTATTATCACAAAGATGGGGCTCAACATCTTGGGGGTTTTGTAAAGANCACCCTGAATGGCAATTTTTATACCAACATGCCGCAAAGCAAGATTGGCAAAAATCCCAACCAGAATTATGGATGCAAGTAACAATACCAAATGAATTTCAACCTGTTGGGAAATATAATATAGGCTTAACAGCAGGAATTGAATCCACAGCTTGTAAAGCTGAGTGGATTGAAGGGTTAAATAGAATGAATATGAATTGGGTTTCTTCAACTTTTGCTAAAAAAACATTTGAGAGTATATCTTTTGATAAGCAGGATAAAAAAACAAATCAAATTATAGGAAAAGTAAAATTAGAAAAACCTGTTAATGTTATTTTTGAAGGTGTAGATTTAGGTACTTATAAACCACTTAAACCTTCTGAGGTTAAATCTATTGATTTAAAAAATATTAAAGAAGACTTTTGTTATTTATTTGTAGGACACTGGATGCAAGGAGATCATGGTCATGATAGAAAAAATGTAGGTGTACTAATAAAATCTTTTTATGATACATTTAAAACTGGGATGGGTAAAAAACCTGCTTTAATTTTAAAATCTTCAATGGGAGTTGCCTCCTATATAAGTAGAGATAGTATTTTAGATAAAATTAAGCGAATAAAAGATACTTATGGGGATGTTAAGCTCCCCAATATTTATTTAATTAGTGGAGAATTTGATGANTCAGAAATGAATGAATTATATAACCATCCAAAAGTTAAAGCAATGGTTTCATTTACCAAGGGTGAAGGGTTTGGTAGACCTTTATTAGAATTTGCTACTACAGGAAAACCTATTATAGCATCTGGTTGGAGTGGACATACTGATTTTTTAAAAACTGATTATAATGTTTTATTACCTGGCAGATTAGAAAATGTACACCCAAGTGCTGCTAATGATTGGTTAGTTAAAGAAGCTCAATGGTTCCAAGTCGATGAAAAAACAGCAAAAAGTTCTTTAAAGCAAGTATATAAACATTATAAAGATTACTTAAATAGATCTAAAAAACAAAAACAATACATTAAAGAAAATTTTAGTTGGGATAAAATGAAAAAATTGGTAAATAAAAATCTTGAAAGTAATGTTCCAGATCTACCAGTTCAAGTCCCGTTAAACTTATCTAATATAGGTTTACCTAAATTAAATAAAATATAAAATATGAATAAGGATGAAATAATAAATTGCCCTAAATCTGGAGGTGATTTATGTTATAAAACAGAAATAAATAAAGATATTACTAACTATTATAGTTTATCTTGTGGTTTTTGGACCAATACTTTAATGTTAGAGGATTCTGAATTTTATAAAGAACAAGTAAATGTTTTACCAGAAATCTATAAAGATTTAGCTTGGGTTGATCCTAAAACTAAATTAATATGGCTACCTAATACTGTTAATGTTAAAGAAAATGGTATGGTATTCGCTTCGGGTGCTGATATTGAAAATTGGAGTTGGGGAGCTGTAAAAGCAATTAAAATTCCAAAAAAGGATCAAGAAAAATATAAAGGAGAAAAACATAGGGCAGATATGTCTACCATAAAATATTTTAAAGAACGTGATTTTATAGATGCTCTTTCTTATATTGGACTCCTACCAGAATAAATATGAAAATAAGTTATGCAATTACAGTATGTAATGAGATCCTTGAAATACAAAAGCTACTCTCATTCCTAAACACTCATAAAAGAGAACAGGATGAGGTAGTGGTACTGTATGACGAAACTAACGGAGATCCAATCATAAAAAGCAACCTACTAAAAAACCCAACAATACAATTTCATTCAGGTAAGTTTGATGGGCATTTTGCAAATTGGAAAAACCAATTAACTGATTATTGTTCAGGAGATTACATATTCCAAATAGATGCTGATGAATACCCCAATAAAGAGTTAATTGAAACACTTCCATTTTTATTAAAGATGAATAAAGATGTAGATGTTATGTTAGTACCTAGGATAAATACTGTAAAAGGACTAACTCAAGACCATATAGCAAAATGGAGATGGAGTGTAAATGAAAAAGAATGGGTAAATTGGCCTGATTATCAGTGGAGAATTTATAAAAACGATCCTACTATAAAATGGATAAATAAAGTCCATGAACGTTTAGACGGGTTTAAACAGTATGCTACTCTACCTATGGAAGAAGGATTTGCTCTTAACCACCCAAAAAATATTAAAAGACAAGAGAAACAAAACGAATACTATAATACATTATGAGACAATGGTTTATAATAGCTGATCAAATTGTAGATTCTGGGTTTGATGTTAATTATTTGGGAGTACCGAAAGATGAATTAAAAAACATACAAGATGTCCACCTTCCAAAAGATTATGATGGGTGGTTTCCTTTTATGGGTATGTGTTATAGTTTAGGAGATTTAGGAATTAGAAGTGGTATTTTTGAAGCATTAAAGAAAAAATATCCTAAAATTAAAATAGCTTTACCCACAAAAGAATATGTAGAAAAAATGGTGCCTGGTATTGACAATTGGAGCTATCAGGGTAAAAATAAGGCGCTTGATAATAAAGATATAATACATAAGAATAATCCTTATATTGATAAATTTTTTACTCAAGGAGAGTTTGATAGAATATTTACAGATCACGATCGTTGTTATAGTTCGTTATTACATGATGGCGAAATGATAAGATCATGTGACGAACCTTTAGCAGAACAAATTTTAAGAAGATTTGGTTTTACAGATAAGGATTTAAAAAATATAGATTCAAAACCTAAATTATATTTTGATCAAGAAGAAATAGATAAATGTGAAAATATTATTAAGGAAAATTTTGGTAAAGAACCATATGGGTGTTTGTTATTTGCATCTAGGATAGAGCATTTACAAGGTAGATGGGATTATGATCATTATTTAATAAAAGAAACAAAGAAATATCATAATAAACCTGTATTTTACTTTAGTGAATTTGATATTAATAAAACAGAATGGGGAGAATGTTTCCCTAATAGTATAGATTTTTCTAAATTAGGGTTATCACTAAGAGAACAAATTTATATTAAGAGTAGAGCTTTATTTAATATAGGATATCAAGCTGGTATAACTGATGTCTCAAGCGGACAAGGTACAAAAACCATAACTTTATGTCCTTACAATACCATAAGAGAAAATTGTGTTAGAGGAACAAAGTATGTTTATAAAGACGGATCAGTAAAACAGTTTTAAAATGAAAATAGCATTTTTTACAGAAATGGAATTTCAGGGTAAAATCCCTAGAAATCACCCTAACATGAGAACCGAATTTGCTTGGATTGTAGCTTTAGAGGCAAACCATTATAATTTAAAAGATAATTTAAATCAAAAATATGATTTAGGGATTGTTATTAATTCTAAAAAACACCCAGAATGGGTAGATATTACAAGATTAAAACAATATTGTACCCAAGTAGCTGTAATGCAAGAAGGCCCATTTTGGTTGTTTCAAGATTATAAATTACAAAATCAAATCCATTATTTTAATAATTTGACTAATGCTGATATTATATTAGCTCATAACGAACAAGATAAAAAATATTATCAAGGGTTAACTAACCATCCTGATGTTAGGGTTATGCCCTCACTTATGATTGAGGACCCAATAGGTACTTTACCTATTGAGGACAAAAAAGGCATTATGATAGGTGGAAATATGGTAAGTTGGTATGGTGGTTTTGATTCTTATATACTAGCATCATCAGTAACAGAAGAAATCTATTCTCCTAAAATGGGAAGAGCAATCCAGGGTGAAGAACAATTAGGTATAAAACAACTCCCTTACTTACAATGGGATAAATGGATACAAGAATTACATAAATGTAAGATAGGTATTCATATGATGAGAACACATGCCGCAGGTACATTTGCTCTTAACTGTTCTTATCTAGGAATACCTTGTATAGGTTATAAAGGATTAGATACTCAAAATATTCTACATCCTAATTTAACAGTAAAAGATGGTGACTTAAATACGGCTAGAAGCATTTTAAATAAATTATGGAATGATTTGGATTTCTATAAAGAACAATGTATATTAACTAAGCAATTATATAAACAATATTACCATGAAAATATCTTTAATTCAACCTTCAAGAAACAACTTGAAGTATCTTAAATGGAGTTATAACTCTATTAGAAAAAACCAAGGAGAACATGAAGTAGAAATATGTGTAGCTGATGATGCTTCTACTGATGGTACTTGGGATTGGTGTTTAGAAATGATGGATAAAGATCCTTTATTTAAGGCACATCGCAATGAAGGTCCTAAAAGATTAGGTCATACAATTTTATATGATACATTAATAAATGACGTGGCTACAAATGATATAGCTATGATTTACCATGCTGATATGTATTTATGCCCTAATGCGTTAACATCAATTGAAAAACATATTAAACCCGGAGTAATTGTATCATTAACTAGAATAGAACCACCACTTCATCCTGATGGTCCTGAAAAAGTTTTATGGCATGGAGGTGTAGAACCTGAAGAATTTTTAGAGGAAGCTTTGCTTAAAGAAATACCTAAATTTTCTGATAGTGAAAAAATAACTGAGGGAATATTTGCACCTTGGGCATTTTATGTAAACGATTTTCAAGAAATAGGAGGGCATGATCCTTTATACGCCCCCCAGTCAAAAGAAGACTCTGATATATTTAATCGTTTTCAATTAAATGGTGTTAAGTTTAAGCAAGTGTGGGATGGTTTTGTTTATCATATGACTTGTAGAGGAAGTAGAAGAAATGTTAAGGATAAAGCAAAAAACATTTATGAAGATAGTCCTGAATGGTTAGAACAAAATGCAAGATCAACTCGTAATTTTATTCGTAAATGGGGTCATTTTGTTACACATGATGAATATATGAAACCAATTATTTCTCCTAAATACAATATAGGTTTAATTGTTAAAAATTGTAACGATTCCTTAATACATGCTTTAGAACCTTGGGCTGATACTTTGTATGTAGATGAAGGTAATATACCTACTTTAATTAAAAATTATATTAAGAATGAACAGGTAAATACTATTATAGATTTAAATGATCGTATAAAACCCTATGACAATGAAAAAAATTGTGAGATATTAATTGATATAGATGGTACTACTTTTGCTCAAGAAGATTATAAAATATTAATGAAATTACCTGAAATTATTAAGGATAGTGGCAGTATTGGAAGGTTTGCATTAAATAATCTTAAAGTTGAAATAGTCCAAATGAATGAATATCAGAAGAATTTAATTAAATTATGAATATAGGAATAATAGGTCAAGGGTTTGTTGGAAATGCTATATATCAAAAATTTAAGAACTATTATAAAGTAAAGACTTATGATATAGTAGAGGATAAATGCAATTCATCTGAACAAGAAACATTAGACAACAAAATTGTATTTGTGTGTTTACCAACTCCAATGAAATCAGATGGTAGATGTGATACTTCTTTAGTAGAATATGCAATTAAACGATGTTCTGAATTTGGTATTGCAAAAACTGTGGTAATTAAATCAACAGTAACCCCAGGAACTACCTCTAAAATAAATTCATTATATCCTGATATGGATATAGTTTTTAACCCTGAATTTTTAACTGAAGCTAATGCCGTAGAAGATTTTAATAAACAAAATAGGATAATCTTAGGAGGGCCTAGACGATCTACTACTAAATTAAAAACATTATATAGAAAGATGTTCCCAGATATTGACATTATTAAAACGGGTTCAACTCATGCTGAAATGGTAAAATACCTTACTAATACTTTTTTAGCTACTAAGATATCGTTTGCAAATGAAATATTTCAAATTTGTGAGGGGTTAAAATTAGACTATGATAAGGTAATTGAATACGCCACACTTGATAAAAGGCTAGGTAAATCCCATTGGGCTGTACCAGGACCAGATGGAGATTTTGGGTTTGGAGGCCATTGTTTTCCCAAAGATCTACAGGCTATACTCAATTTATCTGAAGATCTTGACACAACCAATAATGTGCTATGTGCAACACAGGAAACTAACAATAATCTTAGAAAAAATAGAGATTGGGAAAATATGAAAGGAAGAGCAATATTATGAAAGAAAAAGAATATAAATTAGGATTTACAGCTGGTAACTTTGACCTATTACACCCAGGTTACATAGTTACCTTTGAAGAAGCAAAACGTCATTGTGAGAAATTTATTGTTTTTCTCCAAAATGATCCTTCGTTACATAGAAAATCAAAATACAAACCAGTAATTCCTGCTTGGGATAGGTATAAAGCATTAATGTCAATTCAATACATTGACGAAGTTTATATGTACCAAACTGAAGAAGAATTACTTAATTTAATTAAAGTATTTAAACCTGATTTAAGAATATTAGGTGAAGATTATTTAGGTAAGCAATTTACAGGTGATGATTTACCTATTAAAGTAATTTATACCTCCAGATCACATGGTTGGTCAACTACTAAATTAAAGGATTTAATTACAAAGCAAACTATAAAACAAAATCCAGATATGATAAATGGAAAGTAAAATACCTATTTATACTGATAATAGAGGTGAATTTATTCCTTATGATTTAGAAGGTTGGAGCCAAATGAATATTAGTACCAATAAATTTAAATATACATTTAGGGGTTTACATTGGCAAACTAACCCATCACAAACTAAATTAGTTAAAGTTATACAAGGAAAAGTTATAGACATTCTTTATGATTTAAACTCAACAAATGTTGAATTTTATGAATTAACTAAAGATAATGATTTATTTGTACCTAATAATTATGCTCATGGCTTTTTAACATTAGAACCTAATACTATATTTACTTATTTAGTTAAAGGGGAATATAACCCTAAAAATGAATATAGTATTGTTTGGGATTCAATTCCAGAAGTAAAATCTATGATTGAATCTTACACTACAGCAGACAAATTAACAATTTCAGATAAAGATAAAATAGGAAAATGAGAATAGTAATTACAGGAGCATTAGGGTTTATTGGATCACACTTTGCAAAATATCTATTTAATCTAGATGATGATATTAAAATATTAGTAATAGATAATTGTACTTATGCAGCTAATAAAAATAATTTAAAGGGAGTTACATATGAACATTTACATAGAGATATTTGTGATGTAACGGCTGAAGATTTAGGTGAATATGATTATTTAGTTAATTTTGCAGCTGAGTCTCATGTTGACAATTCAATTAAAGATGGAAGACCATTTGTTAGAACAAACGTGGAAGGTACATTTAATTTATTAGAAGTAGCAAGACAAAACCCAAATTTAAAGAAATTTGTTCAAATATCAACTGATGAAGTTTATGGAGATATGGATGATTTAGGCCCTGGTGTTCTAGCAGATGAAGAATTTAGTATAATTGGATCATCATATTATTCATCAACTAAAGCGTCTGCTGATTTGTTAGTTCAAGCAGCTGGTAGAACATATGGGTTACCATATTTAATAACTCGTACGTGTAATAATTATGGAGAAAACCAACACCAAGAAAAATTATTACCTACAATAATTAACTGTGTTAGAAATAATCTTAAAATTCCTATCTATGGGGATGGCCAAAATGTAAGAGAATGGATACATGCTGATGATAATTCAATGGTAATATTTAATTTATTAAACTCAAACAGTACTGGTATACATAATATAGGCTCAGGTGAAAGATATACTAATTTACAAATAATTGAAATTATAGAAAAGATATTAGGTTATCAACTAGAATTAAAATTTGTAGAAGATAGAAAAGGTCATGATAGAGCTTATGGTTTATTAACTAAATATAAACCTATATTAAATCATACTTTAATAAAATATCTACAAACAAGTTTGGATACCATATAAATAGTTCGTATATTCACGCCTAATTTAAAAAGGTTATATATTTATGCGACAGACTATTAAAACCCCCCGTACTGTGAAAATGATTCCATGTATTAAATGTAAAAATGATATGCCTGAGTTAAGATTAACTCAATATGGCTATAAAGTGTGTGTTAATTGTTCCACAGTTGGTACAAAAAGAGGTGTACCTATAATGAAAGGCACAGGTGATCATACCTGGACAGAAACTATTATAATGGAGGAAGATCAATATGAACAATTTGTAGTAGCATCCGCTCTTGAACGTGGTGATACAAATGCTGCTAAAGCAGAAATGCTTAATATGGATAAAGAGGATCGTAACTTACAAGGTCCTTACCAGATTATTAATAATGTAGATAAAGATAGAAGCTAATGCCTAAGGCAAAACCACTATCCAAAGAACAAATTGTAGCAGCCCAAGCGAAAACTAAATCGAATATGGCTGCTGCAAGATATCTTCATGTATCATATCAACATTATAAACGATATGCTAAGTTGTATAAATTATTTGATGGGCATAAAAATCAAAGTGGTAAAGGCATCCCTAAATTTTTAAATAACGGTAAAAAAGACCCTGCACTTTTAGATATAATTGAAGGTAGAGTAAATGCCGCTTCATTCTCACCTGCAAAAATTAAGTATAGGCTTATTGAAGAAGGATATTTATTAGAAGAATGTTCAATGTGTAGTTTTAAAGAACGTAGGGTACTTGATTATAAAATGCCTTTATTATTACATTTTAAAGATAATAATAAATCTAATTATAGTAAAGAAAATACTGAACTATTGTGTTATAATCATTATTTTTTAACTGTAGGAGATATTTTTACTGAAAAAGATGTTAAACAAATAGAATCTTCCCAAGAACATTTTGGCACTACAGATAAAATAGAATGGGAAGTTGATGATTATCATTTACAACGTTTAAAAGAATTAGGGTTAGATGGAGATGAAGATAATGTTAATCAATACATAAGTAGGATATGAAAAAAGCAAGATCTATAGATAAAAAACATCATAAAATTACACGAGACTATGATAAACAAAAATCTAGACATTTAGAAAAATTAACTGACAAAATGCTTAAACAAGATGAAAAAGCAAAACAGTTAAAATCAAAAACAATGAAGGGTGATTTTTTAAAAAACTTTTAATATGAAATTTAAACATAATTGGGAATTTAATACTACAGAAGAACTAAATAACATTTTTACCGAAGGAAAAAAAGAACTAAATGATCTAATCGTAGACACTGCTATAAAAAATTTAAAAACAAAAAGAGTAACAATCCCAGTAGTATCCATTTATACTAAAGACGAAGATATGACTTTTGATGTTATGATTGATCGTCCTGATATGGTTGAAACATTAGAACAAAACTTGTTAACAATGGAAGAATATGAAGATTATGAGCGTTGTCAACAAATAGTTAAAGCATTAGATTATTTAAAATTAAATTCTTAATTATGAGAACATTTTTATTATTACTTATATTATTTATTACACCTGTAAATAATCATCCACCTCAAGAATTGCCTATATTAAAAACTAAAGATGTAGAAGAAGAAGTTGTTGAGATTAAGGGCATGGATGAATTTCTATTTGCTATGGGTTATCAGGAATCAGGTAATAGGTATTTTATTGTAAATAGATATGGTTATATGGGTAAATACCAATTTGGTAAATCAACATTAAAAACATTAAAAATTAAAGTTACTAAGGAAGCATTTTTAAATAGTCCTGATTTGCAAGAATATGCTATGCAAAAATTACTTTTATATAATAAAAAAAAGTTACAAACTTATATAGATAGGTTTGATGGTAAAAAAATAAATGGTATATTAGTAACAGAATCAGGTTTATTGGCTGCTGCTCATTTAGGTGGAGCGGGTAGTGTTAGAAAATGGTTTAGAAATGGTAAAGTAAGAAAAGATGGTAATGGGGTAAAAATAACTACTTATATGCAGCGATTTTCTGGTTATAGATTATATTTATAATAAAAATTATGGCTAAAATTGTTGTAGGAACTTTTATACCAAGTAGAAATAAAAAAAGACCAGGAGTTCACTCAAAAAATAATACTAGTAAAAGTAAAAAAAGTAAAAATTATGTCAAAGCGTATAGAGGCCAAGGAAAATAATATGCATCTAAGTACTATATCACTTTTTAGTAATATGACTGATGAAGATTTTCTTGCAATACACAATGCCGGGCAATTAAAAAATTTATGTAATGCTCTAAGTTTAGACTTACATAGCGCAAATAATAAAAAAACCAATACATATATTGCATAAAATATTTATTAAATATCACTATTAACTTTTTTTTATATATTTATAACTAAACAAACATTAAATAAAAATGATCTATACAGCAGAAAATCCAGGAGAATGGCATCAATGGAAACAAAAAACAGCCAATAAAAATCTACCTTTAAATGAAGCAAAACGAAAGTATCTTAAGGAGCAATTGCTTTTTGAAGATCAATATACTAATTTTGCATTAACTCAACAAGCAATTCAACAACAAAGGGCTCAAACTGGAGGAACATCCTTAAATGGTATTAAAAGTGTTGCTTTTGATGCATCACCAGTATTTCAAACAAATACAGGTAATACACAAACATTAAAAGTTATTTTTGCAAAACCGGTATTAGTTACAGGTTCTCCATTAGTTACAGTAGCAAATAATCAATTTGGAGGAGGAACGGCAGCAACATTTGACTACACATATAATGCAGGTTCAGGTACAAATGAATTAACATTTCAACATATTCATCCAGCAGCAGTAGTTACAGCCCAAGGGTTTTCAGCTAACGTTGTAGCTATAGGTTCAAACTTAGCACCTATAGGTACTATAGTACAACCAACAAATGCTATAAATGATGTATATGAATTAACAGATACTGATTATACAACATCAGGTGATGGAAATGGTCTTTCCCTGCAAGTAGAGATTGATGGAAATCAAATTACTAGCGTAATTTGCACAACAAACGGAAACGATTTTATCCCAGGTGAAGTAATTTCATTTGCAAATGGTTCTTTAGGAGGTACCTCAGTAGGAGGTTCTATTACAGTAGCAACTAGTGCACTTCGAGCAGATACAGTTAGTTTTGCAGCAGGATCTAAAGTAACATTAAATAGTGGAACTATAATAACAGGAGATGGTTCATTCAATACTCAATATAATGATATTAATCGTAGACAAGGAACTCCTGCTTTAGATTTTAATTCAACATCAACTAAAACAGGTGTAGCAAGTTAAAATTAAATAAAAATAAATTAAAGATAAGCGCGTATTCATTTGGATACGCGCTTTATTTTTCGTATATTCACGTATAAAATAAAGGT
>JGI24540J26637_10000692_pt1 | contig 14392 bp, 2 predicted proteins | sample NorSeaMetagenome_FD_26637 | JGI IMG/M metagenome (IMG submission 26637)
AGGGATGGCAGCGAGAGGCAAAGTGTCTTCTTTATTGACCTCAGTGAGGGGGCGATGGACGGAGTGTTTCTGTTGTCTGGTTCTTCTAAGGCTTCTTCTGAGGTTCCTTCTGAAGGTCGTACGTACAATAATAATGGTCGCCGCACCATGGGTAGCTTCGGCTATGGGAATGACGACCATGGGAGCTACGAGGGCCCTGTTGATGTAGGTTACGGGGGTGACGACTACAGGAGTGACGACTACGGGAGTGAAGACCACGGGAGTGATGATTACGGGAGTGATGATTACGGGAGTTATGACTACAGTAGTGATAATTACGGGAGTAATGAGTTCGGGGGATACGATGGATATGATGGATCAAGCTATGGCTATGGAACGGGTAGTGGATACGGCAGTTATGAAAGCTACCATGACAACTTCGGGCAGGAAGGTTCTAATCTTCCCTCAATGACGCTGTTTGTTAGCCCCAATGGCACCGTGAGTGACGAAGTTTGCTCTGGATGCGTTGCCCGTAAGGGGTACCTTGTATACGATAGTAACCTTGTGGACACCAACGTGGACTCCATTGAGGTCGGCATTACTGCAAGGGAGCATTTCTCTGGGAAGTTTGATGTCATGGTTGTCACTATGGTTATTGACGGAGCCCAGATGCCTTATGGGGGCTATGATGAGGACCAAGAACAGTATAGCGAAGAGATCACAGCCGTCTTCACACCTGTCGTTGATTTTTCTCGCATCTCTTTTCGTATTGAACCTGTACAGGAAGATCATTCTGCTTTGCTCTATATCTCAGATATAGCAATAATAGACTCTGATTCGGAAGATATTCAACTTTTGATGTTTGAGTCACTTTTTGGTGGAGCATCGGATATTGAGAAAGTTTCATTTATCGCTGATTCAACCTTAATTCAGCTAAATGGAACAACTGTTCAGCACGACCTTACTACTGGAGAATTACATATAATATCTCAACATCATGGACGCCAACTGCTAAATTACTCTGAAAGCGGCTTTGGTAGCAGCTATGGCGCTGGTGCTAACAGCTATGGCTTTGATGCCGACAGTGGAAATAGCACATTTGCAGGAAGCTATGATTATAGTCATGGCTCTGGCGGCAGTTACAAGGATAGTGAATCTCTTGAAGATCACCACGACGAATACATTGCAAGTTCGTTCGACGCAAGGCTCATTCCGTTAGAGTTGGCAGGAACAACTTTTGCTGTATTCTTTCTTCCTACCGATTACCAAGAAGCAACTGTCAGATTCGAACCCAGAAAGGATTCCTCTGGCACAACAAATTTTTTCCTTGTACAAGGTATGACTGACGGAAAAGCTATTGCCATTGAGTCACATCCTTTCGACGTGAAAGTCATGCCAGTTGCTGACGAATTTATCCTTGAATTCCTTGATAAGGAGATTCTTGAGGGTGAATCATTTGCCATCAACATTAACGAGACTGTGCCAACAGACAAGGACTCAAGCGAGTACCTTGAATTGCTTTTCATTATTGACGAGGCCGACAGCCTCGTGCTGGATTTGAACTTGGTGGATCAATTTGGAAGCCTCGTCACAAGGATTGAACCTTTTTTTGGCCAATTTAACAACAGCTCTCACAGCAAAATTACCCAAGACGGCAAAGATGTTGCAGTGTACAATATAGGCGCGAATGGCCCGTTGAAGACTTCAAATTACGTACAAGTGCAACCACATCACACCTTTGGAGGGGTTTTTGAGATCATAGTCCACGCAACTGTTGTCGACATCTCCCCCAGCGAGACAAGCGAACTTGAGAAGTCATCATCCTTTACTCTTACAGTAGTTCCCCAGGTCTATCAGATTCCTCCTAATGTTCCCGACTACGTGATTACTGTTGAAGACGTTCCAATTGAGATCCCGATTACTGGTTTGAGTTTAGCAGATAGTGATGGGAGTGAAAAGGTTGAAGTTCGTTTACTCGTTCCTGATTCCTTTGTTGCCCCTCCCTACGTTAACGCATTAAAGGTGGTAACAACCGAAGGGGCGCATCCTGTATATTTAGATGGTTATCAATATGTGTTTTATGACCATAGCATCAACGAAGTCAGGCCAGCTTCTGGTTTTGTCAAGTCTGTAAACGAAACAATACTTAGATCCTACCTGCTGTACGATAGCGCACTAGAAAAACCTTCAGACTACGTATTCTTATCCATAGAGCTCTATAATCACTCTTCAACCATCATTCCGGTGGGCGAATGCTTCATTTATGTTTCTGTGGTTGACGAAGCGGCAGGCATGGTAGACGAGGATTCATTTGTACTACCATTTGGAGCTACAGTCGAGCCTGTTGTCGATTTTATCGACTTGGTAGTTGATAGGAGTGAAATGACGATTGACGAGGACAATGTTGGTTACTTACACCTAAGCAACTTTGATGTTATCGATCCTTCAGAAGCGCTGCACATGGTTCTGATCGAGGTCACTTCAAGCATGAACAGCAAGCTCACATCTGTAACTTTAGTCGCGGATGACGAGGTTATTCAGCCGACTACTGCATTTTTGAATGGGGAAGTTTTGGTCCTTGGTATTGATAATATGACCCTGCCCATCACACTTTGGGATTCTTTTCCTTCCGAGCTAATGGCAGGAGAGATCATGAATGCATATGTCCTTCCTACTAAGAGCACACCGTTATTTACTGGATTTGTATCTGATTTATCAGAAGATATGATGGAGGAGTATGTAAACACATATCTTCAACCCACGAGCGCTTCAGTGGCAACGATGAATATTTCATTTCATACCCAAGAACACTTCTCAGGCAAGTTCAATCTTGCTCTTTTGTCTACGATGGTAGACAAATTAGATGGAATGGTTGCTACTGCCTTCAACACCCTCAACGAGATTTTAACAGTTGGTGTAGAGATTGATGGAATGGAGGCTTTCAGTCTTGACAAATCTAGTGTCGCAGTGCTCGAGGACGAAGTCGCACAGCTTGTAATGGGTGGACATGCCGTAATTGATCCCAGTGAGCAAGCAATGTTTTACCTTGTAGAGGTAAACCCTTCTGGAAGCAATATTCTGTCAGTTGAAGTTTCATCCCAAGAAAACGACACTAAAGAAATCTCTCGACAGACCGGCGTTGTTGACCACGAAGGTTACCTGTCGATCAATGGGGAGGTTGTCCTTCAGCAAGTGGAGAATTTCGCTGGAGCTGGTTTCTACTCAGTCTACCAAATCCCCACCAGCAGCAATTCTTCTGTCACCCTCGACATCCAAGCAGATCTTCATTTCTCTGGTGCTATTGAATGTTTCTTCGGTGCAAGAGTTGAGGACGCCACAATAGACGATTTTGAGTACACTGAGGTCCACTCAGAGGTTGTCATTTTCTTTTACGAACCTGTCGTCGACAGCTTTTCTGTAACGCTTGATTCGCAGTTTGCAATAGTTGCCGAGGACTTTTCGAGCACCATCAAGGTCAGTGGTATGGAACTTGTCGATACTGATGGGAGTGAGACCACCCTAGCATATCTCGTTGAGGAAGGTGTTTCGTCATCAGATTCTGTCGTTGTCTCTGTTTCGGATTTCTTAGATGGTCCTGATCTGCCTCAGGTAATTGGGGCATTCGAATACGGGTTTGGCGTTACGGTCGGATCAGGCGATTACAAGGTGTGGGAGCTAGACGCTACCAAATCTTCTTTTGACCTTACAATAAGAACCGTCGCTCATTTCTCTGGTACTGTGTCTGCTAGGATTGTCGTCATGGTAACGGATTCTTCTCCAGAAACTGTCAGCCATGCTATTTCTGAAGACTCTCAACTTGTGGTTTCAGAACCGGTAGACTTTACCTTCACGCCCGTCGCCGATTCCCCTTTGTTCACTGTTTCCTCTTCCGTCAGCTGGGTTGGAACTGAGAACCAACCCTTTACCATTAAGGGCTCTGACATTTCCGTTGCTCTCAAAGATTCCGATTTATCAGAGACTCTACAGCTCAGCCTCGTAACTACATCGGACGAATTGGCAAGTGTCTCTACTGATGGAATATCTTTGTCTTCTGTATCGAATACTGATGGTGAAAAGGTTTACACTTTACCTACCACCTTTGATGAATTGGTCCTCACCCCTGTGGCCTATTTCAGTGGTAACATTCCCTTTACCTTTGTTGCAACTGCGACCGAGACTTCCAACGACGCCGAGTCAAATATCAACATCGAGAAAGTGCTCGTTATTAGGGCGGTGGCCAACACACCGGCGCTTACTACATTCTTAAATTTGCAACCAGGTGAAACTATAAATGAGGACGGAGAGTTCGAAATGGTCGTGTCTAATTACGGAAGTGTCGACACTGATGGTTCGGAAGACTCAATGTTGAGGCTTTACTGTGACGACCTCATGGCTGCTCCCATTTATGTCAACGATGTCGCGATCTTTAAGACGAACTCAACAGATTGGGTGCTGGAGTACTTGTACCCAAATAACCAGGAAAGGTACGCCTTCATGGCGAAATACCCTAAATTCTTTGAGATTCCCACGTCTGTTGCACAACCTGTGCTGAGAATGCACGGCAAGAAAGATTTCAGCGGAGAGGTTAAGTTCAGCCTTGTGTCTGTGGCAACAGAAATAGATAACGTGGATGGTGGGTTTTCAGTAGCGGTTTTAGAGGTTGAGAAGTCCGTCGTGTATGAACCTATCGTCGACCCTCCAACATTTGCAGTCCAGAGCAAGATGACAATTGCAGGGAGGAAGTCGGCCACTTATAACCCCAGTAAGTCAATTTTTCTTTACACAGCGCCACTCAAGGTCGAGGCTTTGCGCCTGACCGATATCGATGGGTCCGAGACATTAACGGTCATCTTAGTTGAGCTTACTGGGGGTCTTGAAGCTATTTACGTTGATGGTGAAGCAATTGCCCCTTACCAAAATGTCGGTGGCAGCAACTACTATAGCATTGCCCCTGAATTCGCCGAGAAAATCCAACTCCTCCCCGAAATTGATTACAGCGGTTCGATCCGAGTCGAGCTCAGAGCCACCAGTACTGAGACAGCCACAGGTCAGACTGCCTATACACAAGGCTTGACCACTCTCGACATTGTTGGAGTCGAGTTCTCGAAGAAGACTATCTACGTCGCAGAAGGAAAATTTACTGACGAGTTTAACATGTATCTTGCTACCCCTTGCGCTGAAGACGTGGTAGTTATGGCCACGAGCCGTTTGGGCGGTGTCACCATTGAGCCAGAGTCCCTTACCTTCACCTCAACAAATTATGCGACGCCACAAACATTCCTTGTGCGCGCCATCAACGATAAGTTCATGGAACAGGCCCAACACCCTGACACGGTCATCCTCGATGTTGTCACATCAGACGAGACCTACGGTACGATGGTCTTGAGTGATATTGATGTTACCATCGTCGACGACGATTTTGCTGGTTGGGACTTGGAGGAGAACGGGGAAAACCCTTTGACAATTTCTGTCGGCGAGGGGGTGGGATATGTTGAATATAGCTTTCAACTGACATGCCAGCCCAAGTACAAGGTCCAGATTGACATTACCGGACTCACAGACAACTTGAAATTGGAGTACTACGATGGTCTCCCTGCAGATTATGAGAGGGGGGAACCTTTCCTCGTTGAACCTCCACGGGACCAGATGAACATTACAATCACCAACTCTGTTGATGACTGGAAGGTCTTTAGGACCATTAGGTTGACTTGGGGCGATGATAATGTCGCAAATAACGATTTTAAGAGTGTCATTCACCACAATTTCAGGAGCGACGATAATTACTTTTCCGATCTCAACAACTTTGCCCCTGGCGATGTCACCTTAAATGTAGAAGAAGACGACTTTGCCTCTATATTAGTCAGCACGTCATCAATGTCATACTCGCCTGTTAGCAAGCTTTTGGCCACAGCCGACCAGGGAGGAAATAGTCTGAACGGGGATAAATTCTTTGTGAGTCTCGGCTCAGAGCCTTCCTCTGATGTTACAATTGGCTTTGGTGGATTTAGCTCCCAATTTATTCTTGAACCGGAGAGCCTCACTTTCACCGCGAACAATTGGGACACTGCGCAAAAAGTCAAGGTCGGGGCAGAAAGCAACAATGCAATGGACCGAACGGAGATTATTTCTCCTTCAATCAGCTCATCTGATTCAAAGTACAGTGAAATACAGATGGGGAATATTTATGCTAGCGTTGTCATCACGCTAGATGCCGTTAGTCCTCCTGTCATTGGTTATGCTGTGTTTGCAAACAACGGGGGGGGCTCTTTGTTGTCATTCGTTGGCGATCAAGGCTACGCTTCCAACAAGGCGGGTTTGAGCGGAACCTTCTCTTGTTCCGAGTTTTTAGACGTATCGCTCATGGAGGAGACTAATGAAGGACGCCATATTGGTGATTCGCCTTCGTGCAGCTGGGGTACTAATCTAGAGATGGCAATCACTTTTGGTTTTGGTCCTACTATTCTGCCTGGCGACACGATCAGGGTGAAGGGAGACTTGCTCATGAGTGACTGGCCGGGTGCTAGTCTTTACATGGCGGCCTCTGGCACTTTGTTGATTGACCCAACTGATCCTATTAAGCCAGAAACCAAAATTATTTCCCCCTCTTCCATCGGTGTATGCGACGAGCTTGAACTTGATGGCAGTTCAAGCACAGGAGGAGCTGGCCGGGCTATGAAGTTCAAGTGGAGGCTTGAAGAAGGCTGGCCTGAACACGATTTTGTCAACATAACTTCCTTTTTTGATTCCGTCAACGCGTTGGGAGATAATGGTGTGAATAAGTTGACGGACGACTTGTCCATCGCCAAGGGACTTTTGAAACCAGGCACTGATTATACGTTCAGGTTGCAGGCAATCAATTTCTTTGGTGCAAAGTCCAATGCCTATATGACCGTTAACAAGGGAAGCCTCCCAGCCCCCCTCGTCAAATTTTTCTCAAATGAAGTTTTCGTCACAAAGAGTGACGACGTCACATTGATGCTTGATGCCAGCCTACCGAATCTATGCCCGGACGCTGGATTGACTTTGAGTGATATGGGTATGGGTTTTGTTTTCAGGGAGACGACGGGCAATTTAGCCGCCGCTGGTTTGTCCATTGACGACGACCTCGACAATCCAACGACCATCAAAACGAAGAATAAGAGGAAGCTTTTCATCAAGTCAGACAGCCTCTTGCCCAACACTCAGTATATCTTTGAGGGCGAGGCTTACATGGATATTAACAATGATATTAGGAGCGTAGGAATAACCATCGTCAACGTCGGGCGGCAGCCTCTGAAGGCAGTTCTTAGTGGTGGAGATGCAAGGTCAACAGGGACAGATCAAGTCTTCATGCTCGATGCTGGGGAATCGGAGGATCCTGACGGCCTGTTAAACTTGCAGGACATGTACTTTACGTGGGTCTGTGCAAAGTGGACCGACGAGTTCGAATGGAACGCCGACGCCGAAATTTGGATAGGCGGATACACGAAGGACGCTTGTCCTGTGACGATGCAGGCCTACATGGTCAACGCAGGAAAGGGAAGCTATGAAATAGACATGCCTCAAGGTAGTCTATCCGTCGGCGAATATAAATTTTCTGTTTACGTCTCTGACGAGGCAGGCGATGCTAGTGTTATTGAAGGCATTTCGAGTTCTTCCACTGTCGTAACGGTAAAGTCTGGAGAGCCTCCTATTGTCGCAGTAAATGCTCCTGCGCAAGAGAAGTACAACGCAAATGAGGGTGACTACATGGAACTTGTGAGTCATGCTGAGACTAAGGGCTCTATTGTGAGCAGGTCGTGGGAGATGGTCAGTGGTGACGGAGACCCAACTCTGATATTTTATTCCAACCTTGACAGAAGTTCCATGATTATCAGTCTCGGAGATATGACACCAGCTAGCGTTTATGTCTTTAAGTACACGGTATATGATAACCAAGGTGCCAATAGCTTTGGCGAGGCTAGTGTCACGCTTTACACTAACGAACCACCTAGTAGCGGAATGTTCAACATTGCCCCCTCCATAGGAACTGTGATGGAGGACTCGTTTTCTTTTGCTGCAGACATTTGGCAGGACGACGACTTGCCTTTGCAGTATGCCTTCAAGTATATTATGGGGAAGGAAGTGGAAGGAAGCAGCGAGACGGCTCTTGGAGACTTTAGCCCTTCCACTAGCTACTCCTCCTTGCTCCCTCTTGGAGGCGGTGTGAACAACACGCTTACTGGTGTCGCTTACATTGCCGATAATTTCGCCGCTACCACAAGAAGGACACTTGAAGTTCGGTGTATCGATATGGTCTTAGCCGACGATGTCGACATAACAGAATTCTTGGCCAATAAGACGGACAGTCTTGTTGGTGATGCCTTAGACAGTGGCGATCCCGAGGCAGCTGCGGCTGTCCTTGGCGCTGTAGCAGGGATGCTTAACAGCGCAAGCGAGACAGATAATGGTGGTGGTGGTGGCGGTGGCAGTAACGGTGCAGATGAAAGTGAAGACGGCTACTACTATTACGAAGACTATGGTGCCTATGGTGCCTATGGTGCCTATGGTGCCTATGTTGATTCCGGCAAAGACGAGGAAGGTGATGAGACTGCTCCAACTGCCGCACCTACAACTTCGGCACCTACAGAGGCTGGTGCCACTGCGCCACCAACCCTGAGCCCAACTATGGCACCTACTGAGGACCCTGCTGAGGTCGCTGCGAGAGCTAAATTGAGAGAAAGTCTCTTGACAGCCATGATGCAGACAACTGAGATCTCTGACGTTAGCGAAGCTGCGCTCGAAGCCCAAAGTTCTGTTATCAACAGCATTTGTAAGGCCCCTAAGGAACTCACCCCCGAAGCACAAGGGGCTGCTCTTGGCAGCACAGGAGGCATGATGGAAGGAGCGATCTCAGCCGGGGTTGCCGCAAGCGAGGACACCAGCAAAGCTTCCGCGGGAACACTCAGTAGCCTGTGCGACAGTGACATGCTTGAGGGAGACACAGAGCAGGGCGAAAGAAGAATGAGGACGAGCAGAATGTTGGAGTCCATGGTTGATAACGGAAAAGTTGACTACTACGACGTTGCAGAGATCAGGAGACTCTCAGCCGAGGTCGCTCTTCAGTCTGCCGAGGAACTCAAGAATACCATGGGCTCTCTTTCTTCTGCGATGCTCGCAGGCTCTTTGGCAGGTATGCCACCCAAGACGATTATGAACAAGAACATAAGGCTCGCGAACGAAAGGAAGGAGCCATCTGAACTTGGCGAGGTTGGAATCCCGCAAAGGAAGGGGGAAATCAGAAGGAATAAACCCCAAGCCAATTTCAACATGCCCAGTAACTTCGCCAGCCAAGCGGGTGTAGATGGAGCTAGTTGTATCGACACCCAAGCGAATCTCATGTCTAAGAATCCTTACCAGGCAACTGGAGAATCTTTGAACAGCAACATGCAAGCTCTTAGCTTGATGCAGTGCGCTCCCGAGGCTGAGGAGGAGAGAAGAGCTAAGATGAGGAGGATGCAAAGGATCCTGGGAAAAGTACATGGCACTAGTGCCCAAGAGGACTTGGAGGAGGCCATGAAACACGTTGGAAGAAGGATGGAAGAGGATGCAAGCGGCTACATGAAGGTCGCCGGTCTTTCTACTCCCATTAGCATGGTCATCCCAAGGAATCCTAGCTCTGATGTGATTTTGAACGGCACCTGCAGCCAGAGGGGACAGATATTGGAATTCCAATGCAGTCAAGGGCTCGAAATATTCAATTGCACTTCTGGATACGAGGCTGCAGTGGCCTCAGAGCTTGCCTTGACCGGGAATGCCAGCGGCCCAATCAAGTATGTCGATGGATTGTCCTTTACGGTAAACTTTGAGTGCGGAGGGCCAACCTGCCAGTGGATGGACCACGAGACAATGAAATGGACAACGGATGGATGCGCGGAAGTTGGAAGGAACGACACAGTTATTGTCTGCGAGTGCAGCCACCTTACAGAGTTCGCTAGCCGGCTCCAGGCCGTTGCTGCCATGGCGAATGCGGTTCTCAGTCTGGCGGGGAGCCTGACTGTGGACGATATCCTCAACAATCTCGTCGTTCTCGTCACCCTCGTAGTTCTTTACTCCACTTTCATCCTAGGCTGCATTTACGGCAGGTATTTGGACAAGAAGGATGCTCTGAGGGACGAACTTTTGAAAAATGAAGACATCTTGAAGGATATCAACGCCAACGAAATGTGGAAAGAGGGGCTGGAAAAGTCGAAACTCAGGGATAAGATAGGCGCGCTACAGGTGGCGAGGGACTGGTGGGAGGAAATGAAGGAGAACCACAAAGTTGTCAGCGTCATTTTTGGATCCAAGGACAAAGCATTTAGCAGGCCCCAGCGGCTGACGGTTTTGCTCTTAATGATCATGAGTCAGATGTTTGCGAACGCCTTCCTCTACATTGTGAACGGGATTAAGGAGGGCCTGACGCCTGAGGAGAAGTTGGTCGATAAGATAATCTTTGGTGTCGGGGCGGCCCTCTTTGCCACCCCACCCGCGATCGTCATTGGCCTGCTTTACAAGAAAGCCGGGTGCATCAGGAAGGTCGAGGATGCCCTGGCTGACTTGGAAGAGGACAAGATTCCCGAGGGCATCAAGGAGGAGATCGTTGATAGGAGGGACGTTATCATGGCCGAAAGGGAACTCTTCAAGGCAAAGTACGCCCTGAAGGATACGAGGATTAACTTGACCAACGCGTTGAGAGCAAGTTTCTTCAGCGGTTACGCCGGCGGAAGGACCGACGTGACTGCGAAGGACAAGCTTGAGTTCAAGAAGGAGTTCGAGGAGAGCCTGGAGAAATGCAAGAAGAGGCTGGTCGAAGCCAAGGATGTCTTGAACAAGATGGTTACGAAAGATAAGGACCACACGAAGGAGAGGAAGAGGCAGGTCGCCCACGAGATCAACCAGGGCTTGGGAGACTTGAGGGATTTCAAGAACGTCATTAAGAAACAACTCAAGAAGATAAAACTCACGAAGGAGAAGCAGAAGGAGTTGAAACTCTCTAGGCTCACCGACGAGGAGAGGCTCCTGGTTGAGGCGGAGGAAGCTCAGCTCAAGAAATTGGGCTTCGCCGCCAAAATGCTTTACGCCCAATTCTCCAGCCCCTTCAAGGAGCTTCACAAGAAGAAGCAGACCCCCAAGCTGCTCCCTCAGTGGGTGAACTACATTGCATACACCATATCGTTCGGCTGGTGTGCGTGGTGCTTCATTTACGTGAGCCTCTTCAGCGTGTTTGTCAACAGCTGCAAGGACTGCGAGTGCGGCCTCTCCACGTGCTTGCCGTGTGACATCGTGGGTTGTAACTCGACCCAACAGGAGTTGTTTGGCAGGCAGAACTTTCAGAGGTGCGTGAGCTGCCCTGATAGCATGGTAAATAAGCCCGACGCTGACATTGGGAAGGACTGGCTTGAGAGTCTCCTTTTCGCAATGTTCTCGAGCTTTGTTATCAGTCAGCCTATCAGTATATTCATGAGCAAAGCTCTGCTGCCTCAGATTGCCCACAAATTCATCAAGGGCAAGTGGAAAAATAGGTCCGCCGAGGACGGCGGGGGAGCAGATGTAGACAAGGACATATTCCAGACCATCAGGGACGAGCACGTAAGGCTGGTGGCGAAGCACGAGAACGAGATTCAGAAGATGGGAGGGAAGGTTGATAAGGAGAAGGTCATGATCGGGGGTGAGATGGTGCCAAGCCTCATCGTGGAGAAGAATGCGGGGAAGAAGAAGAGAAGGAGAAGGAAGAAGAAAGGCGAGGTCGCTATTGCTCCTCCTGAGGAAGAGAAGAGCTCCGGAGAGGAAAAGGAAGAAATTGAGGACGCGAGGGAGGGAGCAAATGAGGGAGGAGGGGAGGGCAAGAAACAGAGGAGCAAGCTGGACGTTAACCCCCTTAAGGGTAAGAGCAGGGCCAAGGTAGTTGCGGGGAAGGACCCAGACGACGTGGTTGATAACTATGACTTTGGGTACTCCGTAGACGGCAAGGATATCGACGAGAGGAGGAGCTTCTTCAAGGAGGAAGCCAACCTGACGAGGACGATGCTCTTGGAGGGAAGGAACACAGAGGACGACAAGATTCAGGGAGGAGGGCTGGATGAGGTCATGGATCTGTTCGTAGAGAAAGAGAAGGTGTTGGAGGGAGAGGAGGGTAGAGAGAGCGAGGAAGAAGATGAGGAAGATGACAAGAGGAAGGTCGTCAAGGAGGTGGAGGAGCTAGAGAAGAAGGTTGCCGTGGAAGTGAAGGATGAGACGGAGGCGAAGGACGAAACGGAGTTGAAGGAGGAGACGAAGGTGAGGGACGAGACGGAGGCAAAGATGGAGAAAAAGAAAACGTCAGTTGACCTTGTTCCAAAGTGGAGGGACCCCATAACTGGCACTATTGTGGACGTAGAGAAGAGAAAGGATTACCTCAAAAAATCCAAGCCTTACAGGGACGTCTGGGAGGGTGTCCTGGCAAAGTGCGTCCAGAACCTTGGCAAGACGGAACTGGAAAGGAGGATCGCTGTGTTGAGCAGGGGAGCTGGGAAAGTGGCGACACCAAGCATGGCCTTCTGCGCGCTAGCTGAGTGCAATGGCGTCGTACATCATGCAATCACCAAGCTTCAGCTCGCGGGATATAGGGAGGAGATGAGATTGGCCGAGGAGGTATGCGACGTCCACCAGTACGTTAAGGTGACGAGAAAGTCCAAAAGTCCGAAGAAGAGCCCCAAGATCAAGAAGAGCCGAAATAAAAGGTCCTCCGCGGAGGATATCGAGGGGGGTATTCAAGGGAAAGAGGAGAGGGGCGAGGCGGCATTCTGGAGAGACCCTGTGAGCGGCGAGGTCATGAACGCACAAGCAAGGAAGCAGCACCTTCTCACCTCGGCGACGTACAAGTCATGCTGGGAGGAGGTTCTTGGGAAGCTCGTCCAAAGCGCGGGTAAGGGGGACATCGAGAAGAACATTGCAAGGATATGCGGTGCTGTAAAGGGGGTTAGTCCTGAGATTGCTTTCTGTAGTCTGGCGGAGTGCAGCAGACACTCGCAGCACAGCATCGTGAAGTTGAGGCACTCTGGGTACGTCGAAGAGATGAAGCTTGCGGTCGAGGTGTGCCAGGTGTCGCAGTACATAAGGGTGAGCCCGAAGAAGAAGAAGGAAAAAAAAAATTAGAAATATCACCTTTTGCTCGTCGCTTCGCTCCTCACAGGATGGATGTGGAACATTTTCTTCAATGAGGAGTTCCACAAGGCTTGTGGAAGAATCGGGTTCCTCATGGATGAGGGATTGCGCATTAAGAACCCCTCCTTCAGGCTCATGTGCGACTTGGTTGCCACCGACGAGCAGTGGGCTGGGGCTGCCACTAACCGTGTTATCAATAAGGCCATGGCGGAGGGGAAGTCTTCCCTCGCTCTCCTACCAGGTGGATTTCAGGAGGCCACCCTGTGCTCGCATGGGAAAGACCGCGTGTACGTAAAGAAACGTGCTGGTTTCGTCAAGTGCTGTCTGATGCGTGGGCATTCCATCGTCCCTTGTTACACGTTCGGCGAGTCTGACTGCTAAAAGTGCTTCTCTTGGCTTTTAGGGCCCATGCTCGCCCTCGCTAAGCGTAATATTCCTGCGGCGGCCATGTGGGGAGCGTGGTGGTGCCCAATATTGCCCCGCTCGGATGCCGAGCTCATCGCATTCATCGGGGAGGAGATCAAGTTTGTCAAAGATTGCCGAGCCCAGTAAAAAGATGAAATCAAGAAGTACCATGGACAATATATTGATGTCTTGCAGGCGGTGTTCGACAAGCACAGGGCTGAGGCTAGAAGACCGGGTGCGAAGCTAGAATTGTTCTAAACGAGGGCAGGGATCAGAGTAGGGGCTGTTCATAATTAGAATCATGAAGAGGAAATATCGGTTTATATACTTACTCGTACATCTCGGTGCAGTTGTCGGCGGAAATGAGGTTCCAGTGTCTCTGATTGCCAAGTTTGTCGCTACTTCTTCTTTCGGAGAGGGCGAGCGTGGTTTTTAGAACAAGCTATAGGAAGAGGATCTCTAACCTCAACACTTAAATTCTATCACAATATTGTCACTCCTGAACTTATACTACGCCGTTTATAGCCGTTCATAATTTAAAATGGACACCATGGGTACACTTGACTTAGATCCATCAACATTTTACGTACGAAACAATATAATATGCAACGTTACCCTGTCTAAGCACTTAAAGAAACTATATCACAATTTTATCAATAAAGTACTTCATTTAGCTCGTTTCTTCTATTTGAAAGTTCTACAATATCAACATACAACCAATATAGAACTTCGTCCGATCTGCACGTCGTTCAATGACACCCTTACCGCCCCCATTATACCCTATACCCATAACTTCCCCCTATCAATTCATACACTCCTCTCCTATACACCACAAGGTCGCCCATACCCTTAATAGTAACCAGCA
>JGI24540J26637_10000694_pt1 | contig 14369 bp, 8 predicted proteins | sample NorSeaMetagenome_FD_26637 | JGI IMG/M metagenome (IMG submission 26637)
GGCCGACTCGATAGGAGGAGTGGGAGGAGGAGGAGCGAGTGGCTTGGCGGGTTGGGGAGGAGGAGGTGACGAGGGAGGTTCTTTGGCCTCAACATCTGTCCGCGTTTCCGTCGATACAGTCGACACGATACTGGTATCGTCAACTTTGAGCTCCGAAGGGCTCGCCCGCGTCTCGCCTGCCGCTTGAACACCTTCCGATCTCGTGATGCCGACATTTGCCGCGGGGATGCTGGCCGGGAAGCTCACCGGCGTCGTCAGTCGGAACCCCGTGTAGGAGATCAGGGTGATCAGTACGGTATACACAAGTAGCCGCCGGATAGTGCATTTCATGGTGCCAGCCAGACCTGTTGGCTCCTCGTCGGCGCACCGCCCTTGTGAGGATCCACAACTCATCCAAACTCCTGATCGAAGGTGAAGAAAACCACAAAAAATCCGCAAAATCAAACACACCGAAGTCGATCGAAGGGAGCGAAACCAGGCTCAGGGCTGACGGATCCTCCCCAAATTCACAAGAGAACGAACGAAATAGCCAGCTCCACCAAGAAAAATGGTGATCGATGTCGCAAACACAGAATTCTCAGTCTAAACACCATAGCCGAATTCGACGCAAATTCCGATCAGTTGCAGGCGTACGGGAACGCCATAATTCGGGAACGACGGGATACCTTACAAATAGGACCACTGATAAAATGGCACAGAACATAAGGTTTCACCCCGGCTGGTCCGAGTAAAAGCCGCGATGATTTGTAAAACTGACTGATCGCAATCCATCAATAAAGGAGCCATGTTGCACGCGGTAAACGTTGATTGACGTTCAAAATACACTCGAATAGTCTTGCGTTCCCGGTAAGGCCGCTCGCATAAAATGGGATGCAAAAACACTGTATCGAGCGGGAAACACGGATAAGCTGGCATATTGCATGGAACACTCTCTCTCTGAAAACGTATTCGAATGTAAATACACGCCATATCGTGAAATACGGCCGAATCATTTTGCGTTTGCGCAGGAAGCTCAAGCAAGGCATCCATCAGCACGCAAAAGCGGGCCTAACTCTCTAGACGAGTTACCGATAAACTCAAGAAACATCGTATGTATCAGAAAATGTGAACAACAACCATTATTCGAGTACTTATGCGCTTTTTTCGTTTCCGCACAGTTTTATGCCGAATTGTCGCCTTCATTGCGGTATACAACTTTTCTTTGCGAGTGCTTCCGACTGGCCTGTCCGGTTTACGCATTGCACGTACGAATGAGAACGAAGCATTGAGAAACAGCGGGTTCTTTAGACTTTTCTCGTGGAATTCAGATTACCAGAAGTGTATGAATGGAGGCAAGTCTTCTCATCGCTCGTCGTTCTCCCTTGAAGGGCTCGGCAGCATCATCGTATGCCGGCGGCCCGAAAGGAAAGCGACGCTGCGATACTGTATTCTGTTTGATGGTTCAATGCGAAACGCGTCGCGCTTATATTGGGCGGGATATTACCATTGGGGCTTCTTCTCTAACATGTGTTGTTCTTAGGAAACAAAGACACGCTTTTTAATGATGAGAGCCTTAGTTTGAACGTGCCGAGACAAGCAAGAAGTAATGTAATACGTCGCCATGCATACACATATGCATTTCGTCGTTCTTTACTGCACATGCTCGCGCTACGCGACAAAGGAAGTCGAATTTTCAGATCCGTGTACCGATGTGCTTCTTGAACATGTTAACAGTGAAAAGTTGCTTTGCCGGACGTTGTTCAGGGATTTTTCGTTTAACGATCACCGAGGTACCGTGTGATACGGTCTTCTTGCATATTCTCTTACTTTTGACGTGAAGTGCGTTGAACAACGGTTGTGTACGCGCGTTTTGAAACTACTCTTGCAATCGAACAAATCACACTCCATCGTAATTGCTCGCTTCGATACTTCTTTTGCCGATTGATTACCGTCGTACCTGCTTTTACTTTATCCGCGCAGTATTGTTTACTTCCGAGCACATCCGATTGATGGCCGGGGCCCGCTTTCAGTCCGCAAGCGCCAATTTATCTCTCATCACTGCTTTAGTCACCACCGAACTTTCGTTTTCTTTGTCGCGGCACGCTGGACGAAATACTACTTTTGACGGTTATGTCTCTGCTTCGAAACTGTGTAATCTTCTCTTTTCCTCGCTTGTCGACTGGCCAGATGTTGCCTCCGGCACCGATTCACTCATCCCGCCTAGATTTCGTATGTCATCTCAGTCAGGAGCGTCGAGCAGCTTTCGTGAAATCCCAATTCCCACGAGAAAAATCCCGGTTTGTAGCGCGGTTTCGACAACCTTTGCCCGTCAATCCCGCTCGATACTGCCGTCGTGGGCCCTTGAACCCGCAAAGCTCGGTCTATCTTGTCTGTTTCGCGCGACTTCCGATTTTGATTTTTCGATTTTCCCGACTTCGGCAGTTGGATTTTTACTGGGACACGTGTTCTCGTTATCCTCACAGTTCAATCGCTATGGCTGCCGTCCGCGCCGTAGTAGCCACGAACGCTCTCTCGCGTCAGATCAACTCTCGTTGTTCTGTCTCCAAGAGCATCAAGCTACCTGGACTCGTCCAGTCCCGTAAATTTCGGGGGAGCTCCACTATCGTGATGGTTCAGCGCGTCGAGAAGAGCGACACCGAGTGGGCGAAGGAGGTGAGAAACCGGAACCAAGATCCAACTCGTGCGCACCGTCCGTCTCGATCTGAACCCCGTCGCTGACTCGAACTCTCCTCGATATTCAATCTCGCAGCTGGATAAGACGTCTTTCCAGGTTCTTCGCAAGAAGGGCACCGAGCCCGCGGGTACCGGAGAGTACGATAAGTTCTTCCCCAAGGAGGGGCATTTCGTCTGCAAGGGATGTGGCAACCCCCTGTACTCGGCGGAGTCTAAGTTCAACTCAGGCTGCGGCTGGCCCGCGTTCGACAAGTGCTATAAGGGCGCGCTCATCACCGAGACCGACGTGACCTTCGGCATGAAGCGTGTGGAGATCATGTGCGGGGCGTGCGACGGTCACCTCGGGCACGTGTTTGAGAACGAGGGCTTAACGCCCACTATGGAGAGGCACTGCGTGAACTCAGTCAGCGTGTTGTACAAGGATGGTCCCCCGCCTACTCCTCTCGAGGAAGAAAAGGTGAGCACCGGGGAAGGAGGGGGTGGGGGTATGTTCGGTGCGGCGTCGTATCCGCTGATGCTACTCGTGCTGGCGTACCTTCTCTCCGGGGTTGTCGGGAAGGGCTTGGATTTTTTCACCGGCGCCCAATGACCCCAGCCTTGTATTAGTAGCCCGCCTTGTCCCTGTCGAAACGGTCGAATATTGACGCCACTCCTACTTGTTTCCTCTCAGTGCACGTGATGGGGCTGTAGCAGCCAGCTGAACGAGTGCGGTGGACAAGAAGAGCTTGCGCGGCANTTTCCTTCCTATTACGTTTAGTTCTAGCTAATCTCATCTCACAATTATTCCCCGAGTAATTCGAGCGCCATGGTCATGAAATCGTCGCTCGGGTTCTCCTTGTGTTCCAGCCCCGTCATGATCGCCTGCTGGAACACCTTCACGACGTTCGTCCCGTCCGACGCCGAGACGAAGAAGAACGGGAGCTTGTGCTTCGTCGGGAATGCGAAGCTCCTCTCCGTCACCCTGTAGTCGACGTCTATCTTGTTCGCCACGCATATCGTCGGNATCCCCGGNCAGTACTCCCTCAGTTCCTGATACCACCTGTCCAAGTTCTTGTACGTCACCTTCCTGGTCACGTCGAACGCCAGNACGCACGCGTGCGCCTTGTAGAAGTAAGACGGGTGCAGATTGTTGAAGCGCTCCTGCCCGGCTGTGTCCCAAAAGTCCACAGCCACCTCCCTTCCGTCCGGGTGCTTGAACTCGTATCTGAACAGCGTCAGAGCGAACGTCGACAGCTGCTGAGGCTGGTATCCATCCATGAGAAACCTCTCGACCAGCTTTGACTTCCCGACCGCCGAGTCGCCGAGCAAGATTACCTTCACCGCGCCCTTTGAAGTTACCTGAAAGTGGGAGGGGCGTCCTTTCAGCTCGCGAGGNCGGCCGCGCGCGTTTNGGGATCGAATGACGGGAAGTGTACTCACCAATGACGGTCCGGCATCCTCGCCATTCCCAGATTTACCTTCCTGCTCTCTCAAAGCCTGCGATGAAAGTGGTGAGGTCGTCAGTGGGCATGCCTCTCGGTTGAGCGTCGCGACGGTCGAAAAAAGGTTGTGGTGCGGCCTCGGCAAGATCTATACCTTGAGGAACGCTCCCGTGTCCGTCGCAGCGGCGGACGCATCCGTCGTGATCCTCGGGAAANGATCCGACATCACCGCTGCAATATCGCGACGATGACGCGTTCACCGACCCCCGGCCCGCCCACTCTGAGCACGCATGGCTTGGAACCATTCGGTGAAGAAATATTTGCGATCGTTCATATGCTCGATTTCAACGGTTCGTATATGTGTACAGTGGGGGCTCTCTCTCCGTGTGTGCCGTTACGTCTGTTCCGCGTTCCCGTGCGTCTCACCTCCTGCGCTGCTTGCTGACCCTCCCGACGGTCGCCGCATCCACGTTCTCCGGNTCGTAGGCGCTCGCGGCGGTCGCCCTGCGCTTGTCCGCCAGGGGGCTCGCAACCTTCGCCGCCGTCCTCGCGCTCCTGGACCTCGGGGGCGGCGTGTTGGTTCGAACGGACAGCGGAGCCGCCTTCTTCCTCTTCCCGACGACGGGCGAGTCCAGAGCATCGTCGCCCTCGTTCGCCAGAGCATCGTTCTCATCCTCCGAAGCATCCTCATCGGACTCATCCTCGAATTCCTGCTCCTCNTCCTCNTCCTCGTCCTCGTCCTCGCCTTCGCCCTTCCAGCCCGAGGGTGCGGGAAGTTCCAGGGTGGGCTCCGGGCGCAGACCGAAGGTGGCCAGGTGCGCCACGCCGTCGTCGTCCCCGGCAACCTCCATCATGGCATCCTCATCCTCGTCGTACTCCTCTTCGCCGTCCGTGTCCACAAAGGCAGCCTTCCTCGCGGCGCGGGAGGGCAGCCTGCGGGAGGGCGCGGGCAACTGCCTTCGCAGCGGCGTCTTGGGATCCTTCTTCCTGGAGCGCCTGGGAGCCGCCTTGCTTCTGTGACCGTCAGCCTGCTTGGGAGCCGCGGCGGACTTGAGTTCGAAGCCCACGGGGAGGTGGCTGTAGTCCCCGACCCTGGGAGCCCCGCCCTCCTCGAGGGGTTCACCCTTCGCGCGACGCTCCTGGAGCGTGAAGAAAGCCTTGGGCCAGGAGATTTGCCCCGGAAACTGACCCGTCTCCCAACCCTTCTGCGTGGCCAGCTTGTTGAGCACGAGGAGCGCGATGTCAGCCATGACGTACAGCCCATGGCTAAGATCCACGTTCGTCGCATCCACCGTGCGTTTCATCAGGCTCATCATCTTTATCGCAGCCGGCAGGCACTGCTTGGAACCGGCGGTGAGAGTGCCGACGAGGAAGCTGAGCATCTGCTGGAAGGGGCGGTACGCGACCCCTTTGTTCGCCGCGCCGGTCTCCTTGCTGGGAAGATCCGGGTGGTGCGCGAGGAGGAAGACGAGGTACGGCAGCGTGTACTCCGCGGACTGGGTCAGCGCGGTCCTGTTGAGAACCGCGGCGTCCATCGTGGAGGCGTACCTCTCCCTGAACTCGGCGGAGCGCCTTCGCAGGCTGGAGAAGATGGAGGCCAGAGCGTCGGCGGCGGTCTTTCGCGTGACCGAGTCGTGACCGACGGCGCACAGGGCGAGCGGTGCGGCGAATGTCTGAGGCAGGCCGTGCTTGGTGATGCCGTGCTCGAGCTTGCCGATCATCTCCGCGGGGGACTCCTTCACGAGCAGCGCGGTGGAGACGAACAAATCCGGCGGCACAAACGAGGGCGCCGACCTGACGAGGACGAGGAAAGCCTTGCCCGCGGCGACGCGAAGGTGGGTGGCGTCCGCGGCGCTTCCGAACCGGTGCATGTCGTCCGCATCGGCCGACATGATGGACCGGATCACCTCCACGACGCGCTTCATGTACGCCGTCCTCACCGTCGCCTGAGACTTATCCTGCGACCGAGTGCAGCCAATCGCCAGCGTCTTCAAGCCGCTCGACTGCATCTGCGCGAGGGTGCTGACGCGCGAGGATTTCGGGTTCTGGGGCAGCGGTCGCGCCAGCAGGTCCTTAACGATGAACGCCTCGATGTCGTCGACGTGCTGCATGAAGAGTGAGGGCATCCTCTGCCCGACGACACTCACCGTTGCGAGCACCCCCGGCAGGTTGCTGTCGAGGAGCTCGTCGTCCCTGGCGGCTTCGGAGATGACCTCAAACACCTCCTTGATGTGACCGTGTCCCTCCTTGCCGTGGCAGGCGAGCCACACGAGGGTCCTCGTCGCCTGCTTTGCCTGCGCGGCGGTACCCTCCACGCACAGCACCTTGAGTCGATCGATGATCGCACCCTGCAACGCGGAGGACCCGTCGAGGCAGCTCGGCGCCGAGGCGGTGATCCTGCACGCCATCTCCACCACGTTATCGTTCCCGTGGTTCACGAGGCCGGTGAGATCCTTGGCGACGCCCCCGAACACGTGCGGTGCACTGACCGCGAGTTTCACCAGGTGCTGCAACGCCGCGGTCACGGACGCGAGCTTTCCCTTGTCGTCCACCGCCGATACAGCCACGTCCAGCACCCTGCCCACGTGCTCGCGGCCGAACGGCTGCTGGGAGAGCTTCACCAGGAGCAGCTTCGCCCACTCGTAGGCGGGGTTCTTGCTCCCGATCCTCTTCAAGACGTCGTCCGTGATTTGCTGGCACTCNGCCGAGGACGTCTCGGGCTTTATCAGCGCGGAGAGACCCCTGAAGATGTTCCCATCCTTCATCGCGTGAATCTTCTCCATGTGACCCGCAGCCTTCTTGATGTCGGGAAAGTTGCTCCCAACCTTGGCAAACTGCCTGGCGAGGGTGCCGGCGTCAACCTCCGCCGGCGCCTCATCCGTACCCTGGGACTGTTGCGACGCCTTCGTCTTCTGCCTGATGGCGAGGTACTCGCGCATGTCGCACTGAGCCTTGAGCTTGGCGCAGAGCACGTGCGTAAANGCCCTGGAGGAGGCGTCGTCCATGGAGCAGAGCGCCTGCAGCCAGTACATGGACCTGCGCTCCATGGAAACCTTGGCGGGGAACAGGTCGGCCAGGATGGGCTCCACGACGTGGTGTTTCATGTCGGGCTGGTAGCATCCCTTGAGCAGGAGCGACGGGATCCAGTCGAACCTCGAAGCCTCCGCGGGTGGCGTCTCCGTGTCGGTGAATCGCAACGCGTAGACGCCGTACGCCGCGCTGAGCCTCTTGATCACCAGCTGCCTCACCGAGCTCTTCTTGTCGAACATGCGGTCACCGACAGCCTTCAGCAGCTCGGGCTCGATCAGCCTCGGGAACGACTCCGCCACGTCGCAGATGGCGGACACCGAGGCGCACCGAACCTCCTGGTGAAAGTCCAGCAGCCGCTGGTCGAAACTCTCGACAACCTCCCTGGCAACCGACGCGTCCGAGTTGTTACCGCACAGGAGGAAGGACGCCCCCCACCTGCACATCTCGACCCTCACCGCGGTAGCCTTGTCGTTGAACCGCTTCAGAAACTGCTGGAGGTAGTTGCCAAAGTCCCTCGCCACCGCGCTTCCCGGAGCCGACAGGATCTTGCCGAAGAGCTTAACCGCCCGCAGCCTCGCCTCCTCGTCGTCGTTCTGCAGCTCGTCCATGATGACCGGCCAGACGGTGACGAGCGAGGTGGAGTCCACCACGGCCACGGCTTCGAGCACGTCGGCGTATCTCTTGCTCAGCGGGTGGTCTCCCGCGCCCCTCGTGTTGAGCGCGTCGGTGAGGAAGTGCTGCACGGCGAGCTGAAGGTTGTTCTCGCTCTTCCTCACCAGGTTACACGCGAGCGAGTGCGCCGCCGAGTTCTCGCCCCGCATCGGCTGGATGAGCCGCTCCAGCACCGCGTGCAACACCTCCGGGGACGTCGACTCGTCCTCCTCGATCATGATGGCGAGAACCTTGGTCACGTCCTCCTCCACCAAACTGGCGTTGGACGGGTTCGTCGCGTCAAACAGCGTGGAGAAGAGCCGGGGCACCAACGCGTCCGATCCCTCGCACTCCAGGTCGAGCATGGGCACGCACAGACCGATGGCGGCGATGTTCTGCAGCAGCGCGTGCGCGCACTCGAACGCGGACTTGGACGGATCCTTAAGGTGGGCGAGCGCGTCCAGGAACGCGACGTAGACACCCTTGAGAACGAGGTCGTCCTGGTACGGGTCCTCGGGGGCGAAGATGCGCAGGACGTCGCTGAGGCAGAGCGCGGCGTAGAGGCGCACCTCCTTCTCCTTGTGCTTGAGCAAGGTGGCGGTGATGAGCTTCCTCGGTAGGTCCTTGATCTCACCGCCGTCCTCGCCCTGACCCACGCGGCTCAGCGCGTCGGAGATGTCCTGTTGGCGAAGGGGCGAGGTCGGCTCAGTTCAAATTCAGTCGTTGTTCAGGGGCGAGATTTCCTCGGGGGTGAGACGGGGTCGGGAGCGCTCGTTCGATGCTCGGCGGGGTTGCGTACCTTCAGAATCTTGACCAGCTGCGATTTCCCGCCGTTCATGGCGCCCTTCAGCTTGTTCCCGAGCCGCTCCGCCTCCATGGCGCACTCGCGCTCGGACTTCTGCTCCGCCATCACGTCGAGCTCGAGCCAGATTCGCCCCTCCTGCTCGAGCCACGACTCCGACTCCGAGCCGTATCGGAGCCCGAAGACCGCGCGTGTATCGCGAAATCGCCGCTCACGGATCCGCGGGTGAGCTCCGCGGGAAGATTCGAGGCGCGAACGAGTCACTCCTCGACGGCGCGCGAGTGGATGTGCGCCCGTGCTTTGAACCGGGGGAGAGGCACTGACTGTAAGAAATTGTCTGGAGGTCTGAGGTTTGAATACTGGGAATGGGTTATTTATTCGGGCAGAGTAGACCCTAGTTTCTTGAGTCACAGAGCGTCGATTCCTCTCCAACGGATGGCTGATTTGACTGGCGAGGGGCCGCGGACGACCACAGGTGCTTTTATCTGGGATCGGCGCCGACCGAGGACCGTAGCAGAGTCCCGAGCACGGCGCGTGTTTATCTGGGATCGCTCGCGCCGCCATGGCGCACCAGGCTGACCGCGATGAGCTGTTCAATAAGCTCATGGCGAAGAAAGAGAACAGGCACTGCTTCGACTGCGGGACGCTGAACCCGAGGTGGACGAGCAAGAACTTTGGCGTCTTCGTCTGCCTCGACTGCTCCGGCATCCATCGGTCCTTGGGCGTGCACATCTCCCAGGTCAAGTCCGCGAACATGGACAAGTGGACGCCCGAGGAGCTCGACGTTTTCAGGTCCTCGGGCGGTAACCGCAAGGCTGAGCTCTACTTCGCGCAGCACGGCTGGAACGGGAACCAGAGGGGTCAGATCGCGCAGAAGTACACCTGCCGCGCCGCGCAGCAGTACAAGCAGCTGCTGGCGAGGGAGGCGGCGGCGAAGAAGACGGTGGTGAGCCCTGTGACGAGCCCGACGGCGGCGTCCGGTAAGGGATCGGTAGACTTCTTCGAGCCGTTCGAGGACATCGCGCCCCAGGCCGCGCGCGCTCCCCCGAAGCCGCAGCCCGCGGCCCCGAAGCCGCAGATCGTGCCCAAGCCCGTCGTCCCCGCNGCGACATCCCCCTCGGCCAGGCCCGCGGGAAGGAGCAGCGCCCTGACCGGTCGCTCCCGCACCACCTCCCTGGGCGCTAAGAAGACCGGCGGGCTGCTGGGCGCCAAGAAGCTGACGGTCAAGGTGGATGACTCCCTCTTCAACCAGGCTCCCGGCGAGACCAATCCGGAGCGCGAGGTGAAGCCGCCGTCGCCCAAGGTGGTGACCGTCGGCGCCCCCGCGGCGCACATCGCGCCCCCGTCCCAGGGTAGGTTCGCGTACAACGTGGGTGGGTTCGGCGAGGAGAAGAAGGAGGAGGAGGAGTGGGAGGATGCGAAGGAGGATTTCGCGCCGGCGGTTGGGTCGCGGGGGTTCAGGTCCATGAGCGCCAAGAACGACCCGAGGATGGCGCCCAAGCCCGCGGCCCCTCCCAGCAACGACGTGGCGCAGAACAGGTTCGGCGGTGCCAGGTCCATCTCGTCCAGCGCGTTCTCCAACGGTGACGACGATCGGGGAGACAACGGGTACGGGGGTGGCGGAAACAACGCCGGCAGGTTTGCAAACTCCTCCTCCATCTCGTCGGATGACTATNACGGCCGCTCGTCCTCGTCCGGAAGGAGGTCCATGGATGAGGCCGTGGACATGACCGCGGGGGATCTCATGCACAAGATGGCGCTCCACGCCAAGCAGGACATGCAGGTCGCGAAAGAGATGGCTAGCAGAGGAGCCAGGGCGTTGGGATCCCTCCTGGAGGAGTTCAAATAAACTCGACTCGATATTTGATAAATCATTCAACTTTACTTGTACGCGAGGGTGATGCTCACCATCTTGATATCGACGTGCGGTCTGTCCTGCTTGTCCGTCTTTGAATTTTCGATGGCGTGCACCACGTCGGAGCCCTTGGTCACCCGACCGAACACCGTGTGCTTCCCGTCCAGCCACGGCGTGGCGACTGTGGTGATGAAAAATTGCGATCCGTTTGTGTTTGGTCCCGCGTTGGCCATGGAGACTGTGTACGGGCGATCGTGCCTCAGGTCCCGCGTGATCTCGTCCTCGAACTCCCCGCCCCAGATGGAGACGCCCCCGGTACCGTCCCCGAGCGGGTCCCCGGTCTGCAGCATGAACCCCTTGATGATGCGGTGGAAGATGATGTTGTCGTAGTACCCGTTTCTGCTGTGCGTGGTGAAGTTCTCGCACGTCTTCGGGCACGCATCCGGGAACATCTGGACGTGAATATCGCCGACGGTGGTGTGAATGACCGCCGAGCGGGCCAGGGACGTCGATGCGGTCGGCACGAGGGACGCGGCGCTCACCCTCTCATCCGCGAGGGGCTTCTCGTTGAACACGTCCCGTCCCCCCGCCGCGTCGTCGCCATCCTCGGGCTCCCGCGAGGTGAACAGGTACAGCCGGGTCTTGTGGAACGCGCTGCACACCAGCGTGGGGTCCTTCTCGGCCGTCTGCTTCGTGTCCTTGCCGCTGCCCCTCGCGCGTTTGTCCTTCTGCGGCACCCCCTGGAACATCGCCAGCCTCATGAACCGCTCCGTGTTCTCAACCTTGCCGATGATCCGGGCGCATCGGCTNGTGACCAGGTTGACAACCTTCACGCCGAGCAGCGTAGAGTACAGCAAAAAGTGTCCGGATTGGTCAAACACGGCGTTTGGGAACCCAATCTCCAAATCCGGGTTGTTGCCCATCTCCCGTTCCACCGCCAGCCTCCTGCCAAAGTCGATATCTTCGAGCTTGTACGCGTCGGCACCCGCGCGCTGGACGTCGTTGGCCGACTCCAGCGTCTCGTCGATGACGCACCGTAACTTGCCGGTGCCGAAGCGGAACACCCGCACCCTCCGGTCCGGTCCCATGGTGGAGAACTGCTCGCCGTCGTGGCTCACCTCCAGGGACAGCGCCTTGGTCTTCGCCTTGGCCATGTGGTACAGGTCGGTGTCCAGCTTGAACCTAAAGTCAACTTCATCCGGCGTCGGGGCTTCGTACGTGGCTGGGGACCAGTACTCAATCACGCCTTTGTCGTCGGAGCTGATGACGCACCTCTTGGCGGCGTTGTACTTGATGCACCTGACCGCCGCCCTGTGCAGCTCGAGCGTGTGCACCGGGGTCTGGTCCCCGCTGGCTCCGTCGTACACGTGTATCGCTCCATCCGGCGCGCCCACCGCGATCTTCTGCTGCGCCTCCCCCTTCCTGTACACGAACTCGCACGCGGTGGGCACGAACTGCGTGCGAATCATGAGGGTCATGTCGAAGTTGACCACGTCGTAGACCTTCACGCTCCTGTCCGCGCCGATGGTGGCGCAGTAAAGGCCGTCGGCGCTGACGCTGAGGCCGAGGATCGGCCCCGCGTGCGATCTGAAGTGCTTCACGAACTCCACGCCCTCGAACCTCTTCTTCCAGAACTTGAGGTGACCGTCGTGCGACGCCGTGATGAAGAAATCGGTGCCCGGAGTGACCGCCACGAAGGTGACGTGGTCGCGGTGCATGTAGCTCTTCTCGTACATCTGCGCGCTCGGCAGCGAGTCGAGGTACACCTGCTCGAACGGGAGGGATTTCTGCTTCTTGGGTTTGGGAGGCATCGGCCCCGCCGGGCCGGGCATCGGGGCGTCGTCGTCGTTGTCGGAGTCCGCCGCGCCGGGAGGAGGCGGCGCGGGTCCTACGTCTGGCCCGTCATCCTCCCTCGATCGCTTCCCAGTCTCGACGGTCATGCGCCCTCGACTGAAATTCTGATGACCTTCGCCGGCGGCTGGACTTTTTACACTAAATATTTCCTGATTTACATATTTCAACTCTCTTCGTCGCTGTCCCTCTCGAGCAGGTGCGCGATCAGCGCGTCGTCGGACCCCGTGAGCCACATGCCCATCTGCTTCGCAACCTCAGCCTGCTCCTCCTCGCCTCCGATCTCAAACGCGGTGGAGAAGAGCCGCACCGTCTCGTCATCAGCCTCGCAAGTCTCCGAACCGATGACGTCGTCGCTCACCAATCGGATAGCCTCGCGCCAACTCCCGGACCTGGCCAGCCCGACGAGCAGCGCGTTGACCATCCTGGTGGTCGGCCCGACGCCGTGGTGATTCACGCACGATTCGTACGCCCCCAGCGCGCTCTCCACGTCCCCGGCGTCGATGCACGCGCGTATCAGCGCAGCCGCAGTTCCGTCCCCGAACTCAACCCCCAAACTTTGGGCAAACTTGAGCACCTCAGCCGCGCCGGCCAGGTCCCCGGCTGNCGCGTAGCCGTCCATGAGAACCCTGATGGATCGTTCGTCCACCGCGGGAGGTTGGTCGTCCTTTTGCGTCGCGGCGGTCGTCTCGAACGTCCTCAACGCCCTCGGTAAGTCACCCGCGGCGACGCATACGCGGAGCAAAGCGTTGGTCACCCTCGGCGACGTTTCAACCGACATGAACCGGCCGAGCTCGACGATGGCGAAGGCCTGGTCGAGGGCGCCTGGGGTGTTGGCCAGGCCCGTGGGGGTGCGCGAGGAGTAGTACGCGGTGAGCAGCGACGAGATCGTGTACGCGTCGACCGGTATGCGGGACTCGATGGCGTCCATGAGGATGCCGAGCGCCTCGCCCGGGGGCGCGTCGGACTTTGCGCAAGCCTCGAGAAGGACGTTCACGGTGACCGTGTCGCACTCCACGCCCTTCTTCTTCCCTTCCTCGAACGCCTCGAGCGCGAGGTCCACTCGCCCCTCGCGTCCGCACGCCANGATCACGGACGCGAGGCTCGCCTTGTCCGGCGGCGGCATCCTTCGCTCCAGCATGTGCCGCCAGAGCGTGAGCGCCGTGCTAAACTCTCCATCCTTTGAGCACGCCGCGAGCACGATGTTAGCGCACATGGTGCTGGGCACGAGACCCCTCTGCTCCTGCGCCATGTTCATGACCCCGATCAGGACAGCCGCGGGCTCGGTGACGGACATGATCCTCAGCGCGGTGGCCAGCGCGTCGACGTCCAGGGGAACATTATCCTCCCACGCCGACCGAAACGTTCGCACCGCCGCGTCGACGTCGCCCGCATCCGCCAACACCTTGATCGTGCTCGTCAGCGTGCGCTCGTTGTGAATGCCCTTGCCAGCTTCCCACACCGCGAGAGCCGACTCGCGCACGATAGCCCGCAGGTCCACGTCCGCGTCCGCACCAGCCGCGGCCATCTCCCGCAGGCACGCGTTGAGAAGGATGTTGAGGACGTACGCATCCACCGCGGCGCCCCGGCTGGCGCACTCCCTCAGCGCCGCGAGCGTGCCCGGGACATCCTTCGCGCCCTTACACAGCCCGTGCGCCAGCTGTGAGAGCGTGACCGCGTTGGGCGGCACCACGGCGGTCACGAGAGCGTCCCACACGGCCTTCACGCGTCCCTCCCCCGCGGGCCCGTGCTGCACCGCCCCGAGCGCAAAGTTGTACTGGCGAATGTTGAACTTGGCCGCCGTGCCCGCGAGCACCGCCGCCTCGTACAGCGACCACGCCGCCTCCGACGCCGCCTCCGTTCGTGCATCCTTACAGTCCGCCAGGATCTGACCCACCAGGCGCATGTCGACGTCGTCGCCGCCGCCCTCGCCACCGAGGGTGGCAGCGAGCGCGACCGCCCTCTCGATGGCTTCGTCCGCGTCCACCCTTCGGGCGGGAGCGCCCCGACGCCGAGCTCTGCCCCCGCCTCTCTCAGCCGACCCGGCTCGTCCGCCCCTGCCGCGATCTGCTTTACCCCCGCGACC
>JGI24540J26637_10000695_pt1 | contig 14368 bp, 12 predicted proteins | sample NorSeaMetagenome_FD_26637 | JGI IMG/M metagenome (IMG submission 26637)
AAAAATTATTTGAAGAATGGGATATAAATGGTGGAGAGGCTTATTATGGAATGGCTTCCAACGATATGCCTAATTTTCTTTTTTTGGTTGGACCCAATACAGGACTTTCTCATACTTCTATAATTCACGTGATGGAATCTCAATATAATTATGCTTTAGATTATTTAAAAAATCTAAAAAAGAAACCCAATTCACAAAATAAATAAAAAGAAAGTGTGTTTAGAAAATTTAATGAAAAAATACAAAAAAGATTAAAAAAAATGATTTGGTACACTGGAGGATGTCAAAGTTGGTATATCGCAGGAGAAAACAAAAAAAATGTTACCATTTGGCCAGGAACAACAATTTCATAAAGATTAAAAACAAAGAAAATTAAAATATCAGATTACGATATTATTTCTACCAAACAATAATGAAAGCATTAAAAAAATTATGACACCTAAAAAATACTTGTTATTGAAACAAAAGTCAGGCACGCTAGTTTACTTATACAAGAAAAAATTTTATATTTGATTAATTCATGATTAAAAATCCTCCTGAAAAAATTGTTTATAGGAAGATTAAACTTGATAAATCAGATTGAAATAAATGGAAAGCTGGTCCCTAATTTGAGTTATTAAAAATAGAATTAACTTGGGAAGGCTCGAATGTAAAACCAACTAAATCAGTAGAAAGAGCATCACTGAAATTAATAAATGACGTAAGATATACTTCTGTTTGAAAGATGAAGATGGTAAAATATTCCTCTTGAATATTAGAGGCGTTGAAAAAAAGTAGGTATTTCTGAGTTAAAAATTAAGACAACAAACGATAAAATTTATAAATCATGATTGATGAATTATTTGACTTTCCTTTTTACAACTGGGAAGAAAAACTTAAAGAAAAACCTTTTTTAAAGCAACCTTTTGGAGATTTATGGGAAAGCTACAGTTGGGGAGAAGTCGGAATGATGGCAAGAAAACTTGCAACTGGTTTAAAATCAATGGACCTTGATGAAAAAAGCCATATTGGATTAGTTTCTAAAAACTGTAGAGAATGGATTATTGCAGACTTAGCTATTTCAATGGCAGGACATATTTCCGTTCCTTTTTTTCCTACTTTAAAATCAAATGAAATTGAAAAATTATTAGATTTTGGTGATGTAGATGCTTTGTTTGTTGGAAAGTTAGAGAATTGGGAAGAAATGAAACAGGGAGTAAAAGACGACATGCCTATCATAGCATTTCCTCACTATAAAAATCATTCTAAAATTTCTACGGGAAAACAATGGTTTGATTTCATAAATTCACATGAACCAATCACAGAAAATTTTCAACCTAAACTAAGCGATGTTTGGACAATAATATTTACCTCCGGAACTACTGGAGATCCAAAAGGAGTTGTACTAACTTATGAAACGCTTTACAACACAAAAAAAATAACTGAAGATGGTAACCCACTTAAAGTTGATTTTAGCGGTAAAAATGATTACATTTCTTACATGCCGCTCAATCATATTTTTGAAAGAGTGGTAATAGAGCATACTGCTTTTAGATATGGTGGTACGATTTCATTTGTTGAATCTTTAGAAACTTTTGGTCAAAACTTAAACGATGTTCAACCAACAGCTTTCCAAGGTGTACCTAGGATTTATTCAAAATTTCAGGAAAAAATCTTAATGAAAATGCCCCAAAAGAAACTAAATACATTTCTTAAAATTCCAATTTTGTCTTGGATTATTAAAAAGAAATTAGTTGGAGCTTTAGGATTATCAAGAGCTAAGGCAATTGTTACAGGTGCTGCAGCGATGCCTCTTGAGCTTTTAGACTGGTACAAAAGCATTGGGATTTTTATAACTAACGGATATGGAATGACAGAAAACTGTGCTACATGTACAAATTTAGACCCGTATCAACCTCTTGGAAGGGGATCAGTTGGAAGACCAACACCAGGTGTAGATCTTAAGATCAGTGAAGAAGGTGAAATTTTAATGAAAGGACCTTTTATTTTAAGTGAATATTATAAAAATGAAGAAGTTACAAAAGAAACTTTAAAAAATGGTTGGCTTCACACTGGTGATAAAGGACGAATTGATAAAGATGGATTCTTGTTTATTACTGGAAGAATTAAAGATATGTTTAAGACTTCCAAAGGAAAATACATAGAACCAGGTGTCATAGAGGCTGATTTTGGAAATATTAGTGAATTCTCTCAGTTATGTATAGTTGGGCTTAATTGTACTCAACCAATTCTTTTAGCAGTTCCATCTGAATCGGCTATTAAGAATAAAGAAGATGTTACAAAAAAATTAACAAAAGTGTTAGAGGATGTTAATAGTAAATTGGACAATTACAAGAAAGTTTCAAAAATAATATTAGTAAGGGAAGATTGGCTTCCTGAAAACGGTATGACTACTCCAACATTAAAAATAAAAAGAGCCAAAATTGATGAGAAATTTTCCAATAGTTATGTGGATTGGGAGAAAAATGGAAAAACAGTAATTTGGGAATAAGTTTGATGTATTTCATCCTTTCATTTATTATTGGATTGATTGTCTTTAAGTTTTATTATTCTCTAACAAAAGATAATGTTTTAGAAAATTATATTGAAAAACTAATTTCAAATATTCGCTTTAAAGAAGTTCCTGATTTAATAAAAGGAAAAACTGGTTACACTAACAATGTTGGTGTAAAAATCTTCTATGAAGATTTATGTTTATGTAAAAATCCCAAAGCAACTATTTTATTGATTAATGGCTCTTCTGAAACATTAATACAGTGGCCCAGTCAAATGATCAGTACAATTCTAAAAAATGATTTTCGAATTATAAGATTTGATAATCGAGGGTTAGGAATGTCGGATTGGATGCCAAACTGGAGTAATTCAAAATCTTATAATTTAAATGACATGGCTTTGGATGCCTTATCTGTAACCAATCATTTAAAAATAGATAAATTTCACTTAATTGGTTATTCAATGGGAGGTATGATTTCTCAAATTATAGCAATTAATTATCCTGAAAAATTATTGTCTCTCACTACATTGATGTCGACAGCACATTTATTTGATCCTGAAGCTGAAAAATCAGATAGTAAAAGATTAATGCAGTTAAAAAAGATGATTTATGGTTATCGAAACAAAAAAAGAGATCTTAACCAAGCACTGAAATTTCATTTTAAACTATCTCACCTTTGGGCAGGGACTGGAAATTACATTCATAATCACGAAAAAGAATTAGAAAAAGCTCTTTTTGAGATCAAAACAAGAAATGGTTACAACAAAAAAGCATTTTATCAACACAAAAAAGCAATTAAAAATTCTGGTTCCAGGTATAGAAAATTAAAAAAAATCACAACCCCAACATTAATAATTCACGGTTCCGATGACCCTCTGATAAAAGCGAGTCATTCTAAAAAAATGGCATCTTTAATTCACGGATCTAAACTTGTTATGATTAAAGGAATGGGGCATGATTTTAATAAAAATTTTAAAAACCGGATAATTAGTATTATTTTGCCGCATATATTAAGAAATTCGTAATTTTATATGTTTAGAACATATTACAATATTAATTGAAATAAAATATAATTTAACCAAAACAACTATTATGAAATTTAAAGTTTATTTATCTAGTTTAACACTTCTTTTAGCAACCTTTTTAATGGTCAATGCTCAAACAAACTCTGTAACTGGAAAAGTCACTGATGGGATAGACAACCTTTTTGGTGTAAACGTAATTATTCAAGGTACTAACACAGAAGTTATAACTGATGAAGATGGGGTTTTTACTATTTCATCAGACTTAGATCTTCCTTGGACATTAGAAGTAAGTTCCCTTGGCTTTTCAAATCAAACCTTAGTCGTTAAATCAATTACTCAACTTATTTCACTTTCACTCGTTTCGGGTAAAGAATTAGATGAAGTTGTGGTTTCTGGCGCTAGAAAAGCTGAAAAAATCTCAGAATCATTAGCTTCTATAACAACTGTAAGTCTAAAGGAAATTGAAAATAGACCAACTTTTAATGCTGTAACTTTATTAGATAATATTGTTGGAGTTCAGGTGGACAAACAAGGAGCTAATTTGACTAATGTTACTTTGAGAGACAACGCAGATATTTTTTCTACCTCTGCACTTGTAATGTTAGATTACAGAGACATTACTCAGATAGGTATGGGTTTNTTTAGTTCTGAAAACACTAATTTAAGTACAATAGATCTTGAAAGAGTAGAAGTTGTCAGAGGACCTCAAGCTGCTATTTACGGACCCGGAGTTGACGCTGGAGTTATTCACTACCAAAGTAAAGATGCTTTTAAATATCCTGGAAGTACTTTACAACTTCAAATGGGTGCAATTTCTAATGGGGGATCCTTATTAAGCAATGGTAATTTCAATATGAAATCTGTATTTTTTAGACACGCAGTTAGCAATGATGACAAGACTTTTGGATATAAATTTAATTTAAGATATACTGAAAATGGAGAATGGGATTTTTCAGATTCTCAAAAATCAGCAGTATTTGGAGCAACTGGCACTAGAAATATCATAGATCCTTTAAATGGTGAAAATGTTGGACAAACTTCAGATTATATGAAAAACAATTCATCAAGAGGTGCGGATGCGACACTTTACTACAGACCAAATAATAATTTTTCTATAACAACTGTTGCTGGTATTGGAAATACAATTGGAAATGCTTTCGCAAGTGGAACAGGTGAGTTTTTTTCTAATCAAACAAATGGATTTTTACAATTTAGAATGAAATCCAACAATTTGTTTATGCAATACAATTACACTACTAGCGTTCCTGGAAAATACGAGGATGAAATAGGTTTTAATTACAGAGACGGTTCAGTTTTCTATTTAGAAAGTAGTCAATCTCAATTACAAATTCAATATGAACTTGCATTAGATGCTTTAAACACTGATTTATCTTTAGGATTTGAGCATAAGTTTGCAAAATTTGATTCTTACGCAAGAACATTCGGAAGAAATGAAGATAAAGACGACTATAGGGTATACGGAGCATATTTTGCTTCCAAAACAAAATTAACAGATGATTTAAATCTTTCACTTTCTGGAAGAAAGGACTATTTTCCTGCTCTAGGAGAAAATTCTTTCTCACCAAGAGTTGGTTTAGTGTGGCAAGCAAGTCCTAGACACAGTGTTAGACTTACTTATAATAAGGCCTACACTCCCCCATCTGCATTAGCATTATTTTTAGACCTTCCTATCAATGATTTTGGCGGGGGATTAGATGTATTTTTGATAGGAAATTCTCAAGCTCAAACTTTTGATAACATACAAACTAAATGGTTGTTTGGTGGTGGAGCAGTACCTTCAAACCCAGGAATAGGAATGCCTCATGCAACTCTATTTGGAGTGTTAGCTAGAGGTATAGCTCCAATGTTACCTGGAACACCTTTAGCAGGTTTTATTCCTTGGATAACTAGTCAAAACACTTTGGCCGCAATAGCTGGAACAGGTGGTTTTACTGATGGTTTTTTAGTTGATTTGAATGGTAGACCTTTTGGTCCACTTGAGGGAGGTGATAAAGGAACTCTTCAAATGAGTCAAACTTACGAGTTAGGTTTTAATGGAATGCTTTCAGATAATGTATCATGGAGTTTTGACATATACAATGCAAATAAAGAAAACTTTTTTGCTCAAACAATCTTAAGTCCATTTGTGGCATTACCAACCTTAGCTACAGATTTTGCTGCTACTGTTTTTCCTTCTGCTTATGCTTATGCCTTCAATACAATATTTGGTGGAGTTAACGGTTTTCAACCATTTGCTAACCAATTAGCTACAGGGATGGTTAATACAATGGCAGGTGCTGCCATTCAGGGTGGACTAACTGGCGCCGTTGGAATAATTGAAACGGATCAAGCTCCTCAAGATGGACGTAGACATATAATGATGGGATATAAAAACTTTGGAAAAATTAGTTACTGGGGATTTGATACTGCAATAAAATGGAAACCATCTGATAACTTGACAATGTTTGCAAATTACTCTACTATAAGTGAAACAGAATTTACTCAAGACGAAATTGGAGCTTTAGATGCTACAGGTTCGTATTACATGAATCACTCTAAACAAAGAGTAAAAACTGGACTAAACTATGCTTCTGGTAAATGGGTATTTGGATTGTCTCATAAATATGATGATGGATTCAATGCTAACATGGGAATATATTCAGGAAATGTTGAATCAAGAAACATATATGACACAAACCTTGGTCTTAAAATTAATTCTAAGACATCAATTGATTTAGCTGTTTATAACTTACTTGGAGAAAAATATTCAGTATTCCCAGGAATGCCAGAAATGGGTATGTCTGGAATGGCTACATTAAAATTTGAACTATAAAAATTTAATTTATTAGTGTCAGAATTTATTAATAAAACAGCCCTTGTCACAGGCGCGGGTGCAGGAATTGGAAGAGCAACAGCAGTTGCTCTTTCTGTTAAAGGTGCAAAAGTAATTGTTACAGATTTTAACGAGATAAGTGGAAATGAAACCGTTTCAGAAATTACTGCTANGGGAGGGAAAGCTGTTTTTTACTCTCTTGACGTTTCAAAAAGCGAAGAAATAAGTTCCACAATAAAAGAAATATTTAAAAAAGAGGGTAGTATTGATTTCGCTGTTAACAATGCAGGAATAGGTGGTAATTTAGCTCCTATTCATACATTAGATGTTAAAGACTGGAACAATACCTTAAATATTAATCTTACTGGAGTATTCTGTTGTTTACAATCTCAAATACAATGCATGCTNCAAAATGGTTTTGGAAGAATTGTAAATATTGCCTCAATGGCAGGTATTAAAGGAGTTGGAGGAGGTTCGGCCTACAGTGCTTCAAAACATGGAGTACTTGGATTGACAAAATCCGCAGCAATTGAATACGGAACTCATAACATCAGAGTAAATGCGGTATGTCCTGGATTTATCGATACAGAAATGATAAAATCAGTTCCTAAAAAAATATTAGATTTTAATACTCAAGTGAATCCAATGAAAAGAATTGGAACCACTAAAGAAGTTGCAGATACAATAGTATGGCTATTATCAAATGAATCTTCATTTGTTAATGGATCGTCTATGTCCATAGATGGTGGATATGGAAACGTATAAATGAAAAAAATGAAAAAACCTGAATTTATAGATGAATTAAACATTCCCGCAATAGCTGCGCCAATGTTTTTAATTTCTGGACCAAAACTAGTTATTGAATGTTGTAAAAATGGCATTGTAGGAACTTTTCCTGCCCTAAATCAAAGAACCACTGAGGGATTTGAAGAATGGGTAATTGAAATAAAAAATGAATTAGAAAAATTTGAAAGTGAAACTGGAAAGAAAGCAGCCCCTTTTGGAGTTAATTTAATAGTTCATCAATCTAACCCTAGAGTTCAAAAAGATCTTGCTATTTGCATGAAACATAAGGTACCGATAATCATTACTTCTTTAGGTGCAGTAAGTCAACTTGTTAATGCTGTTCATTCCTATGGAGGGCTAGTATTTCACGATGTAATCAAGAAAAGACATGCAGAAAAAGCGGCTCAGGCTGGAGTGGATGGACTAATACTAGTAGCAGCTGGAGCAGGAGGACATGGAGGAACACTAAATCCGATGCCTTTTATTTCAGAGGTTAGAAGTTTTTTTGATAAAACAATTCTTCTTTCTGGCTGTATTTCAAATGGAAGAGATGTAGCTTCTGCAATGCAAATGGGAGCAGATTTAGCCTATATGGGTACTAGATTCATAAATACAAAAGAAAGTCAGGCAGACGAAAAATATCAGCAAATGATTATAGATTCTTCTGCAAGTGACATAGTTTATACAGCAGCTGTTTCAGGTGTTAATGCTAATTTCTTAAAACCTAGTTTAGAAGCTATGGGAATTACAGAAGAGATGTGGGGTGATAAAGCTAAAATGGATGTTGAAAACGAGGCAAAAGCTTGGAGTACAATTTGGTCAGCTGGACAAGGAGTAACAACTATTGAAGATTGTCCCTCGACAGAGAGTCTAATAGATAGTCTGAAAAAAGAATTTACTAGTGCTATTAATGATCAGAGCGAAATTTTAAAAAAATATTCTTAAAATATTTTCATTTCAGGAATTTCTCCCTCAACTATTAAATTACCTTGAGTTGAATCCACTATTTGTTTAACACTTACACCTGGAGCTCTTTCAATAAGTTTAAATCCATCTTGAACTATCTCAAGAAAAGCTAAGTTTGTTGCAATTTTTTTAATGCAACCAATACCAGTAAGAGGCAATGAACACTTCTTTAATAATTTAGACTCCCCTTGCCTATTGGTATGCATCATGGCTACTATAATATTTTGTGCTGAGGCAACTAAATCCATTGCCCCTCCCATACCTTTCACCATTTTTCCTGGTATTTTCCAATTTGCTATGTCTCCTTTTTCAGAAACTTCCATAGCCCCTAAAATAGTTAAGTCTACGTGTTGTCCACGAATCATACTAAAACTAGTAGAGGAATCAAAAAAACTAGCACCTGGAAGTGTTGTTATTGTTTGTTTCCCTGCATTGATTAAATCAGCATCCTCCTGACCACTTACAGGAAATGGGCCCATTCCAAGTAATCCATTTTCACTTTGAAATTCTACTTCTAATTTTTTGTTTATATAATTGGCTACAAGGGTTGGGATTCCTATCCCTAAATTAACATAATGCCCACTTTTAACTTCCTGAGCTATCCTTTTTGCAATACCAATTTTATCTAAAGACATATATTCTATTTAGCTTGAACTGTTCTTTTCTCAATTCTCTTTTCGTATTTATTTCCTTGAAAAATTCTTTGAATAAAAATTCCAGGAATATGTATATGATCAGGATTTAAGGATCCTACTGGAACTAATTCCTCAACTTCTGCAACTGTAATTTTTGCAGAACCCGCCATACAGGCATTGAAATTTCTTGCTGTGGCTTTAAATATTAAGTTGCCTGCACTATCTCCCTTCCAAGCTTTTATTATTGAGAAGTCTGCTTTAAATGCAGTCTCCATTAAATGCATTTTTCCATTAAAATCTCTAAATTCTTTTCCCTCTCCAACTTCTGTACCAAATCCAGCCGGAGTATAGAATGCTGGAATACCTGCCTGAGCAGCTCTACATCTTTCTGCTAGAGTTCCCTGAGGGATTAAGTCAACTTCTAACTCTCCTTCGAGCATTTGTCTTTCAAACTCGTTATTTTCGCCAACATAAGATGAAATCATTTTTTTTATTTGTTTATCTTTTAATAACAAGCCTAATCCAAAATCATCTATACCTGCATTATTTGAAATACATGTAATGTTTTTTACTTTCATATTCACTAATTCAGAAATACAATTTTCTGGAATTCCACATAAACCAAAACCACCTAGCATTAAAGTCATAGAATCAGATATTCCTTCCAAAGCGTTCGATACATTTCTAACACGTTTATCTATCATATAACTTGACTTTTTATATTTAACAAAATAAAAACCACATTAAATTGGTAATTTAGCTTTAATACAAAGATACTTAACAAAAAATGATAAAAGAAAAATTTAATCTAGCTAACAAAGTTGCTATTGTTACTGGTGCATCAAAAGGAATCGGAGAAGCTATGGCAAGAGGCTTAGCTGAATTTGGAGCGAAAGTCGTAATAAGTAGTAGAAAACAAGAAGCAGTAGATAGAGTTGCTTCTGATTTTAATTCTCTAGGGCTCACTGCAATTGGCATTGAATGTCACGTTGCGAAAAAAGAACAACAAGAAGAATTAGTTGAAAAAGTAATGAAAAAATATGGACGTATTGATATTCTGATTAACAATGCAGGAACGAATCCATATTTTGGTCCTATTGAAAAGATGCCTTTAGATATTTACCAAAAAACAATGGATATTAATATTAATTCTGCTATATCCTTAAGTAATCTTGTTTACCCTATTATGAAGAATCAAAAAGGGGGAAGTATTATTCACGTAAGTTCTGTAGAGGGTTTACATCCATCTAAAATGATGGCTGCTTATAATATCAGTAAAACTGCTTTAATAATGCTTGGAAAAAATCAAGCAATCGAATGGGGTAAAGATAATATTAGAGTAAACATGATATGCCCTGGATATGTTAAAACTAAATTAAGTGCTGCGTTACTTGAGCATGAAGCGGCTTACAAAAGTTTTTTGAAAAATGCTGCTTTGGGAAGAGTTTCAACACCAGATGAAATGGCAGGATTAGCTGTATTTTTAGCATCTGATGCTAGTTCTTACATGACAGGATCAACTATAGTTAATGATGGAGGTTTGTTACACTCTCCTTTAATCGATAATTTTTAAAAATTATATAAATATTAACCCATGAACTTTGAATACACAAAAAAATCACTAGAGCTGCAAAAAAAACTAGATGGTTTCATGCAAAAACATATTTTTCCAAATGAAAATGAGGTTTTAGAATTTAGGATTAATAATCCTTGGAAACATTCTCCAAAATTAGAAGTTTTAAAAAGTTTAGCAAAAAAAGATGGGTTATGGAATTTATTTCTTCCTAAAGGATATGGAAAATTAAGTCCGGGTTTGACTAATTTAGAATATGCTCCCTTAGCTGAATTAATGGGTAGAAGTTCTTATTCTTCAGAAATATTTAACTGTTCTGCTCCAGATACTGGTAACATGGAAGTATTAGCAAAATATGGTACAAATGAGCAAAAAGAAAAATGGCTTAAACCACTTATGGAAGGTGAAATNAGATCTGCTTTCTTGATGACAGAGCCTGATGTAGCATCCTCTGATGCAACTAATATTGAGACCTCGATTGTAAGAGATGGAGATGAGTATATCATAAATGGTAAAAAATGGTGGTCCTCGGGTGGAATGAATACTAGTACTAAGATTTATATTTTAATGGGAAAAACAGATCCTAACGCATCTCGACATGTTCAACAAAGTATGATTTTAGTTCCTGCTGGAACACCNGGAGTTACAATNGTTAGACCATTAAGAGTTTTTGGTTACCTTGATTCNCCNGAAGGTCATGCAGAAATTGAACTAAAAAATGTTAGGGTACCTATTAAAAATATGATCCTAGGGGAAGGAAGAGGGTTTGAAGTGGCTCAAGGAAGATTAGGCCCTGGCAGAATCCACCATTGCATGAGATTAATTGGAGCTGCCCAACGTTCTTTAAATATGATGTGTAAAAGGGTTGATGAGAGAGAAACTTTTGGTAAAAAACTTAAAACTTACAGTAGTATTAGACAAGATATTGCTAAATCTGCTTGTGAGATAGAGCAAGCTAGACTATTAACTTTAGCAGCTGCAGATAAAATTGACCAATTTGGCGCAAAAAAGGCTACCAATTTNATTGCAATGATTAAAATTGTTGTTCCNCAAATGGCATGTAATGTAGTAGATAGAGCTATTCAAGCATTTGGAGGAATGGGAGTCTCACAAGACACTCCACTTGCCTCTTTTTATGTATACGCTAGAGCTATTAGACTCGCTGATGGTCCTGATGAGGTTCATATGTACCAACTTGGTAGAAACTTGGTCAAAGAGCAGTTAGAAAAATGAGTCAGATAGTAAGGAAAGGAGAAGAACTTAACGAAGTTTCTTTAAAAAGTTTTTTACTTGAAAATCAATTAATTAGTAGTTTCAACAATGAACTTTTAGTAGAACAGTATTCAAATGGTTTTTCTAATTTAACTTATCTATTAAAAATTGATAACAAAGAACTCGTCCTTAGACGCCCTCCAAAAGGCGCAATAAAGTACGGTCACGACATGGGACGTGAATACAAAGTATTAACTGGTCTCAATAAAGGTTTTAAAAAAGCTCCAACTGCTCATGTTTTTTCAAATGATAATTCTATTATAGGTGCTCCATTTTACATAATGGAAAAAATAGAAGGGATTATTTTATCTAGAAAAGAAGCTAGCTCTAGAAATATTTCTTCAGAAGAATACTCTAAAATAGCCCAAAACTGGTTAAATACATTTGTAGAACTTCATGAATTAGATTTTAATACAATTGGTTTAAGTGATTTAGGAAAACCTCAGGGTTATGTAGAAAGACAAGTAAGAAACTGGAGTAAACAATATTTAAATGCTGCAACTGAAGAGATTCCAGAATCTGAAAAAATAATGAAATGGTTAGAAAAAAATCAACCTAAAAAATATACATATAGTTTGATTCATAACGACTATAAATATGATAACATTGTTTTTAAAGATAATTCGTGGAATAATATAAAAGCAATATTAGATTGGGAAATGTGTACACTAGGAGATCCTTTAATGGACCTTGGAACATCACTAGCTTATTGGACAATGTCTACAGATCATAAGATGATTATAGAAGGTATGAACTACCCAACTGCTGAACTTGGAAATCCAGGCAGAATGGAGTTAGTTGATATGTATGGAGACAAAAGTGGAAGAAGTATGGAAAATCTAGTTTTCTATTATGTATATGGATTATTTAAAATAGCGGTTATTGTACAACAAATTTATTATCGTTATAAAAAAGGGTTAACATCTGATAAAAAATTTAAAGACCTTAACAAAATGACAAGATTATTGTGTACAATAGGTTGGCAATCAATTCAAAAAAATAGATTAGAAAATCTTTTTTAAAATCAAAAATGAGTAAAATATATATTTTTAGACATGCGCAAGCTTCCTTAGGAAGTGACAATTACGATGTATTGTCCAATAAAGGAGAATTACAGGCTCATGAATTAGGAAAATACTTAGTAAGTAAAAAATATAAATTTGATAAAATATATGTTGGTAGTTTAAGAAGACAACAACATACTTTTGAAATTATTTCAAAAGAGTATAATAAAAATAATTTATCTATTCCAGAACCAATAGTGCTAGAGGGATTAAATGAACATCAAGCCACTGAGGCTATGAAATCTGAAATGCCTAAAATGATCAAATCAGATCCTTTTATTAAAAGTTTATGGAAAGAAATTGAATTAAGCCCTGAAAATAAAAATGAAAAATTGATGTTAGGATTTAAATATTTTTTGAATTTGTGGGTTGAAAATAAAATTATAGTAGAAGGAATAATTCCATGGAGAGACTTTAGAAAAAATGTAAGAAGTGCATTAAATGTTATTTTAGAAAATACTAAAAAAAATCAAAATGTTGGAGTGTTTAGTTCTGGAGGGACAATCAGTTCAATAACAGCTGAATCTTTAAAAATAAGTGACGAAATGAAAATTGCAGATTTAAATTTTTCAATAAAAAACACCTCTTTTACTTCTTTTTATCACAACAAGGAAAAATTCAATCTTTTGTCATTTAATGAGATTCCACATTTGGAGAAAAATATGGTAACTTTTGTTTAATATTGAACTAGAAAAAGCCCCGATAAATCGAGGCTTTATCTGATAGTTATAATTTTACTATTTGAAAATTATTTAATTTTATTTCAGTAGCGATCCGTTCCAATACGCATTTCTTTTTATAATTTTTCCTTCATCATCAAAGTCATCTAAAAAGAAAACAGGAAGAACGACTTTTTTACCATCTGAATTTCTAGTCATTCTAAAATTCCACCATGATTGAACAACTTTACTATCTCGCCAATCATATTCTAAATAATCAGGATATCCAGATTCATCTAGTCCAGTAAGGGTCCAATCTGAAAATATCTTTTGATCTCTAGCAATTATTTCTTCTTTACTCATGTTTTTAGTTTCATTTATGTCAATAAAAACTGCATTATCGTGAAAGAAACTATATGCCTTTTCCGCATCTCCATTTGCAAAAGAATACATAGCTTTTCTTAAAGAATTTATATTTTGATGATTAATGTAAATAATACCATTTTTTCTTTCATCATAAGAGTCACGAACATTTCTGAATGAATTTTGATTATTATACTCAATAATAGCAATAATATTTGAAGCATCTTTATTTAATCTATATAACCTGTGAACAGGCATGTCTACTTTAGCACCTGTTTCTTTATTAACTCCGTAAAGATGGTCCCAAGTTTGAACCCATACTCCAGAATCTTTGTATTCAATAGCGTCTGGATAAGCACCCTCTTCTCTATTTAATTTTAAATAATCCATGTTGTTAACCCACCAAGTCATGTTACCTACCATTTGTTCTTTAGTAGATCCTTTAGCATCCTTATTTAAGTTATTTCCATTTGTTATTCTAAAATCATCTGAAAGCATTGAAGCGGCTTTTTCAATTTCACCATTTGTCCATGCATTTGTAAATGATTCAACTAAATCAATTCCAGGATGTTCTATATAGATAGTCCCATTTTTCTTTTTTTTCTGTGCACTTACAGAAAAAGTAATAAGCGTAATTAAAATAAAAGTAATTTTTTTCATAAATGAATTTTTTTAAATGAGCCGCAATATAATAAAAA
>JGI24540J26637_10000696_pt1 | contig 14366 bp, 12 predicted proteins | sample NorSeaMetagenome_FD_26637 | JGI IMG/M metagenome (IMG submission 26637)
TGGATAGGTGGGTTTGGTCAAATAGGGTGGCTAAAAAATGATAATTGGCTGAAGAAAGATTTAGATTGGTTGGGAAAAGAAAAATCAATNCTAAAACATATGAATGAAGGCCATAGCGATTCAATTTCNGCAGCTTTATGGTCACTTAAGGGCATTAAGGATGATAAATCAAAAATATTAGCGATTTGTATTGATGGTTATTACGTCCAATCAAATGAAGATATTTATTTTATTCAATTTGAGGATATATCCCTTACCTCNGCTGAAATTAAAGATTCTTTAGTTATTCATGCTAAAANGTTTAAACATTAACGTTCTTATTTTTAATTATTATTCCCTCTNATTAAGAAAAATAATCCTAGTACCAATAAAAAAAGTTGTTCACTTGCAAATAAAACCGCACCTCTTTCGCCAATAAAAATACTCCAATGAGAGTGGCCTATAAATAAAGCATTTATCATAATAATTACTATAGTTAATGCTGAAAATCTTGTTATTAAATTTCCTAAAGTTGAAGATCTTAATGATAAAATCCCCCCTATAATCAAACCTAATCCAGACAATATTTCGGCCCAAGCTACAATATAAGCGGATATGTTGGAAAGCGGAACTCCCTTTGAGGACAAGAAGTCAATAAATCCCTGGCTAATTGGTATTTTACCATAACCATGCAAGAAAAAAGATATACCAAGGCAAAACTGGACTAAAAGTTTAACAAAATAGTCTAGGGGAGAAGTTACTTTATTTAAAAAGTTATTAATTTTTTCCATAATTTTCCTCGAATATATAAATAATATGTATAAACTATTTTATTATAAAATATTAACAACAAAAATAACTATATTTTTTTAATCTAATCAATTCATGAGATCATTAATGTCCTTTTTCAAAAAAAATAACTCTTTTTTCATAAGCCTATCCGCCTCTATACTATTTTTTATTGGTTATTTTATTTTAGGTAGTGCAGGTCTCATAACAACTCTTGAGCCCCAGGAATCAATTGGTGATATTTCTCGTTGGTGCGAGAGGGTTAGTTCGGGCATCTTTAGGGAGCCAGTTAATGCCCTCAGTAATTTGGGTTTTATGTTCATTGGGTTGTTAATTTTTTGGACTTTATCAAAAGATAAAGAGGGTAATGAGAACCAATTCATTGGCCTGACAACTATCTCAATTTTATATGCAAGTGTAGTCATTTTCTTAGGACCTGGATCGTTACTAATGCATGGAACTCATTCATATTGGGGTCAGTGGATTGATAACGTTAGTATGGTTATGTTTATAATTTTACCCTGGCTATTAAATATTAAGCACCTTGCTCGATGGACGGATAAGACTTTTTTTGCAACCTACGTCTCAATAGTTATTTCCTTCTCTTTGTTAAGTTGGTTTTTTGGTACCAATATGGGAATTAATCTTGATTTATTCGGAGTCTCTATTGCTTTATGGGTAATATCAGAAATTTTATATAGATTTTGGTCACCTTCTCTTAGAGTCTTATCAGGATTTGTCGGCTTTTTCGTTGCTGCAATTTTTGGAATAATGCCATCGGAAATATTTGGTAATTTAACTGAATACTGGTGGATTATCCTTTTTTGGCTTCCCGCCTTATTTTCTTCAAACAAACCAATGACTATAAGAGTCTATTCTCCCTGGTTTTTTTTAGGAATGGGGACTTACATGCTTGCTTTCGTTATATGGCTTCAAGGGTATCCAGGCACAAAGCTATGCAATCCAGATTCCCTTATTCAACCACATGGAATTTGGCATTTACTAACTGCCTTTTCTACTTTATGCTTTTTTAAATTCTTTAGAACTGAAAAATTAATCACAAAATAAATATGACAAAATAAAGCTTTCATTATTGTTAATAATTTGCTGTATATGTTTATAAAAAAGAGGTGTTTATATGTCTGATGTAGGAATTTCATCAATTGCCGGATACTTACCGCGCCTAAGATTATCAAAAAAGTCTGTTTCCCAAGCAAATGCTTGGTTAGCTCCAAATTTAGTTGGTAAAGGCAAAGGTACTCGGGCTATGGCTAATTGGGATGAAGATAGTGTAACAATGTCTGTGGAGGCAATTAGACGAATTTTAGGCACTAATGATGATAGATCTCATGTTGATAGTCTTTTCTTTGCTTCTACAACCATGCCTTTTAGTGATCGTTTAAATTCAGGAATTATTAGAGCAGCATTAACCCTTGAAGAGCAAACAGAATGTATAGATATTGCTTCAACTCTAAAATCAGGAACATCTGCCTTAATTCAAGCCTTAGATAAGGTTAAAAGTGGTAATAGTAAATATTCAATAGTTTCTGCAGCCGATAAGAGAAAGGCGAGGGCAGCAAGCCCTCAGGAGCTTGACTTTGGTGATGCCTCAGTAGCCTTGTCCGTTGATACAGATAATTTGATAGCAAAATACATTAATAGTTCATCATTAAGTATTGATTTTATTGATCATTTTCGTCAACCAGGTGAAGAATTTGATTATAATTGGGAAGAGCGATGGATTCGTGACGAAGGGTTTTTAAAAATCGTACCCAAAGCTATTAACGATTTATTTGATAAAACTGATATTGATGGCTCTGAAATTGATCATTTTATTATCCCTAGTGTTTTTCCAAGGGTTGATCAGATGATTGCTAAAAAATGTGGCATTGATCCTGATAAGGTAGTTGGTAACATGGCTCTTACTGTTGGTAATACAGGATCAGCTCACTCTTTATTAATGCTAGCTTCGGTTTTAGAAAGGGCAAAGCCTGGAGAAAAAATACTTGTTTGTAGTTTTGGTAATGGTTCTGATGCAATACTTTTTGAGACAACCGATAATATAAAAAACTTTAAACCTCATCAAACAATTGAAAATCTTATTGAGACCGGTGTTGAAGAGAATAATTATTTAAAATATTTAACTTTTAATGATCTTGTTAAATGGGAAAAGGGTATGCGAGGCGAACAAGATCGTAAAACAGCCCTAACAACTCTTTATCGTCACAATGATGCAATAATGGGTCTAGTTGGTGGCAAATGTTCAAAAACTGGCACAATTCAATACCCTGCATCACCAATATCTGTAAGTCCAAATAGTCCTGAATTAAATACACAACAGCCTTATAAGTTTGCTGAAAAGAAGGCCAAGATTTTATCCTGGTCTGCTGATTACCTATCCTTTTCTATAAATCCCCCTAATCATTATGGTGTAGTTGATTTTGAGGGCGGTGGAAGGATTATGATTGATTTTACTGATATTGAAAAAGGTGAAATTGATTCAGGAATGGAAGTAAAAATGGTTTTCAGAGTAAAAATTGTTGATGACATAAGGGGTTTTACTAGATATTTCTGGAAAGCAATTCCAGTTTAATAATTTAAGTTTTTATACTATAGTTAATAAAAAAATGGAGAGTTCTATGGCTACTGGCATTAGAGATAAGGTTGCAATACTTGGTATGGGGTGTTCTAAATTTGGAGAACGTTGGGATGCAAGTCCTGAAGACTTAATGGTTGAGTCTTATGTTGAAGCTATGGATGATGCTGGAATTGAGCCAAATCAACTTGACGCAGCATGGTTCTCTCATCATATAGATGATATTGGAGCAGGTAAGGGAGGAACCCCTATGTCGATAGCCCTAAGGCTTCCTAATATTGCCGTTACAAGAGTTGAAAACTATTGTGCCTCTGGCTCTGAAGCTTTTAGAGGAGCTGTATACGCTGTAGCTGCAGGTGCTGCGGATATTGCTATCGCCGTTGGAATGGAAAAACTTAAAGATACTGGTTTTGGTGGTTTGTCGCCAACAAATTACGGAACTCTTACGCCACAAATTGGNCCATCAGGTTCTGCACCAGGGAATTTTGCTCAACTAGCAACTGCCTATAGAGCCAAACATAATGTTTCTGCCGAAGACTTGAAAAGAGCGATTGCTCATGTATCAGTTAAAAGTCATGCAAATGGAGCAAAAAATCCAAAAGCTCACCTTCAGAAAGTTGTTACTGAAGAGCAAGTTCTTAATGCACCAATGATCGCTGAGCCTTTGGGCTTATTTGATTGCTGTGGTGTTTCAGATGGAGCTGCCGCCGCAATTGTTACTACTCCAGAAATAGCCAGAAGCTTAGGTAAAGATAATTTGATTTCTGTTAAAGCTCTTCAGCTTTCAGTTTCGAACGGTTTAGAAAATCAACATAATAGTTGGGATGGTTCTTATTTTCATACTGTGAGGATTGCTGCTAAAAAGGCTTATGCTGAAGCTGGAATTACAAAGCCTCGTGAACAAGTTTCAATGATGGAGGTTCATGATTGTTTTTCAGTGACTGAGCTTGTTACCATGGAAGATCTCTTTATTTCAGAAGAAGGTGCTGCAGTAAAAGATGTTATGGATGGTTTTTACGATGCTGATGGTAAGATTCCATGTCAAATTGATGGTGGATTAAAATGTTTTGGGCATCCAATTGGTGCTTCTGGTCTTAGAATGCTTTATGAGATGTATCTGCAGCTGCAGGGTAAGGCCGGGCCAAGGCAATTAGCAAATCCATCAATTGGCTTAACGCATAATTTAGGTGGCCAACCAGCTAATAATGTTTGCTCTATTGCTATCATTGGTGCTCACGACGCCTAGGGTTTATTTTTTTCATCTAAAAAGCTCGAATAATTTGGTTGATCAATCTCAAGTTTTTCCATTGTTGTTTTAAATAAATGATCGATTAACTCGTTATTATCGATATCAATATTATTATTATCTATCTTTGAGCAAAGAATTTTATTCATTTCCTTAATTGTTTTGTCAGTTTTTAGGATTTTTGATAATCGATCTTTTTCTTTCTCACTAGAGACCTCTTCTAGTTTGAGTTGTCTAAGAACTATATTTAACGAATTTTTAGCAACATGAGCATGGAATCTTTTTTGCCCTTTTAATTCTTGAATGATGTCATTTTCTAAAAATTCAATAATCGAAACAATTAGATCCTCTTTTGAAGGTGGATTAATCATTGTCTTGCTCCCTAGTTATCAATCTTAAAAGATCTATTTCTGTTTCTGATACTCTTCTTCCAATTGAAGCTCTATCAACACTTCTATCGTAACCAGAATTATATATATTATACATTTTTAAACACATAATACCCCACTTTAAACTACCCATAACTTCCCAGAATTTTAAAGAATCTTTGTTAAGTGTTTTTCCAGATATTTTTTGATAGGATTTATAAAAATCAATTCTTTTTCCAAACCCACCAACAGGTAGTTTTATTTTTCCAAATCGCCAACTATTCACACACATCCAGGCCAAGTCTTCATGCATATCACCTACATGAAGTAACTCCCAGTCAAGAACAGATGTAATTCCCTTGTTGGGAGATACTAGTATATTGCCATTTCGAAAGTCCCCATGAAGAAGGCTCTTCTCATTGTCTTTGTTAGGAAGGTTATCTTCTAGCCATTTAAATGCCATATTGAAGACCGGAATGCTTAAAGAGAAATCTTTATAAACTTCTCTATATTTTATTAGTTCATCATTTGCCATTGAGGTATTCAAATTTTTAATTTGAGAAAAGGGAATTGAGTGAATTTTAGCTAATATACTACCAGCCTGTGAGGCTAGGCTTGGATTTAATTCATGTATTTGAGTGTTTTGAACTATTTTATTTCCAAGTGACATTCCCTCAACAAATTCCATAAAAAATCCCTCACCAAGAATTGACTTATTATTTAATTTATAGATAATTTTAGGTACCGGAATGTTATTGTTATATGCAATTTCCATTACCGATGCCTCTATTGATAAAGACAGAGGAGGGTATANGTTGCTTTTGTCTTTAATGCCTGAATGATGGCGNCTTANGATNATTTTTTCTTCTTTATTGTTATCAAAGTAGTTAATTACCCAGGTTTCATTACTAGAACCTCCTGGAAGTTTTCCAATTTTTGATATTGAATTAAACTTTCTATCCTTATGAATTAAATATTCTTTAATCTGAAATTTTTTATCATTCATATTTATCAGTTTTGTAATAGTTTTTAATATAATCATTTTATGGTACAAACTAATTATGGCAAAGAATAAAGATTCTAAAATAAAATTAAAACCAAAATTCTTTGGTAAAATTCGAACATATTTCCTAACAGGGATTGTTGTTGCGGCNCCTATTACAGTTACTGGTTGGGTTACTTTATGGTTTATTCAAGCTGTTGATGGNTGGTTTTCTCCATTTGCACCAAACGGTTTTGAAACACTTCCATTAGGNATACCTGGCTTTGGTATAATTTCAGCTTTTGTTATCCTTACTTTACTTGGCGCCTTAACGACTAATTTTTTTGGTAAATCAATAATTGGATACGGAGAAAGATTAGTTGATAGACTTCCGGTTATTAGAAATATATATGGCGCTTTAAAGCAAATTTTTCAAACAATTGCTTCAAAAAGTGAAAATAATTTTCAACGTGTTGTAATGCTTGAGTATCCAAAAAAAGATTGCTGGGCAATTGCTTTTGTAACAACAGAAGCAAAAGGTGAGATAGCCGCTAAGCATAAAAAAGAATTAATATGTGTATTTTTACCTACCACACCAAATCCTACATCAGGATTTCTTTTGTTCGTTCCTAAAGATGATGTTATCGAGCTCGACATGACGGTAGAAAGTGCAGCAAAATTAATTATTTCTGCAGGACTAGTTATGCCTGAAAAGATCAATTAGCCGGCATCTAAGTATTTTAATGCCTCTTCTTTGTTAAAGAGGTGCAAAAGTATCTTTAAATTTTTCCCTCTATCAGAGTTATTGAGAAGGTTATTTTCTATTATATAGTTTGAATCATTTCTTGCTGTTTCCAATAAGTCTCTATCGGTGGATAAATTAGCTATTTTAAAATACGGTAAACCAGATTGTTTTGTTCCTAATACTTCGCCAGCACCCCTTAAGATAAGATCTTCTTCGGCAATAATAAACCCATCNTCAGTTTCCCTTAAGGTTTCAATTCTCTTTTTTGCATTTTCTCCAAGGGGGGATCGATAAAGAAGTAAACAACTGGATGCTTTATCACTTCTTCCTACTCTCCCTCTTAGCTGGTGAAGTTGGGAAAGACCAAATCTTTCAGAATGTTCTATGATCATAAATGTAGCGTCAGGGACATCTATTCCAACTTCTATTACAGTTGTTGCCACGAGAATATTTTTATTACCATATTTAAATTCCNTCATAGTCTCTTCTCTTTCTTCAATTGACATCCTGCCATGAACCAATCCAACCNTATTGCCGTATATNTTTTTAAGTGATGCAAAGCGATCCTCAGCTGCTGCTAAATCAATTTTTTCTGATTCCTCTATTAAAGGGCATACCCAATATGCCTTTTCACCATTCTCCATTAGTCTTTTTAAAGATTCTGTTGCCTCATCAACCTTACTCAATGGCTTTGCAATTGTTTTAATTGGTTTTCTACCAACTGGTTTATCTAAAAGCCTTGATACCTGCATTGAACCGTAAGCTGTTAATTCTAGTGTTCTTGGTATTGGTGTTGCGCTCATTATTATAATATCCGGAGGATTGTTAGAATTTTTCGACGTTAGTGATAATCTCTGGTGGACACCAAACCTATGCTGCTCGTCAATAACGACCAACCCTAAATTATGAAAATAAATTTTATCTTGAAAGAGAGCATGTGTTCCCAATATTATATCAATATCACCCGCACTAAGATCATTAACTATTCTCTCCCTGTCTAATCGTTTAGTTTTTCCCGTTAGTATTTCTACTTTAATATTTGATTTTAAACATAAGTTCTTAATACTTTCAAAATGCTGTCTTGCTAAAAGTTCAGTAGGTGCCATCATAGCAGCTTGTTTTGAGTTACCTGAAGCTTGAAATAAAGCTGCAAGAGCAACTATAGTTTTTCCTGAACCAACATCGCCCTGTAAGAGTCGAATCATTCTATTTGGCTTTTCTAGGCCCTGAGAAATTTCTTCAATTGCTACTTTCTGTGAGTTAGTTAATTCGAAGGGTATGTTTTTATAAAGTGAATTCAATAAGGTATTATTTTTTTTAATACTTTGGCCAACAGGTGCTTCAAAATTCTTAGCAAGCAATGCTAAAGATAGCTGGTTAGCTAATAATTCATCATATGCTAGCCTTTGTCTTGCAGGGATTTTTATGGTCTATATCACTTTCATTTTTTGGATTATGAGCATTTTTTAAAGCCTCTGAAAAACTTGGCCACTTCATACTTTTATAAAATTCAGCATCCTGCCATTCAGAAAAATCTGGAATAATATTAATTGCTCTATTAATATGATTTGATATTACTTTATTTGTTAGGCCTGAGTTAGGCTATAAACTGGCTCTACATTAGGAAGACTTTTACTTTTAGTCGATAAAACAATATGTTGAGGATGAATTATCTGTTTTTTCTCTTTATAGGCTTCTAATTTACCGCTAACTATAAAATTTTCTCCAATTGGTAAAAGCTCTTCTAGGTATTGCCTTCTTCCATTAAACCAGATTAAATCTATCTCACCAGTTTCATCTATGCATTTAACCTTATAAGGTAAACCTCGCCTTTTAGAGGGATTATGTTTAAGGACTGTGACTTCAATTGTAACTATCCGATCTTTTTCTGCGTTAGAAATTGTCGGTGTGTAGCTTCTATCAATAATATTGTTTGGAAGGTGCCAAAGAAGGTCAACAATATTTTCACCAATTAAATATTTCAAGCGTAGCTTGAGTCTTGGCCCTATACCTCTTGCTGTTTCAATAGGTTTAAATAATTGATCTAGAATCTTTGGTCGCATTGCTCTATTAAAGTACAAATTATGATAAAAGAAACAGAAAATTTTAGAAAAAAATTATTATTCCGTTCTAGTCACAGGGGTACTAAAGAGATGGATATTATTCTAGGTACCTATGCAAAAGAAAAACTTCCAAATATGGATGATAATGAATTAATCAAATTTCAAGAGTTTCTTAACTTATCTGACCCTGATTTGTATAAATGGATTATGTCAGAGGATACATCTTACTCTGAAGATCATAAGGAAATCATAGAAGATATAATCTCCAGTAAAAATACTTAAAGATAGAATTAATGATTAATCTAAGGGATATAATTCAAAAAGAATATTTAATTGATTCTCAAAATATAAAAGAATTTAACGAAGTTCCCGAAGGATCAGAATCTTTAATTTTTAAAGAATTATTATCTTCTACAGATCGAGATATATTAATTATATCTAGAGATTTAAAAAGATATCAACAGTTAAAGGATACTATCGAGTTTTTTTTAGAAAAAAATGTTCTTTTTTTCCCACAATGGGATTGTATTCCTTATGATAGAATATCGCCAAATAAGTCCATAACATCAAAGCGCCTAGAGACATTATCCAGTCTNGCTGAGGAGGGAAGGGACAGTAAGATTGTCTTATCAACCACTCAATCATCATTTCAGAGAACATTGGCTGTTTCAGAAATAAAAGACAAATCTTTAAATTTAAAGTCTGGTCAGGTATTAAATGTCGATGACCTTTTATTATTTTTTATAAATAATGGTTATTCAAAGGTAGGTACTGTCAGAGAATATGGAGAGTTTTCCTTAAGNGGAGGGATAATTGACTTCTATTCTCCTTTAAACCCGCCTATTAGGNTTGATTTGTTTGGAACTACCATTGAATCAATTAANAGTTTTGATTTAATTTCCCAAAGATCTATTGAACTTATAAATGATGTTAAAATATTTCCNTCATCAGAAGTTTCATTAAATAATTCAAGTATAGAATTGTTTAGAAAGAATTTTAATAATACNTTTGGAAGCCAAAGAAAAAAAATAAAAGTTTATGAAAGTATTTCAGAAGGAATATCTTATCCTGGAATGGAACATTGGTTGCCTTTTTTTTATCATGAAACAGGCACCATTTTTGACTACCTTAACAACCCAATTATTATTTTAGATTCTCTACACAAAGAATCTCTTGATAACTTTATTGAGACAATAAATGATCATTATGAATCTAGAAAAGAATATGATAACAATGATTTATCGAAAGATGAGAATAAATATTTTTCCCTCAAGCCAGCTCAATTATATCAGGACAAAGCATTATTTTTAGATAATTTATCAAATTTTAATAATATAGAAATTAGTACACTGAAAAAACCCACCGGTATTAATTTTAATGGAAAAATGTCAAATAACTATTTTGGAAAGAATAGTAAAAACAAAGATCTAGAGCTATATAATCAACTAAAGAATGATATTAAAAAATTTCTTAACGAAGAAAAAATTGTAGTTATCTCATGTTCAAGTAAAGGCTCAGCAGATAGAATTTCAAAAATATTAAAAAATAAAAATATTGAAAGCGAATTTTTAAGTTCGAAAAAATTTATTGAAAAAGATTTAGTTTCAAATGTTTATATAATTATATTAAATTTAAATTCTGGTTTTCATATTGATAATTATATTTTTATTTCTGAACAAGATATTTTTGGAGAGAAATTTTATAGAACAAGAGTCATTCGTAAAGCAGAAAATTTTCTTAGAGAAGTTTCTAGTATTATGCCTGGAGATGCCGTTGTGCATATAGAACACGGAATTGGTAGATTTGAGAACTTAGTAACTCTTGAAATTAACAATGCTAAGCATGAGTGTCTATTTTTAAAGTATGCAAATGATGATAAATTATATCTTCCAGTCGAAAATATCGAGTTATTGTCAAAATACGGGTCTGAAATATCTGATGTGTCTTTAGATAAATTAGGTGGAGTTTCTTGGGGTTCGCGTAAAGAAAAACTTAAAAAAAGAATTAAATTTTTAGCTGAAGAACTTATGGCCGTCGCAGCTAAAAGGCAAATGTCTATGGCCGATATAATTAATGTTCCTGATGATTTTTATGAAGAATTTTGTTCAAAATTTCCCTTTGAAGAAACAAATGATCAATATAACGCAATTGATGATGTCATAAAAGATCTAGAGAAGGGTCAGCCTATGGATAGACTTATCTGTGGTGATGTTGGGTTTGGAAAAACAGAAGTAGCCCTCAGAGCGTCTTTCTTATCAGCAATGAGTGGGAAGCAAGTTGCAATTCTTGCGCCGACTACGCTCCTTGCAAGACAACACTTTGAAACATTTAAAGCTAGGTTTAAGGGATTTCCAATTAATATAAGTGAATTATCAAGATTATCCTCAAATAAAGAGCAGGTAATTAAGAATATTAATTCAGGGTTTTCTGATATTACGATTGGGACACACTCTTTACTTGGTGATAAAGTTGAATTTAATGACCTAGGGCTTCTTATTGTTGATGAGGAACAGCACTTTGGAGTAAAACATAAAGAAAAAATAAAAAAACTTAAAAGCAATATTCATATTCTAACCCTCACTGCAACACCAATCCCTAGAACCCTCAACTAGCAATGACAGGTGTAAGAGATTTATCTATAATTGCATCCCCACCTGTAGATAGACGAACAATTGAAACATATGTTTTTCCTAAGGACCCTCTGGTTATAAGGGAGTCGATTTTAAGAGAGAGACATAGAGGGGGGCAGATTTTTTATGTTGTTCCAAGAATAGCAGATATCGAAGAAATTGAAGATTTTCTTAGGGAAAGTGTCCCAGAGATCAACTTTATAACGGTACACGGTCAAATGCCAACAAAACAAATTGAAGATAGAATTAATGATTTTTATTCTGGTTCATATGATGTTTTAGTATCCACAACTATAATTGAATCAGGATTAGATATTCCTAATGCTAATACTCTAATAATTCATAGGGCTGATATGTTTGGCTTATCGCAACTTTATCAGATAAGGGGAAGAGTAGGGCGATCCAAAATAAAGGCTTATGCTTATTTAACTTATAAAAATAAACATATATTAGGAAAAAAAGCATTAAAAAGACTTGAAGTTCTTCAGTCGTTAGATTCTCTTGGGGCTGGTTTTAATTTGGCTAGTTATGATCTCGACATAAGGGGTTCTGGAAACTTACTTGGCGAAGAACAATCAGGCCAAATTAAGGAAGTTGGTATTGAACTTTATCAAAATATGCTTGAGGAAACAATTGAAGGTTTAAAAAACCAAGATAATAATATCACTGATAATGAATGGTCACCAAAGGTTTCCCTTCCATTGTCTGTTTTAATTCCTGAGACCTATATACCTGACCTAACAACAAGAATGGAAATTTACAAAAGATTGTCCTTAATCGAAGATGAAGCTGAAACTGACGAAATAGCTGCAGAACTTATTGATAGATTTGGAAATCTTCCAACTGAAGTCGAAACATTAATTGATACAATTGATTTAAAAAATATTTGTAAATTAGCCAATATTGAAAAAGTAGATTGCGGAAAAACTGGATACTTAATAAAATTCAAAAATAATGAATTTTCTAACCCAAAGGACTTAATATCTTATATTACTTATCATGACAAAAATATTAGCATTAGGCCTGACCAGAGAATTTCAGTTAAATTTAATGAAAATAACTCAGCTATAATTGATAATATTAAGTCAACAGTTCGAGAATTAGTTGAGCTATCACAAATTACAAATTAATTCTTATTTAGATGCTGAAGTAACTTAACAATAGATGTAACTGGTTGCGATCCTGTTAAAGTTATTCCATCGTCAATGATGTAAGAGGGCACTCCCATTACACCGTTTTGTCTATTTTCCATTTCTTGATCTATAAGCGTTTTTCTATCTTCATCACTATTAAATTTTTTTCTTATCTTTTTAGAATCTAATCCAACTTTTTCCGCTATATCAACTAATAAATCAATATCACCAATATCTTTAGATTCTTCAAAATATGACTTAAAAATCATTTCTACAGTTTCTAATTGAAAATTATTTTCTTTCGACCAATATATTAAACGATGGCTGTTAAATGTATTAGGAATTCTTTTTATAGTATTGTTTATATTACTTATTCCACATTTTATTGCTTCATTTTTTATATTATCTTTAATATCATTATATTCATGTTCATTAAATTTTTTAGAAACATAATTATTACGATCAACACCTTCATGAGGCATATTTGGATCTAGTTGAAATGTTGAATACTCAAAGGAAACCTTAATATCGGGAACCTGTTTTAATGCTAAATCGAAGTTTCTTTTACCAATATAACACCAAGGACAAATTGTATCTGAGACAACTTTTATTTTCATCATAGCTAATTTATACCTTTAATAATAAACCAAAATCTTGCTTATTCTAAAATCTAAAGGCATAAGTGTCTATAATGGAAATAGAATCATCATATTTAGTTGATAGTCACTGTCATTTGAACTTTAAAGATTTTGAAGATGACTTTGATGAGGTAATAAAAAGAGCCAAAGATTCTAATGTTGGAATTATGGTATCTATTTCAACTGAATTAGATGAAATTGACCAAATTATTAATATAGCGGATGGTTTAGAGAATATATACTGTACTGTCGGTGTTCATCCTCATTCTTCGAATATTCAAAAAAAATTAAATGAGAGCTACTTAATTGAAAAAGCCTCTAATCCTAATGTTATTGGAATAGGTGAAACCGGCCTTGATTTTTTCTATGAAAATTCATCAAAGGATGACCAAATTAGTAGCTTTATCAAGCATATAAATGTATCAAGAGAAACACAGCTGCCTCTAATTATTCACACAAGAGAAGCGGATGATAAGACGTGCGATATTTTAGAGCATGAATTCAGTAAGGGCTCTTTTCCTGGAATTATTCATTGTTTTACAGCGGGTGAAAATCTAGCAAAACGAGTTATTGATTTAGGTTTTTATATTTCTTTATCAGGAATAGTGACATTTAAAAATGCGTCAAAGCTAAGAGAGACTATTCAAAATATTCCCCTTGATAGAATACTTGTTGAAACTGACTCTCCTTATTTATCTCCTGAGCCACTTAGAGGTAAAAGAAATGAACCATCACATGTTGTTCATACAGCAAAATATCTAGCCAATTTCTATGAAAAAGATGAAAAAGAATTTTTTTCTTTAACCACTGATAACTTTTTTAAAATATTTAAAAAAGCTAATAGATTGAAATAATCAAATGGTAGAAAGGATTTCAATTACTATATTAGGTTGCGGATCTTCAGGTGGAGTTCCTAGAATTGACGGTGATTGGGGTGATTGTGATCCAAAAGAGATTAAAAACCTCAGATCTCGATGCTCTTTGCTTGTTCAAAAATTTAATAATCAAAACGAAGTTACAACTGTTCTTATTGATACATCTCCAGATATACGAAATCAATTACTCAGAGCAAATGTAAATAGTATGGATGCTGTTCTTTATACACACGATCATGCAGATCAGTCTGGAGGAATTGATGATTTAAGAGTTTTTGCTCTTAGAAAGAGGAAAAGAGTTCAAGTCTATATCGATGAACAG
>JGI24540J26637_10000702_pt1 | contig 14338 bp, 15 predicted proteins | sample NorSeaMetagenome_FD_26637 | JGI IMG/M metagenome (IMG submission 26637)
GAGGAGGGCAGAAGAGGGGGGGGGNGGGGGAGGAACGCAAGGTGGAGGGGATGTGGATGTTCTGTGCGTGGTCGGCAAGGGTCACTGCGAGGTGAGATTAGACAAGGAGCGAAGGACGGGAGGAGCGTAGCGACGACTGTATACTGCATAGCACTATAACTAACAACCTTCTGCTCGTCGCTTCGCTCATCGCAGAAAGTTTCGTCGATGATCAGGGAGTACTACGCGAACCTACCTTCCGAGAGTGGTCTGGTGGAGATGGAGCGTCGCCGTCAACTAATGCGCGCTGGCGTCGTTGGCATGGCAGGGAGAGTATATGGCGCAAAGGATAAGGATGCTGGTGACGAGGGTTGGGAAGGCTGGGTGGACAACATCGTGGAAGTTAATAGTTAGGCTGAGAAGCGTTCTTCATGCAATACTTTTTCTTATATTCCTTATACCCATACCCCAACGCACACATCTCACGCGCTTACGCCACTGTGCTCCTCCCTCCATCTACCCCTACGATTTGTCCTGTGACCCAACCCTGTTCCTTCCCTAGGAGCCACATGGCAGCCCTTGCCACGTCCTCGCCCTCCCCAACCCTTCCCATAGGGTGGCTCTTTTCGATGCCCTTCTTGACCGCATCGTTGGACAGCATGCCCTCGGATAATGCGCTGGTGAAAAGGGATGGGGCAACGCAGTTAACACGGACCTTCGGGCTTAGCTCTGCTGCGAGGGTGCGAGTGATGCCCTCTATCGCACCCTTGGAAGCCGATATTGACGTGTGGTTTGAAAATCCCTGCCCGACAGCCACGGAACTGAAGAGCACAACAGAGCCGGAATTCTTCTTCAGGGTTGGGAGGAGGGGCTGGAGGGTTGAGAGCATGCCTGTCACGTTAAGGTCGAACGTCGAGCGAAGGTCTTCAGGCATGACGCGGGAGAATGGCTTCAAATCAATTGACCCTACAGCGTAGCAGTAGCCTGAGATTCTCGAGCGAAAGCAAAGCCAGGGAAGAGTTTGTCAGTGTTCAGTTTTTTTGGAGCTTTTGCTTTGGAATGCTACTGTTCGCTCTAGCCCTCACCGACCAAATCCTTGGGCATATCCGGCTTCAAAATCTCCTTCGCCTCATCCGCGTCCATGACGTCGAGAGTTGTAAAGGGTGCGTTGTCAAGGGAAGAGGAAAGGGCAGTCAATGGGGCTGTATACCTCGAGATCAACCAAGGTGTGTAACCCGCTTGTCGGCAGAGATGGGAAAGGGAACGACCCACTGAACCGGTCGCACCAACGATGGCAATAGACATTTTCTAGGTCCTGTTGGGTTGTAACAGGAAGGGTGAGTCGGCGAAAATTTATCACTGTTTTGTTTCCTCGCTTATTAATCTCTATCTCGTCGTATACTCTAGAAATTTGGATAGATAATAAAGTCAAATAATCTATCTGTAAATATTGTAGTCAACGTCGTACAATTAAAGATGGATATGGCCTGCCAAAAAATGAAGCTCCTCCACCTCCTCCCTGCCCTTCTCCTAACTAGTGTCGCCGGTTGGACGACCGTAACGTCTCTCTCGCGTCCTAAATCGACTGTTCTTTATGGTCGTGCTGCCGCAGTCCGTGCCAATACAAAGGGAAAGGTGAGGCACCCCGAAGTCGGCGTTTCCAGTTTCCATTTTAACCCATTAATTACGTTTTACTGACCTTTACACTAAATTAAATTTTTAGACTGATGCTAAAAAGACCAAGATTTACGGTCAATTTGGTAAGAAGATAATAATGGCAGTCAAGGATGGGGGATCAGGTGAGACTGGGACGAGGAGCGAAGGATGGGAGGAGCGTAGCGACGACCGTATACTATATATCCCTATAACTAAAAATCTTCCACTCATCGCCTCCCTCTTGGTCTCGTCGCTTCGCTCATCGCAGCTTCCCCAGAGGCGAACAAGCTCCTCCGCGACACCATAGCAGCGGCTAAGAAGAACAACGTTCCTGCGGATAACATAAAGCGTGCAATTAAGAGGGCCACCGAGTCCGCTGATTCCGCCGATTTCCAGCAGAGTTTGTTTGAGACTTACGGCGCTGGGGGGGGCAGCTTCATGATTGGGGTGCTCACGGACAACCCCAACAGGGCCGCGGCGGAGGTTAAGAACGCGGTTAACAAGGCGGGCAAGGGGAAGGCGAAGATGGCCGAGCAGGGGAGTGTCAGCTACCTTTACGAGAGGAAGGGAAGGATCGTCATTACCAAGGGTGAAGTCAACGAGGAGAAGGTTCTCGACGTGTGCCTTGAGGTCGGTGTTGAGGACTTTGAGTTTGTCGAAGATGAGGTTGATGCAGAGGGGGGGGACTGTGACGTCGTTTACACTGAGATGGCCGACCTGTCTCTGATCCGGGACGGACTCAAGGACCATGCGGAGGTGGAGTGCAAGGAGGCGGAACTCTGCTACAAGCCCATGGCGCCAGTAGAGGTGGGGGACGAGGTGAGATATGACGAGGAGCGAGCGGCGGCTCGAGCGAAGCGACTGCAAAGCATTATACCGCCTACCTGCACAACTAACAACCCTTCCCGCGCTCGCTTCGCTCATCGCAGGACTTTGAGCTTAACATGGGGCTTGTTGACGCACTTGAGGAATTGGAAGATGTGGACAAGGTTGAACATAACATGAGCAACTAGGGGAGAGCTGGGGGAGGGGGGGGCATAACAACGGAAACTATTTCTCTGAGAACATTCTGCCCTTAAACTATCTACAATCTCTTTCCCCCAGCCGCCCCCAGCCTCTCGCTCAGGCTGTATCCCACCGTTTGCGTTGCCACTTTTTCAATCTCATACTCTCCGGGGGTCCTGCTGATCGTCGCATAACCCTCCTGCGCTCCTTTTCCAACGAACCACGCCACGCCAGACGGTGATATGCACCTGATTGTATTCTTTCCTGAAGGCGTCCTGTGGATCGCGAATTTTCCTGCATGGTCAATGTCCGTCAGGACTAGAAGGGCGCCGTTGCTCGGATCGCCCCCGAACACACTGAGATAGAGCTCTGTGCCCATCCCGCGACCCCAGAAACCCCAGTCTCCTCCTGCTCCCTGGGTTACCTTGAGGATGTTCCCCTGGCACTTGACGAAGTTGAGGGACTTGGCGTCCTCCGGCACGAAGCTTATCAAGGAGCCCTCCGCAAAGTTATCCGTGACCCCCATAACCTTCTTACTGGTACCAGCACTTGCGATCCTGAATGTATCCCCTACCTCCCCATGCTCTTCCGTGGTGGAAGTGGCAGAGTACCCAGCCCCGACGTTGGATATCTCCACGGTGGCATCATTGCGAGTCGATGGTGGCGCTGCGCCACCTGCGCTACCTGTTCCCCCGTTCCTCCTCCCAAACCTGAAAGTTGGTTCGTGGCCAGGGAGCATGAAGTCCTTCCAATTTATAACCAAGAAGAAAACGAAAGGGAAGAGGAGAGGAATGGCGACGCTCAATCCGAATGTAACATTGTCCGCCCTGGCACACGCGACATCATTGTTGCTGGCTTGGGAACAAAAAATTACGGACGAGGATCCGATAGTTGAGGGAAGACTTAGGAGAAGGAGGGAGGGAACAAGGAAGTAGGAACGATTGAGGGGCGACGCTGGCATCGTCATGCGCTTGGTGTAGCGTATGTTCTGACAATTTCAAATCGATAAGGGTGAGTTCTATGGTTTTGTTCTGCAACTCCCCCTTCCCTCTTCGATCAATCTTCGATCGACAACAGCCTTCTGACTGAAAAGCTGCTTGTCCCCGTCCCCGCCAATTTCAAACCCTACCCTGAGGCATGACGAACTCACCGTACCCTTCTCCGCCCGACCCTTCCTCGACGGTGGTTAGTCTCTCTTACACTGATTCCCCTTTGAATCCGCCCAAACCCCTGTCAGTGTCCAAGCTGGACTACAAGCGGGCCATGGATGCTCGTGAATACCTTGTCTCCACCCTTGAGCCAGGCCGCCTCGAACCTGATGTAGGTACCATCACGAGGTTTCTGGAAACCTGTGACGATCTTGTCCTTCTCGGCGGGGTCTCGCGCTCCAACATGGTTATGAATGAAATGGTTGCTCGGGTTGTCAAATTGTTTGAGCTTAGATTGGAGCTTCGGCAGTTGGAGAACCANGCAAACTCCACAAAACAGGGTGTTGACGATGAGCAGTTGGAGGAACAGGTGAGATCGGATAAGAAGGAAGAGACTGGGGCGTAACATGCCTCTCATGTCATTCATATCCCTAACATGCAAGCTGCCCTTTGCCTCTGTCCCTAACCTTTTTTGTTTTGTCGACTCGCTCGCCGCTTCATCACTGCATCGTTTCTCCTCCTCTCCTTGTCCCGCAGCTGGTGAAGATTGAAGTCGGCCTCACCCTTCTCACCCCTGGCACCAAGTCCTCAAAGCTTTCGAGGGCCTATAAGCTCCTATCCTCCTGTGACGATGATGAAGATCCCAACCTCACCACCTCGGAACTCACTGATCTCTTCGAGGCCTTCCTCACCGCTATATTCGCCACCGTCTCTTCCTCCAATGAGCTCGATGTGGACGAGGCTGACAGCCTGATATCCGCGATATCCGACTACGCCGCTGCCAAGGTCACACAATACGCTGGAAGGAGTAAGGGAATAACCTTCGATGACTTTGGTACTTGGTACAACCAGGGAGGATTTGAAAGTGCTCCCTGGTTGGAGTTGCTTGACCTGGACAAGTGGACTCACGGTTCCAAATCCTCCGATGTCCCTCCCCCTCCTCCAGTTGCCCTTCTCCCCCCTCCTCCCCCTACTCCCACGACAAATATCCCCGCAGCGCCCCCCAACGTCGTGGTGTCCTTCGATTTTCCCTCCTCTTCTCTTTCCCCCTCCCGTTCAAAACCCCTTCAGATTACCATCACAGAGAACGACCTTAACGTGCTCAAGGAAGTCGTGGAAGAGAGTGGTATGGGAGAAAGGACCCCAGAGGAGGTACGTTCTCTTCTCTCGGGTTCTCATCTCTCCCCTCCTCCTTTTTTTGTTAATATCCCCTCTCATTCCCCCAATCCCCCACCGCACCACCCGCAGATCACACAATTCCTTACAGAACTCTCGAACGATGGTATCCTTTCCTATTCCACCGTGGTGAACTTTGTTCAAGAGATTCTCCCCTCGTCCAACCTCAGAGCTCAGAACCTCATCCTGGTCCTCTATGGCCTCCTCGACAGGGAAGAATCCGGACAGATTGAGGTCGCAGACTTTGCTGCAGGCTTCACCATTTTTTGCGCTGGCAACAAGTCGTCCAAGCTCGCCGTTGGCTTTCAGCAGTTTGACGATGACGAAGATGATAAGCTGAGCCGCCGAGGCCTTTGGAGATTTCTCCGGTCCTTCCTCGCCGCTCTGATATCCGTTTCCCTCGCTAGTGAAACTGACCTTGAAAATCCTTTGGAGGCCATCTACGATGCCCTTGACTCGGGCGCTGTATGGACGGCTTCCCAGATCTTTGATTACATCTCCAATGTCACTGGGGACAATAGCGGGCTCATCGGGTTCGAAGAGTTCGCCAGCTGGTATACTGAGGGTGACGGCTACAAGCTTGCCCCCTGGCTCGAGCTTCTCGACCTGGGAAAGTTTCTTTCCCTTTCCTCCGCCGAAGCTGCTGAGGGGGACGACTCCGATGAAGAGGAGGACTCCTACAGCCAACTGCCATCCAACCAAGCATACGACGAAGAAATTGCTGCCTCAGTCGCTTCCTCTACTGATACCCCGATGGACGTCGACAGGAACCTTTACCAGTTGGTGCAGCAGGGCGTGCTCTTTTCCTTCCCCCTAGCTTCTTCGAGCTCCTTGGACGTCCTCTACCTCACTCAGCACGACGTTGAGTACGTTAAAATTCTCGTGGGAGAGACCGGACTCGACGCCTTCGATCCTGACGATGTCTTTGGGTTCTTCTCCGAGAAGGTACAATGGAGGGATGCAATTGACCGCTCCACTTTCCTGGATGCGCTCAACTCCTTCGTCCTCGCCAACCATTCCAGAAACTTGGACTCTGAGGTGCTCAATGTCTTCTCCAACTTCTTCTCCTGCTATGATGAGTTTGACTCCGGCACCACAAAGCTCGCCGAACTCATGTGGGGCATTTCTCTCTTCTGCAAGGGGGAGAAGTCAGTTAAGCTTGCGTTCGGTTTCGAGCTTTTTGACACGCGCGAGCAAGGTTCCCTTTCGGATGAGCAGCTCTTCGAGTTCCTTTACTCCCTCCTCACAATGATTTTCAGCTGTACTTCGCAAGGGCTTGCCATGTCGACGAAGGAGATGCTTTCCATTGTTGGATCCACTGCTGCGGAGCTCACTCAGGCTGTCATGCGGTCCATCTACGATCAAGGGAAGCAAAGGGTGACCTTTGATGACTTCGGTGACTGGTACAATGCGGGAGGCTTTGAGGTGAGCCCGTGGTTGGAGTTACTGGCCCTGAGGAAATGGACCGATAGGTACGAAGACCTCGCGGATACCGGTGGAATAATGAATGAGGAAGAGAAGGAGGAGGAAGAGGAGAGTGAAGAGGAGGAGAGCGAAGAGGAGGAGGAAGATTACTACGATGACGAGGAACACGAAAGTGAAGACGAAAACGACCATTACCAAGAGGTCAAGCCCCCCAACAGCCAACTTACCTTCATAGTCAAAAGCACCACGGAATCCCCTGGAATTGTTATTACCTTTTCCCAGTCTGACATTGAAAAGATTGCTGAGCTCGTAACGGCGACAGGCCTCCATACCATGCCGTTCCGCTACGTTTGTGAGAAGTTTCTCGGCAAGGCTGATGAAGGTTCCATCTCGAAGGCTGCTTTTGACTCGTGCATAAGGGAGCTCATCCCTAAGTCTAACATGGACGCCGATACCAGGCGCAGATTGAGTGGGGTCTTGAGCGGAATTTTCAAAGCCTTTGACAGGGAGAGGAGTCAGAGCGTCGACGCTTTGGAGTTCGCGTCCGGTTTCTCAATCTTTTGCGCCGGTTCAAAGTCTGACAAGTTAGCGTACTCCTTTGAGATATTGGACTCTGACATGGACGGCAAGTTGACAAGAAGGGGAATGTGGCGTTTTGCGAGAGGATTCTTAACTGTCCTGCTATCCATCAGTGACGCGACCAACAGTGTGGACGATCAGTTGGTGCTTGACGCCGTGGATGATGGGTCGGTCTGGGTGTCGGCCTCCGTCTTTGGCTTCAAGTTCGCCGACGGAGGCAAATTTGTTGAGTTCGATGCTTTCGCCGACTGGTACACGGAGGGAGGCTACGTTGATTCTAGCTGGTTCGAACTGCTCGATCTTAAGAAATGGTGTAAGAAGTAGAGAGGGAGTGAAAATGAAGTGGACAACCTAAATTGCGCGTGATATGCGATGCGTGATTTGTTCCTAAAAATCCTTTATTTTACGCTACCTGCAGCTTCGGATTAGTTGCTCACACGAAACGTTCAAATTTCTTGTGGTTTGTGAAAGCGAAGACACTTGACAAGATGATGGCGGACCCAAAGATGAATCCGAGCTGAACGCTGGTGCTCATGAAGATGGCACTCATCGTTGTAGCGAAGACCAGGGAAACTCCAGTGGCGAGGCCTTTCATGACGTTGTCGGCGTACTTAACGATGCAGGCAACAACGAGTCCGCCAAAAGCCTGCAGCGCACATAAGAGTATGACCGTAAACGTGAATCCTTCAAAGAATGAGCTTCCCGTATCAGGACCGGATAACCCTTTACCTGAGAAGAGCCTGAACGTGGACCCAAAAATAACGGAGAAGAACGCCAGCTCAATGTTACGGATCCAGAGGCTTGTCGGTGGCCTGCGATGAGCGAAGCGAGGAGCGAAGCGACGAGTAGAAGGTTGTTAGTTATAGTGCAATGCAGTATACAGTCGTCGCTACGCTCCTACCGTCCTTCGCTGCTTATCCAATCTCACCTCCCCTCACTCTTAGATTTGATGACCTTTTCGAAGTACACTCCGGCAAGGCCGCTGCTCAGGGTAGCGATGAAGCAGCAGAAGAGTCCCAAGGGGGCGTTATTGTGGGAATTGGAGTTCGATTCAGAGGAACCCCCATCCCCCGTCATCACTGCAATGGCGACACCAAAAGATAGTGCCACGAGTGCCGTCCACTGAATCCTGGAGTATACCCTGCCTTCAATCATCATCACACTGAGTAAAGCCGTCGTGACTAGTTTTGTTTGGTAGCAGACTTGAAAGATAGGGGCGCTCAAATTCCTAAGGGCCACGTACAAAATGTTGTTCTGTAACAAGTAAAGGAAGGCGACAGGAGCTACCACGAGAGAATTCTTGGGATCCCTGAGCAGGCCCAGAGCGACCTCGAAGGCGGCCGCTGGTAGCATCTTTACAATGCTCGAAGCTGGGAGGTTGGGAAAGAGCCCAGGGGATGGAAACCTGGCGTAGAGAACATCCAAGGCGGCAAGAACCATACACGCTGGGACGAGTGGATTGTACGGTGTAAGATACGGCAGCGCTAGGTGGAAGTGGCATGTGTCTCCGCGTGTTACTCCACAGCTCACCAATGAACTTAAGCATTTCTGCAGCCACAACCAAGTTGGAAGCGGAATACGGCTTGGAATTTTCATGAGTCTGAGTGTAACGGCCGAGAAGAACGACAGCTGAGTTCTGAAGCACCATGACCGCCAGCAAAAGCAGCTGAAATGGAGTAATCGTGGGCTTCTCGGGAGCGGGGCCGACAGGAGCGATGAGGGATCTTTTAGGGATATTCTTCGTCCATGTTGGGAGGCCTTCCTCCATGAGAGACTTTCTGACGTCTGCATCGTCCCGGTTGGGAGTCATTTCAACAGAATTCTTCATTTTTTGAGATTCAATCTGAAAGGGGCGAGGGCTAGTGTGGGAATGTAACGATTTAGGTTAAAATATATACACTGTGTCGTTAGTTTAAGGTTTCTTGGGAAGAGTGGGCGAAGATTTTATAGATCAATGATAATATGACGAAGTGAAATCTGCCCAGAAAACTTTTATTTGGTCTTCTTCTGGTCCTACGCAATGTTTCGGAGTGTTCCAGTGCTGAGCAAGTTCATCAGCAAGAGTGCGCGGAAGAGACTGCCCTTGACTAATAAGATGGCGGGAATTGGCTTTTATAGTGAGTGGCGAATGAGAGGTCCACCGTGCATGGCATTGATTGTGGCCAATTTGATTGATGCGGTGTGTTTGGTGTCGAATATGGTCCTTTCTCTTACTAAACTCGGTGTATTGGGATTGAGAATCTCTGATGTGACGTATTTAATTTATTTTGGCCAACCCCCCGTCAATGTTTACCGTTGCTGACCCTCTTCCCCCACTCACCTGCTCCCTTCGCGCTCCTAACCTACAGAGGGAAACGCGTTGATGACAAAGGAGGGTAGGCACACATCGAAAGGCTTCAAATTAGACAGGTCAAAGATGTTAGAGATCAAAGCCCCTGCTGACTTCGAGAACTTTAAGCTCAAGCCTTACGTGGCTCCTAGTGTTCCAAAGTACCCCCCCAGGGAGTATGACCCGGACGAGAACTGAAGGATCAATGAGCCATATTCTGTCGACACAGTCGGTAATTACTGCTAGATTGAAACGCCCGTCAATCTGACTTAAGCGTGTGTACAAAACACAATACATAACCCCCCTGTTGTTCCTATGCAAAAATAACGATGCGTGTATTATTTTAACTTATTCACCGTCTCCTTCGCTCGCTTCACTCTCCCTCCTCTTTCTAACATCCTCCTTGTGGAACTCTAGGAGCTTCTTGTGCCATATCTCAAAGTTCCAGAAGTACCCGTCTCCGTCCATGCTTTTGGCCATGCTCAACTGGAGGGGCTGAGGACCGACGATGCCGGAAATGTCGAACTTGAGGAATGACGTGACGACGAACTTTAGAGAAGGTATGTCGAGGAAATGCTGGTAGTAGTCAAAGGTATAGACTAGGTTGGGCTCGAAGTGGTATTTCTCCAGGTTTTCCGAGACAGCAAAGTACTTCCTCCTCTTTTCCCCGTCCTTGGGTACCTCCGGTCCGAGTAGGTCGGTGTTCTCCTCTATGGTAAAGCGGCTCTCTTCGGTGCCGTACACGTCCTGCTTGTTCTCGGGACTTTCGACAGCAAAGCCCTGGACAGTGTTGACCAGAGGAGAAAGGAAGAACGGTGTATCAGCGAAAACGTCCTGCTGGAATGTCGGGGGAAGCTTGGAGGAGAGGAGGGAGAACACCGTGTCAACAACACGCTTTGACGGAAGTCCGGGGATTTTCTGATAGAATTCTTGGCCGGAAAAACACTTGTCAAACCTTGTCCTCTTCTTGAACTGCCCCTGGATGGCCACCTGACATTTCCTGTTCCTTCCTGAGAAGTAATTGGAGGGGGAATCAGGAAGGTTGGCTAATCGGATCATTGCCACGCCCTTGAACAACTTCGTTTCGAAGGGAATCGGGATGTTGTTGATCCTGAATTGGGAGAACGTTGTGCAGGGAACGCCGTCGATCTTCGTCGGCGCAGTGATGGCGGAGCGGATAAGTATGGGGGAGTGGCACCATGTGTCTACTGGAGGAAGCGTGTGCACGCCTGCAGCGTTCGGGACTTTGGAGGCGGTGGGCGTGAACGGATCAATCACGGGCCACTTATTCGCGGGGCGTTGGCCCGGCGGTGGCAACTTGTTGGAGCCCTGTGATGAACCAGAGGGGGCAGAGCCCTCCCTCACGGTTGTTCCCCCGTTCGTTGTTGCACTCCCGTTCGCTGTGCTAGTGGTGCTCGTACTGCCATTCTTACGAGCGCCGTTCGATCTACTCCTCCTCTCCACGCTCCTCAAGGTGACCTGAATCCTTCTCCCTCCCGCACCACCGCTTCCGACCCTGCTCCTCGCAATCAGATACACAATGTAGAGCACCGTCGTGGTGCCGCAGCAAAGGTAAAAGTCAAGCGAGCTTCCTACGAGACCAAAGGATGAAAACATCTCCCACCTGCTCATGGCCTGAGCAAAGCTGTACAGAAGAATCAAAACGTTGCCTTTGGCAAGAGCTGACTCGTACGTTATGGCAGGTTCGTTGACTTCGTCGTCGCAGTAGGAGAACTTTGTCTCTAGGTTGAACTTCTCATTAGCAGTGATTTCATGGAACCGACCATCAAACTCTTGAGGAATTTTCCTATTTGGGGGGGATGGGGGGTTAGTGTGAGTGCGCAGAAGGGAAGAAGAGGGGACAAAGAGGACAGGAAGGGGGGTGGTTAGGGCACTTCCATCCCCAGTCCTGGCCGGGGCACACTCACAGGACGAAATACTGCCCGTTGTCCAAGGTTATCCTAACTCTACTACCCTCGCTCTCGTTGACGATACAAACAACCTCGAACTGTTTCTCTTTCATGTGAGGGTCGTTCTTTTTTTTCATCATGGCGACCTGTTTGACCCCAAATGGACGCTTCTTTCGGCCGTTGTTGGCCGCGGATGTCAGGTCATTCTGGGAGTTTGCAGAGAACATACCCATGGGCAGAGGCGGTATAGGACCGAGGATAGTGCGATAGGAGTGTCTAGAGCACTGTTACAACCAAACGTGAGTGAGAGGGTTGGAATCAGGGGAATCTGTAATCTGAGGGTGGGGGGGAGTGGAGATTAATCAAACTGGGTTCTAAATTGCCGGTGCGCGGCTTGGATCATTGAATTGGCTTCTTAAGAACAAAGAATGAGCAACTTTTTGGAGATGGATCGCGGGGATGCGGCTGTGGAAACCAGACAGTCAACAAGAACCCTCTCGGTTATCGGAATGGAGGAGGCCAAGCGCAAGGGTAAAGAGTTGTTTACCAGGTGGTTCTTGTTGGCGATCTTCCTTTTTGTTTTTGTTACATGGGCCAACATTAAGGGTACGTCGTCATCTATTGTGTGCCAAAAATCATTGAATGACGAAGAAACTTTAGATCTTCCATTACTCACACTAATCTTTCGCGCTCCCTTATCAGAGGATGATGAGGGTCAAGTCATCGACGGTGTCGAGGCTACGTCGTGGCCCTACTACATCTCGCACTTCCTGTTTGCCATGACACTTTACCTCATGAACATCATCGTTTTCCAAGTCTTCACCGTCTTCTTCGACGTTAAGCCTGTATTTTTCTCGGGCTTCAGCTGTTCCGTCGTTTGGTACATCAGCCGGGAACAGCGAGACTACGAAAAGCTAGGTTACTTTGATTATGAGGGATTTTACGCGCCTACTTTGGGAATGGTCTTCGTTTACATTTTTTGTCAAGGGTGTTACCTTATTTACTGGAAGAGAAAGCCGCAGAATTCTCATCATTTGGTAAGCAAGTACGCCTTGGCAGCGATGTTCATACTATTCGTTGCGGCATTGATCGTTAGCGTAATGGTGAACGACAGGTTCCGCGAACCTTTCGGACCTTGTCCCAAATCCGGGTGCGATTAAGCGGGTTTGATTGTAAATATAGAGACGTGGAGTAATTGCTTATGGCAGAGAACCAGCGAACATATGACGTGAACATGGACAGACAAACGTAAACAACTGAATATAATAATCAGGTCGGTTGAACCTGCAGAAATAATACCAATCGTAATTTTTTGCGTACGAGAACGGGGCAAATGAAGCAAAGTGATGGTTCCGTGATAATTATTCGCAAGAATCGGTACTGGAACTTGGAACCCCTTCCTCTCCTCCTCCCCCCTGAACCTGAAAATCCCCAACAGCCCCTCTCTCTCAAATCCCTAGTCCATCCTTTTAACGTGTTTGCGCTTCAAGGAAGGATGGTGACGACAGATTTGACTACGGAGGGCCCCACTGAGGCCTCGCTGCCTCAGTCGAAGAGCCCCAAGAAGATCTTTCTCAGGAAAACCCCTGTCCGAAAGGCCAAGACGAGTCTGGTTGTTTTGAGGAAACCCCAGGATGGGATGAACTTGAAGAAGGTTGCTTCCAAGACGGAAGAGCTAAACATGAAGACTAGCAACTTCGACCCGACTACAGATATGCTTGATCACACATTTTTGGGAACTCAGGTGCGGCTAACACACCAACAGGCGGGGGGGTTTCTCAGGTGTAGAGCACTGGTTTATATATTTATCGCCTTTTGCTGTCGTCGTGTCTATTTTGACTGCAGTTGATCCCATCTCTTTGTCCGTGCTAACACCCCTTCCACCAACAATCAACCGCAGCACGATTTCGAAGACATAACTGATCCAGACTTTGACTATGAGGACGAGGAGGATGATGGATTCGATGTCACGTCAAGGGCTGCTTCGACTCGCTCCAAGAAGAGCAGGGTGAGCAGGGCCGGCACCGCCAAGACCAACTTGGCTGCCCCTATGCCTTCCAATCCGCTTGAGAACCAGGAGGGCTACATGAAAGCGGTGACGAAGGCTCAAAAGAGGACGGAGTTCATTGCTCAGAAGGACATTGAGCGCAAGGAGAAGCTCGACGCCTTGATCCCCATTACTGAGCGCCTCGATGGCAACAAAGAGGTGAGATCTTACAATACGAAAAGCTTGAACCCGTTCAATGTGTATTCAAACAAACCTAACAAAACTAACAAACTTCCTTTTCTTCCGCGATCGTTGCAGTCTCAAATCATCGCCAAGTGGGAGGACAGGCAGAAGTACTGGAACAACTTCAAGAAGAAGATTGCCAAGAAGCTTGGCACGGAGCCCGACAAGCTTGTCATTTCAAAGGCCGACGAATACCGAGAGCAGATAGAGGAGTACCAGGTCATTCAGTCCGCGATCCCTGCCCATGAACGTTACGGGGCAAACTACTGGGAGATGAGCCTGAGGGGCATCGGATCCCGAACCATTCCAATCGGTAACATTTTTAGTGGCCTCTTTTGCCCCATTAAGGAGACCCGCCCCCCGCCAAAGATGGTGCGTCGCCCTAAGAAGATTAAGGCTGTTAGACCGAATGATTCTCAGCTCAAGAAGGCCCCCACGTGGCGCGACTCTGAGGTTCTCAACAAGAGGAAGCGTCAGCTCCAGAAACATCTGAGCAATCTTCGCCCGCACGAGGTCAACCCCGAACACGCTAGCCAGCTGTCGGTCACTTCCATGCCTCTCTTCGAATGGGCGAAGGTGTCCTCGCAGGAATACTTCGAGCGTGAGGATGCAAAGTTGGAGAAGGAGGCCAATGACTTTGTTGACGCCCAGTCGAATGCATCCAACCTGGATGCCGATGTCGCAGAGAGCCTCGCGGGCCCAAAGCTGATGATTGGCACGCCGGAAATCCTTTTTCAGGCTGAGGCGTTTCAAAATGTCGCCCAGACGGTTGACATTGTCAACTCGGGAACAACTGCCCTCTTTTACGAGTGGACTGCGGACTCCACGAAAAATGTCGTTGTGTCTAAAAACCGACCTTCGAATGTCGACACAGTCGAGGCTGACGCCCAGCGCTTTTTCT
>JGI24540J26637_10000703_pt1 | contig 14335 bp, 16 predicted proteins | sample NorSeaMetagenome_FD_26637 | JGI IMG/M metagenome (IMG submission 26637)
GAGCGAAGCGAGGAGGGGATCTGTCAGTATTATAGTTCTAGCTGTCGCTTCGCTCGTCGCCCCCCCCCCTCCCCCCCTCACCTCAGCGCACTCAATGTTTTTTTAGTCCCTTGCACCTCGTTGGACCGTATAATGTCAGCCACACCCTTGAAGATGCCAACCATCACAACCTTCAATTCCTTGACCAGGGCATTTAGCTGTACGTCCAGCGCCAAGGCGTCAAAAAGTGTCGTCATTGTCGCGATCGTTGTGCACTGGTTATAGATAGCGTAGACTCTGTTGGTGTCAATCATTAGGCCACCAACTTTGTCAACCATTCCGACAATGTCCGCATCTTTTTCCTTCCCCTCCTCCTTCATAAATCCTTTGTCCTTCTTATCATCCTGCATGTGCTTGATAAGTTCAAAATTTTTCAAAACCAAGTCTAGCTCAACCTTAAAAGTCAAGGCCGCCTTGAGACTAACGACGACCTCCTTCTTTATGCGGATCAAGGCCATCTCCGATATCTTCTCCTGTGTCTCCGAGTACTTCTTGTTCAAATTTCTCTCCTCATCGCTGATGAGAATATCCTGCCGGTGCTTGACGCTGTCGTCGGTCAAGAATCGGGGAAGCTTATCCCTGGCGAGCATCGCCACCACCTCCCTTAAGGCGTCGTCAAAAATGTTCAAGGTCACCTTCTCGCCCCCCTGGTCGATTGCGTTCTTAATTTCCTTTACCATGATGCTGGGGATGTTGATCTGCTGATTACTGCCCTGCTTGACGAACTCCATGAAGACCTCCTTGGCCTTGGCTTCGACTCCACCCCCATCCGCTCTCTGCTCCTTAAACTTGGTCACCTCGACCCAGAAGTGAAAACTCTCCTCCGCGAACTCCTTTGTTAGAAACTTCTCCAGGAGGTCCTTCATCTCGGTATCGTTCAGCACCCTAAGAACAATCTCACTACTTATCCTCTTCTTCTCGTCTCCCTGGCTCTCGAATTTCATTTTAAGGTAGACCAAGTCCCGTAAGACGTCCTGAGCTAGGGGTAACACGTCGTCCTCACCGGCACCAGCTTGCATTGCCATGCTCTTCCTCTGTGCAATATCCCTCAGCAACACGTCTGGGTCAACAGCTTCCATGGAAGCCTTTCTGAAGGACGCATTTCTGCCTCGGAACTTCGGGGACTTGGTAGACTTGAAATATGCAGGTGGAGTAGCTATTTTCGCTTCCCTCACCGCATCGTCCTTCACTGGTTCTTCCAAAGAGACAAGGTCGGGTAAAGGTGGGTTACTAACAGTCTCTGCCATTGTCACCAAAAGGGGCTAGCAAGTGAAATGCCACGGCCGACTTATGTGCACTAACTAACAATAAACCGAGCAAACGGACACAATTCGCTAAACTGGGGACCCTGCCAAAGGAAAAATATGGATTTTGGGGTCCAACTTCTTCTTGCCGGATCTCCCAATACCAATTTGAGCACCGACTCTCATCCTCGTGCCACCTACCTGTTTTCACTTCGCCAACATCACGAAGTCGCCGCCCTTTCCACACCATGGATTACGAGGACGACGATGAAAGGTCCACAGCTTCCAACCTTACTCCACGGGTTGGATCGAGAGGCAAAAAACATCGCCCCAGGCCCCCTCCGAAGAACCACCCGCCTCCTCAGGAGGAATTTAAGGGCACCGGGGGGGCCGTCTTTAATAAAGAAAGTAAAACGGAGGCGACTGGAGCTAGACCTTTGTCATCATCGGCCAAGGGGAGACCGCTGCCCAAGCAGCCCTTGTCCGCCAGAAACCGCTTTAACTTTGCGCCCTTGAGCAAGAGGGACCAGATCATCTACGGAGCGGAACGTCCAGGGTACGTCAGGCCCAATCCCGATCAGCCCTCGACACCGAGGGGACCTTTAGTTCCAGTGCCTGTGGTGGAGCAGTGGTGCAAGGAGATGAAGGGGAAAGGAATAAAGAGGGTCCTAACCCTCCTCAACGATAACGAACTTAGCTTCTATTCCGAGAACCTGGTAGAAACTTATGGGAAGTACTTTGCTGAGGTTGTTGTCCTGCCCCAGAACAGCAGCGCGACCTTGCACGTCGTGCTTGACGCATTCAGGGCCGCCGAAGATTGCAACGAATCCATAGTCGTCCACTGTTCGACCGGACAGGGACGAACTGGCACCATTCTGGCGCTTTGGCTTCACCATCGGTACAGCCTGCCCATCCCAGCCGCTGTCACCGAATGCATGGAGTTTGCAAGTGCAAACGGTGCCATAAGGAAGCCTTCCATTGAGGCTCTTATGCAGCTGCTTCTCGGATCCGCCCAACGCATTCTCCCACACATTCGCAACATGCAGCCCGAGAGAGAGAACGGGAATCTACGAGGGCAGACGCCCCGCAGCCAACCTGGACAAAGGACGTCAGCAGGAAACACGCCCTCTGCGACCCCGAGGCTGGACGGTAAACTCCATATCAGTTTCATCCAGACCGGTGGAACGATCGACAAGGACTATCCCCGGTCCAAGGGTGGCTACGCGTTTGAGATCACTGACCCGGCAGTCGAGAGGATCATAAAGAACGTAGATTGTGGATTCACCTTCGATATCGCTACAGTTTGCAGGAAAGACAGCCAGCACATCGACGACGAAGATAGGGAAGAACTTGTGAAGGCCATTGAAAAAAGTGACAGCCAGAGGTTCATTGTTACCCACGGAAGTGACACTTTGATCGAGACCGCAAAGTACTTAGACCGGGCAGGTTTAAGCGTCGGCAAGGTTGTCATAGTCACGGGAGCAATGAGACCTGAACATTTCAGGAACTCGGATGCGCACTTCAATGTGGGGGTGGCCATGGGAGCTGTGAATGTGCTGTGGAGTGGGGTGTACGTTGCCATGAACGGTAGAGTGATCGAAGCTAGCAGGGCTCAAAGGGACTTGCGAACAGGATTGTTTGCGCTAAGATGAAATAAGAGGGGTTTCCGCACTAAATCTGTTTTTCTTGCCCCCTACCCTAACTTCACAAAACTAAAACTGACCAACACACCTATGTTTGATAAATCTTTCTCTCCCTCCCCTAAATTGAATCTAACTGTCCTGGTACTAGCTACTAGAATCGGGGAACAACTCCTGCGAGATGCACCCTTTGACTGGTAGTGCCTCACGAAGCCCATTCTCATCGAGGCTCGTGGACCAACAGAGTAAACCTATCTCTCCGGCTTCGTATGCGAAGGGCACCATGTTGTCCCACATTACCATGTCGGGGTTTAGGACGGGTAGGTGAACCTTCATTTTGCAACTCTCAAGCTGAACCAAGTTCCCAGCGAAAGATGACCAGTTGGTGATCATCCCAGTCTTCATCTTCTCTCCCATCAACCAGCTGCAGCAGCTAGGAAGGGGCATGCCAGTTGTCTGATAGGGGGTCGAAGAGAGCACCTTACGCACTGATGCAGGCTTAGAGAACGTAGCCGGATCCATCGTCAGCGCTGTCACGTAGTTTCCTGCAAGGTCATTGGAGATTCCATCAACCCTGCCACGACAATCCAACCCCATGACACCGATTCTGACTTTGCACGAGCTGAAGAAAGTTGACGTGATAATGTCGTTCGTCGAGACGTACGAGACGTCACCATCCTTGGTTGCGGACTGTTTGATCTCGGCAACCCTATCGGGGCAAAGTTTGAATGCTGTGCAAGTTACCTTTTTGCAGCCCATCATGGCAGGCATCACTGCTCCCATCATCATAAACAAAGACGAGGGCTTGTCGATCCACGCCAACTCTCTACGGCCGCACATGTCCCTCATGGATTCAGAGAATGACATGATCCTAGTGGAGACCAAAGCGGTAACTTCAGTCCCGGGCGAGAGCATGTTGAGAATGTCATACTTTGTCCTCCCGTCTCCAATCACGTGGGAAATGCTAAAGATTAGCGCGAACTCTCCAGGGGAGGACTCAGACAAGGTGAGAATGGTACAGACATCCTGCATGCCCGCTCCGACGACGACCCTTTTCTTTGATTTGTACATACTACGACACGTATCAACGTAAGATGCGTTCGGGGCAAGCTTGAAGCCACCAGTATCCCCAAAGGAGGTTGACTGGAAGAGGCGATTGATGTCCTCCTCACTTGGACTCGCTGGATGGACCAAACAGACCCCGTCTTCCTTTGACTTAACGAGGCGACCGGCTAACCACGGGTTAGCCGCAACTATCTTCTTAAACTGTTCAAGGATAGCTGCAGAGGCTTCTGCAAAGTTTCCGGTGTAAAAAGAGACTGAGGCTATCCCTTCCTCCCACATCAAACCGCCTTTTTCGTCTTTCATCAACTTGACAGTGACCAACGACCCCCCCGAATCGCTTCCATCGGACATGGAAACCTTTGCCATTTCTGTATTTGAAATTTTCCAAACCCAACTTCCAGAGATGTTGTCCAACACAATTATAGTAAAATCTAATGTCATATCGAAAATATCGACGGAGAAGAAAACCTGAGGGAGGAAACACAACAGCATCCATAGTTCCGGCAACGAGTGCTCCGTTCAGCCACCTCAAGGTTACAGAATTGAAGGAGGACTCCTCGTGGGTCAAGAACAATAAGAAGCTAAAGGAGGTGACAAAAAAGTACAAGAAGACTTTGACGGGTAAGGGGATGGAGTCTGTCACGTTACAGAAGGGAATGAAACTCCAGTCCGACGGTATAAGGCAGATTGTAAAGAAACTGAAGGTGAGTGAGGCGGCAGGTGCAGGCAGTGTTCACCTGAACCCTTCAAAGGCTTTGCTGATAAGGTTGACGAGTAGTGTTGGCGGTTCACATCTGACCCCCCTCCCCCACTTGTTCCCAGGAAGCGGCTCCCAGCGATGAGCCTGGACACTGGGAGCTCAAACTGTTGCTCTCTCAACAGAAAGACCCTTCGGCGCAGTTGGCTTTGGTCCAGCAAGCCAACCATAGCATGAACATAAGGAGAGCACAAGCGAGGCAGGACGCTGACAGGAAACGAATGTGGTTGGACAAGAAGAATGTATTCACAAAACACGCCAACGAGACGAGAATGAGCAGCGAGATCGAGGTGAAGATTCACAGAAATCACAATTTGAAGAAAGTGCTAAAGGACGTCAGATTAAATGCTCGACGGAGGAGGGGAATAGCCCCAGGCGCCGCCACTGAAAAAGTTACAAACACATTTACCCCCAAGATTCCCCCGAAGTACAAAGTCTTGGCAGCCCTAGAGGCATCTCAGAGCGATAGAGAGTTGGTTGACGAGGAGACGCTAAGAAAACACAGGAGTATCATAGCAAGGTCGGCTCAAGTCAAACGCCTTAAACATTTGAGCGGTGGGGGAATCGCAATAGATTTAGATCATGTGAAGGCTGACATTGTTGAGTCCGACGATGACGAGGAAAATTCCGCGACTTCGTCACTTAGTTTCGCAAGCGTAGGTCAGATAAAATATGAAGACAAGAAAGCAATCTCCTTGCCTCCCTTACCCTCCCTGGAGGAAAGGTACGGCCTAGGAACGAACCAATTCTCTGCCGAGCCTGTGTGCTTGAACTACAAGGACGCATCAAAAAGCATCGAAAGGTTAGAGGAGCAGCTAAAAAAATCAGCAGTTCGAAAAACCATGGGAGATGAGGACGATGCTGCTTCAAAGCTCTCCATATCATCAGTTTACACCAATCACACAGGGGTCGAGAGCTTCGACGCCAAACAGCTTAAGAAAAAGAACCTTATGCTTTTGCAGTACATGCAAATTCCCGACCCCAGGATCAATAGCAACGTCGTGAGGAAAAAAGCAGCAAAGAGCAAAACGTCCATGATTGACGTGGAAAAATTCGTAGAGATCGAGGAAGATAGAGATGAATACACGGAGGAAATATTTGACGAATTGCAGAGGTGGTATCACCACAATGGGCTCGGTTTGGGGCCAGAGTTCAACGTGCTTCCTTTTGTGCCAAGAGAGACGAGGAGCACTGCCGACCTGGGTGATTTCATGGGGAGAATGAAATCAGTTTGGGACTGCTGCAATCTAATTCCGATTCACCTGAGAATGGACACAGACTTACTTTTCCATGAAACAGTCGATAAGTCCGGCACCTACAAGAAGGACGAATTTACCTTTGAGGAATACTGCGAAACGTTTGAATGTACCATCGACGGGCTTTTCCACCTCCAGGTTTTGGCAATGAGGTACGAAAAGGAAACAGGTTTGGAGAAATTGTCCGCGATGGAGGGAAACAACGAAACAAAAGCGCCAAAGGCGTCAGAGGCAAAAGCAGAAGCACAAGCTCAAGCTCAAACCAAGAAAAAGGCGGCGCAAAGGAGAAAGAAAGGGGCAAGGAATGGGGACGACGACGACAAGAAGAAGGAGAACTCAGCGATCGCTAACTGTCTTCCATCGGAGACCATCGTCTTTCTGATGAACACTGACCTTTACATGTCCCCAGTGCCAGGGCAGACCCCTCTTCAATGGATCCAGGCAGTCGCCAAGGTTACATTGGACCAAACTCGTGCCGACGCCCACCGTGTTTCCGTACTGAGCGAACAGCTGGGCAACTTCGCCGTCAAAGAATGGATTCTGGAGGCGGTCCAGAAGTTTGTCCAACCATCATTTTTCGGCATCAAGAAAATTCCACAGGATTGAGCAAGCGCGAGGAGAGAAAGAAGCAGAAGTAGTAAAAGGAAGTGCGCGTGTTCTTTTGTTAAATAAAAGTACTTGCTTCTCCAACAGCCGATTACACCCCTGCTTCCATACCGTCGTTGACGTACTTCAAGATGTTTCGAACAAACTTGTCGACGACACGGGTCATATTAACAACATCAGTACGATCCATCTTCTCCAAATCCATCTCCGATAGCTCCGAAAGGCGTTCAGTGAACTTCTCTAGCATTTCCTGGTGGTGCTCAAATCTCTCCTTGCACCCGGCCTTGTCCTCAAGGTAGTAAGCGTACGTGTACGTGTACTTGAGAACGCGGCGACACTCGATAAGCTGTTCAGTAGCAGTTTTGAGGAACTGGACGTCAATCCACGATGTGTCTGAGTTGCCGTCCTGAAGCTGGACCATGCGCTGTTCGGTCTGTGCAAGCTGTTTCTTGGCAAACTTCTGGGCCTGTCCGTGGGCGTGGTATCTCTGGTAGTAGTGCAGGTAGCGGTCGAGTTCGCGTTTCGCCTTGGCGGCGTCGGACTGGTCGTTCGGGTTGTCATTTTCGCTTGCAAACTTGTTGCACTTGTAGTAGCCCCCCGTCGAGGCGCCATGATCCTGCCACGGCGCGAGGCAGATCCAGCAGAACTCGTACTTGCACTGTTGACACACCATGTGGTTGCAACCTTGGTTCTTCTCGATCCTGGTGTAGCACTTGGGGCACTTCTTCGTGTTGGCAAGAATCCAATTGGCAGTCTCACTCTCGTTCTGGCACTTTTCTTCCCACTTCACAATGTCCGAACACACCACAGGCGCGTGGGGCTCAAGGCCGCAGCGAACACAGAAGCCGTGTCCGCAGTCGCAAGTAATGTCACCGAAGCCGGTCCTCGAACTGGCCACCTTGGTGCAGCCAGCTCCTGGGCACCAGCGCGTGAGCTTGTTTAAATCGACGTAAGAGCGAAGCTGGTAGAGATTGTACTTGGGAAGGACCTCTTGTGCAACTTCTTTGACATCCTCCTCGGTGATCACCTCACTACAACCTGCCGCAGGGCACGTGGCGTACACGCACGCAGGCCCGTCCCCAACCTTGCTACGAAGGAAGCCGCCCCAGCAGTCGCGGCAGAACTTGTGTCCACAGGGCATCGCGTACATCTCAGAGGCTTCAAAGTCATCGTCGCAGCAAATTTTGCACTCAGTGCTATTGTTCTCCTGAAACGAGCAAAGAGGCAAGTAACGAAGATAAGAGCAGCGGGGTTAGTTGCATAACGCCAAGGACTGACTTCGCTTCTTCGCTTGCTCTCCTCGGCCTTTCACCCTTCGTCCATTCTCACCTTCCCCCCCTGAACCTTCATGAGAACCCCGCACTTTGTAAGAGTTTTGTCGGGGTCATTCATGTACGCGTTGAGGAGCGATTCCTTGTTCCATTTGTACATGCGCATTAGCACCGACGCAACGGCTGGCGAGATACCCAGCATGTCCGTAATCTCAGATAATAGATCCTGCGAGTGAGCGAGGCGAGAGGCGAGAAGCGAAGCGACGATTGGAGGTTGTTAGTTATATAGGAAGACGGTATGTGCGAGGAGCGAAGTGAGCGCAAGGTAGAAGAGCTCTTCTTGAATAGCCTAATCGGTATGCTGTTGTTGCTCCGCTCTAAGATGCCGTCGTTATATAGGAAGATGGTATAATTCTTTTGCTGTCGCTTGGCTTCAGCCTTTGCTCCAGCCTTCGCTCGTCCCTTCGCTCCTTGCCCAATCTCACCTCCATTTCCTCACGAAGTGCCTCGGACTGCGGGGACGAAAGGGAAGATTGGGGGTTAGGGTACGTTCGGGCGCCCGAGCAATTCAACTTTCCAACCGCACTCACCTCCATCAGCTTCAGGCCGTTGGGGTTCTTGTCAGGGGACATAAAGTCGCTCATGGGGCTGTGGTCGTAGTTCTTCTTCCCGGAGACAGAGCTCCCTGCCGGAGGGGCATTAGGGTTAGCGTTCGCATTCTTGGACGTCGGAGTCTTCACGACACTAGCCCCCCCCTTCTCCCCAGAGTCCAGCGCCGAAGAATACTTCTTGGCGGCAGGCTTTTTATCCATATCATCCTCGTGATCACTATCACCCTCCTGAGGAGACTTGTAGCTCTGTTGGGAAGACTTCACTTCATCATGACCACTATCCTCTCCTTCATCGGAAGAGGCATCACTGTAATCGTATTCGTAGTCATCCTCTGAGTCCGACATTGACAGCGATAGAGAGAAGGCAGGAAAAAGCAGAAAGTCAGCACTCGACGGGAAAGCTGAAAAAGGGATGCGATAAAATTGTAAGTATAAGAGAGGAACGACGAGATAGTAGGCCAGAATTAGGGCCAGGAGAAATAATATTGAGGGACAAGAGATCGAGCACAGCGGGAGGGAACACCTGGGACTCATTTGGTGGCCCCAGTGATTGCTAGGCGAAATGAAAAGGAAAGGAGGATTCTAATATGGGAAGGGTAGAGGGAGTATTGACCAACTCCATCGGAACTGACCTTATTGGCGCTCCAGACAGAAAATTTGAGCTGGAAGGAAATCCCATCCTAAAAAATGCCTTGGGTAAGTTTTTGCGTATATTTGGTTCACAAATGCTGGGTGTTGTCTTTAAGAGTCGAATACTGGCCATGACAAGTTTAATTTAGTTGCTATCTTCCATTTTGGGTGATAAACCAGGCTCCCCCTTTGAAACTGGGACGATATGCTCCCCCTCTCTTGCTGACCTCACGTTCGTTCCATCGTAATCGCAGGAAGACGACGAGGACTCGGGCAGCGATCCCGAAATTGAGAGCAAGCGCGAGACCAGGAGGGACCGTGACCCCTCTCCTGAGCCCGAACCCAAAAAGAAGCCGGGGAGGAGGCGAAGGGCGGGGGATGATGACGAGGAGAAGGGGGGGGATGCGAGTGACTCAGTAACCGCGAGCCAGCCAGTAGGAAAAAAGGTATCCGGTTGGGGCGACGATGACGGGGGCGACGGGGGATTTGTCAGGAAGACTGGAGGGGGTGGTGGAGCAGATGATATGAACTCATCTGCCACCAAGGAGAGCGGTACAGCAGGAAAGAGGAAGGGAAGGAATAGACACTTTGACGACGATGGGGGCGACGACATCATGATCATTCCCGACCTTGACGAGGATCTTGCCGGGGATGAGGACGACATTACCTTGCAAGTTGCCGCCGCTCCCAAGAATGTTACCAGGCGGGTTGCGTCACTTCACGAGCTCGACTCCGACCTCAAGTACTCCGTCTCGTCTGCCGAGAATGGCATCGACCTCAGCCTCCTAACGGCTAACCTCGTCCCCCCTGGAAAGTGTCCCGAGGGCGATGAGGTTTGGGACTTTGGGGGCCTCCTCCAGAGCGTCACCCAGGAGTTCCACAAGGAGCGCGAGCTCGACCTCGAAATCGAAGGCGATTTGGGCAATACCGGAGACGGGAGTGGCGGTGCTCTTGAGGGCGGAGCAGAGAATAAGACAGGTAGTGAACGGGGGGCAGTCGACGGAAACAGGGACCTAAAGGAAGAGGACGCCAGGAAAATGGACGAGGTGCTAGGTACTGGGGGCGGTAATAAAGTTAGGAGGGAGACGGGCGGAAGGAGGAGGAGGACACAAAATTGAGGAGAGCAAGGGCACCTTGTGCGTGTAAAAGGTTTAAGAACATTACAGCGCATCCGTTTTCAAATCCCCAAACACATAAGCAGCAACTATTAATTAATTCGTCGCATCTTTTTCCATCGCCACTCTCTGGTTCTCCTTTGAAGGCCCCTCCCCCCCAAACTCTTCCTCTTCTTGCTATCGGACTTCCTCTTGATGACCCCGCAGCCGACGAGCACGCAACGTGGGCCTTTACCCTCCTCCCTGCACAATGTCTCGCGGACAGGGTCCACCTACGACGAACGAAGCGACGAGTGAAAGGTTGTTAGCTATGTCACTGCAAAGCCCTTCGCCCAGCCAGCCTCCCTCGTTGATTTCTCACCTGACCGAAAAAGGAGATTAGGTCCGCAGGCACGCAAGGGATGGCAGAGGCGGTTAGGGGATTGTTGGAGAGGTTGAGCAGGAAATCCGCGGAGGATCGCTCATTGAGAATGGACCCGACGCCCGTCAGAATGTTGCCGTTCTGAGAATCCGGCGACGAGGAGAATTTGGAGGCGATCTCGTTTTTGTTGGCGTAGATCTTGGTCAGGGAAGGGCATGTCGAGAGAAGACCGAGGACGTCCAGGGCGCTGAGGGAGTTGGAGGACAGGGAGAGGCATTCGAGGGAGGGCAAGTTCTTGAACTCTGATGTGTAAGGGAGGGTCTTGATCTTGTTGTTCCTCAGGGATAGAATAATTAGGTGGGGCATGGAGGGGATGTCATCAGGCAACGACCTAATGAGGTTGTGATCGAGGTTGAGGATCCTGAGGTTGGAGAGGGACTTAAGGTCATCCAAGGTTAGCCCTGTGATGCTGTTGCCGGACAAACGAAGCTGCGATGAGCGAGCGGGGCGAGGAGCGAAGCGAGCGCGGAAAGGGTTGTTAGTCATATTGGTGGGTGGTTTGCTGCTGTCGCTTCGCTCCAGCCTTCCATCCTTCACTCCTCGTCCATACTCACCTCCTCGAGGTTCTTCAAATTACAAAGAGGCTGAGGAATCGAAGGGTAGCTGAGCAAGCAGTCATCAGCGGAGAAGGACGTTAGACCATCGAGGAGGGAAAGGTCGGCCGGCAACGTCGAGATGGGGTTGCAGCCGACAACAAGCTCCTTAAGTTGAGCGCTGACCTCAAGCTTCCCAACTCCGCTAAGGCTGTCAATTTCACAGTCGTAAACGCTCAAATATTCAAGAGCCTTGAGCTTGCCGAGGTGACCCGAAGGACCAAGAAGAGCCCAAAGCGATCCATCACCGGCCTTCTTGGAAGCAACCAAAGCTGAGCGATGGTCCTCCTCGCCATCCTTGGAGGCAGCTGCTGGTGTAGCCTGTGCAGTCACTCCACCGCTACGAGCCTTGAATTCAGCCGGACGTCTGGCCAACTTGAGCTCCTTCACGGTCTCATCACTACCTAAAATCTCAGGAATCTTCCTTGTGTCCCGAACAATGAACCTGGGTCGATGGAGGGAAAATAAGAAAGTGGGTCAGATTGATCTTACGAGGAAATAAATCGAAATATCAGGAATCAAGGTAGCAAAGGCGAATTGTGAACTGAAGATCAAACCATACGACTCACATTGATTTTCAAAGAAGGAGGAAATTGGAAGAAAATTATTTAAGCATTTTGAGGCATGCGATCTCACCCAACAATTGCCCTGTCGTTGTCCGAGGACAATAATGGAGAGCGCCAACCTCTCACACCGACGTCGAGGTCAAAGGAAGCCTACAAAAGCCCAATATCTACTCTCCCTCTTGAAAAAATACACGAGAGCAGCTGCCCTCCCTCTACCGCCTTCAATTCAGGCTCGAATCTTTGGGGATCATCGCTTCTCTCGCGAATTTCCTGTCTTATCCTTCTGTTGGCGTTCTTAACCACGATTGTGCCATCATGAGTGAGTGCTGGTTGGGGTTATTGTCGCTCCCACCTGCTTGTGTCTATTGTTTCACAGACTTACGCCCTTACTCACGCCCCTCCCTTCTCACAGTCAGCCGTCTAACCGTGCCGGCTGACATTCTGAACGAGTATCTCTCTCAAAGAGATACATCACCTGTGTTCAAGCATCAAATTTTATGGAGAATATTCGTAATCTGGTTGAATTGCCTCACACACTGCATCGCAATCTCATCCTTCAAGAGCCTCATTAGTCAAAACCTCATAACGTTTGTAATTATTTCCTTCCGCCCAATCGTCACTGAGGCTGCAGGGCGTAGGCAGCAGAACCAAACTGAAGAAGGATGCCTTCAAAACCTTCGGCGCATCCATGATTTTCATGGCTTTCAATACATTCGAGTCGCCAGGGTCCTTGGGCTCGTCATACGAGATACTAGACGAGTGCTTGGACGTAATACCCGCCAATATGTACACGATAGTACAGGTTACGCTCCTGACGCTTTTGGACTTCTCGGTGACGAGGAGCAAGCGGCTAGAAACGATCGATCTACTAACCCTAAATCTCAACAGACGGTTGCTAGTGACTATATTCCTCGTGATTACCACTTCCCTGATGGCCACGTTTGAATTTTCGACAAGGAATGGCGTAGTCAAATTTGTCAGTGAAGAAACGAAGGAATGCTCAAGCTTCAATCGTGCTTTTCTCTTAGTCTTCTCGATTTCTTGGGCGGCAATTGTGATCCATCAAATTGTATGAACGAAAGTAAACAACTAACATTTTTGGCAGACTTGCCGTCGTATTATCACCCTTACTTTGCGTCCCTCTCAATCTTCCCCAGTTTCTCCTTGAGTGTTTCTATTGAGGTCGAGTCCTTCTTTTTGCGACCGACAACTTCCACGGTCTTCCCCTTGGCCGCATCACCTGCTTCTAGCACCGTCTTGATCACTTCAGCTACGTCGGCCCTAAGAACGTCCCTCGCACCTTGCACATCTCCCTCCGCTCCCACGCAGACAAGGTCATCACTCCCGGCCTCCCTGTCCTTCACAGCGTCGGCCCCAAATCCTCCCCCAACGAGCCCCCCCGGGCGCACGATGGTGTAGTCAAGCCCGGACTTACGAAGCTGCAATGAGCGAAGCGAATCACAAAAGGGGTTGGGATGATGGGTGAGGCGAGGAGCGAAGCGACGAGCTGAATGTTTCTGATTCGACCATCCAATATGCTTCCGCTTCGCTCCAGCCCGCTCACCTCCTCCTCGCTCGCCCATTTGTTGTCCATCAATTTCCTCTTGATGTTGTTGAGGATCATACGCACTGGATGCCTGCGATGAGCGCGAGGAACGAGGGGTGGGTGGGTTAGCTGGTGGAGTAGAGCAGTTGTAGGTAGTGCACACACTCGCTGCCTTTGCTCCTCGCATCGCTCCTCCCCCCATCTCACCATCCGTTGACGGGATTGACAAGTCTCGAAGTGACAAGAACAATGTGTGGCAATTTAGGCCTCTCCTTCGCGATATTAATCACATTGACGAGACCACCGAGGTCAACAGTCTTAGGGCCTGAGTACGTCGCCGCGGAGCAAGCGAATACGATTGCCTTTGCATTGGGAAAACTGAGGCTTGAAGGATCGGTCACGTCGCCAGACAACACGGTCACATTCGCGAGAGAGTCGAACTTGGAAGCGTGAGAAGACGGTTTCTGAGAAGGGATAGGGGAAAAGAGTGAGAAAATTGAGTTGGAAGGGTCCCCGACAAAGTGAAATCTCTCACCCTCACTACAGCCACAATCGATGCCTTTGAATCGCTAGAGAGCGCCTTCACGGTTTCATAGCCGGTTGCACCACCAGCTCCAAGTACGTAGACCGTGGAAACATTCGTAGAGAATAAGGACATGGATAATTTATTTTTCCTTTGTTGAAAGCTGGGTTCTTGGGGACGCTCGGTTCTTATCTATCCTGACCTATTATCCATATCAACCCTAAAATGGCCGTTCTCGGTAAAAAAGTGAAGAACAAGACTACAAAATCGAAGAAGACAAAGCCTGGTAGCGTTTTGGCTTCGGCTAAGAAGTCTCCTCCCCCTCCCAGCCCCTCAAAGCCCCTGGCAGTTGACGATACAGATGCTGAAGAATGGGACTTCTGCTGGGATGCGAAGGACGCTCCTCCTGTCGATCCCGCGAGTCTTCCTCCCGCTGGTCGCCCCCCCCCCCC
>JGI24540J26637_10000705_pt1 | contig 14330 bp, 16 predicted proteins | sample NorSeaMetagenome_FD_26637 | JGI IMG/M metagenome (IMG submission 26637)
ACCATTTCTTTCTTAGCGCGGCGGGCCATAGCCTCACCGATAGTTAGGCGTCGATTAATATCTTTAATTTGTAAAATAGATAAGCCACTAGTTTTCTCGACCTGAATGAGTTTGCGCTGAGCACGCAGAATTTCAATTTCTTGGTTTGCAATACCATTGGAGTAAGCGACTTTGGCCTTGACCAGTGTGCCGGTCCACTTGAGGTTAGTTTCATTACCTGGGAAGGACTTAATGAACTCAGGACGCGGCATCTTGGAGAAGCGAATGCAATACTTCATGATGCTGCGTTCTTGGGTACGAATTTCGTCAACCGATGCGCGAATCAATGAAACAAGAGGATCAAACTGACGTGGCGTCAGTTTCAGGTATTTAAATGTTTCGCCGAGCTCTTGAATATTTTTTATAGTGGTAGCGTCATCGCGGCCCTTGGCTGCAATTGATTTTTCCGTTTTAACTAGCAACGCNCGAACTTCCTCAAAGCGCTCTGTTGCTATTTCGGGGTCTAGACCCCCTTCGTGTTCTTCTTCCTCCTCTTCCTCATCAAGCTCTTCGCCGTTGGCAATTCTCTCGGCTTCCGCAGCTTCCGCAGCTTGTTGCTGAGCCAGTGCTGATGGCACATGCTCCATGGGGTTGAGATAACCACTAATAAGGTCGGTAAGTTTTTTGTCACCGGCAACAACTTTGTCCCACTCTCCAATCACTGTCGCGACATTTGAGGGCCAATCTGAGACTGCAGACATTAGCTCACGAGTGCCTTCTTCTATACGCTTGGCGATCTCAATTTCGCCTTCACGAGTCAGCAGTTCAACAGAACCCATCTCACGCATATACATACGCACGGGGTCGGTGGTTCGATGTTGCTCAGATTCTACCGAGGCAAGTGCGGCGGCAGCTTCAGCAGCGGCAACCTCATCTGGCGTATTGTCGCCATTCATCATTAGCAAGGTTTCAGCATCCGGTGCTGTTTCAAATACGGTAATACCCATATCGTTGATCATCTGGATGATGTCTTCGACCTGTTCTGGATCCGCAATATCTTCGGGTAGATGATCGTTCACTTCAGCGTAAGTAAGATATCCCTGCTCACGCCCTTTAGCTATAAGATCTTTAATGCCGGATTGTTGCTTATCGTTGCTATCAGTCATAGGGCAATCTTACTTCGTTAGAGGGTACAAAATTAGCGCGCAATTATAGCGAATAAAAAGCGAGTTGTCTCAATCGCTGATTTATTTATTTTCACTACGGTCTCTTTATTAGTTTAGTTCACAAGTCGTTGTTTTATCTTATTTTTTAACTCATTCGATTGTGCATCATTGGGGAGTTGCAGACGCAATTTGTGCAATTGCTTAATTTCACTCTCATTTAGCACCTTACGCTGCAATAGATGCATAGCTCTCTCTGCAACGGGGAGTGCATTAAAGGCGTCACTGATAATGTGAGCTAGTGCATCGGTGAACTCTTGATGATCATCGCGGCCGGTGCCAACCGGTGGGTGATAAAGCTCACTGGCGGCTAGCGATTGCAGTAGTTTTGTCTCTGCCTGGTTGCCATGAGTACCCAACCAATATGCAAATATATGTGATGGTTTGTAGTGTGGATTTTTCTTGGCAACATCCAGTACGCGCAAAAATAACTGGATGTCTTCATCAGTCGATTTATCTAAAAAGCTAAGATCGTCTGCTGACTCGGCTAATGCGGGATGATTGAGCAATAGGGCTGTGATGAACTTAACCGGAGATAGGCGAATCTTAGAGGCTCTGATCGGCGTTAGGTCTGAATATTGATCAGCTTCGATAGAGCCATCAAACTCAGCATAATGACCATCATCGGTGGCGTTAGGTGGGGTAAAGTTCTCTAGTGAGTTACGGGCTGTCGGTATTTTTTCCGCTGTCGCCACGGCGCGTTGCTGAGGGCTGATATGAGTCGCCACATAGTCACGCAGATTATCGGCAGAAATACCGGTTCTGCGCGAGAGCTCCTCAAGCATTAACTGGCGAAATACACCCTGGGGAATGCGATTAATTTGTGGGGCACAGACTTTACTCAGACGGGCTTTACCATCAGCAGTGGAGCTATCGATGCCCTCGCTAAGTTGCTCGAACAAGAATTCAGACAATGGTTGGGCTTTTTGTACCTGCTCTTGAAAAGCAGTGGTGCCGAGTTGCCGAACCATGCTGTCTGGGTCTTCGCCATCGGGCAAGAACAAAAACTTCGCCGACACGCCATCGCGCATTTCGGGCAAGGCTATTTCTAAGGAACGAGCGGCCGCACGTCGTCCAGCGTTATCCCCATCGAAACAGAATACCAGTTCAGAGGTGTAGCGAAACAGTTTTTGTAGATGATTTTCAGTGAGGGCAGTGCCGAGAGTAGCAACGGAATTGGCGATGCCGTATTGCGCTAAAGCAATCACATCCATATAGCCTTCAACCATAATCAAGCAGGGAATTTCTTTTAGCGTTTGACGCGCTTCATAGAGGCCATAGAGTTCCCGGCCCTTATAAAAGACTGGGGTCTCTGGCGAATTTAAGTACTTGGGTGTGCTGTCATCGAGAACCCGACCACCAAAGCCGATGGTGCGACCACGTTGATCACGAATTGGAAACATGATGCGATGGCGAAATCTATCATATTGTTTCTTTTCTTCTGGCTTGACGATAATCATACCTGATTGATCTAGCAGTTGATTCTTGTCATCAGTACCTCCGGCACTTTTGAGCAGATTGTCCCACCCTGGAGGTGCATAGCCAATGCCGAATTGGGCGGCAATTTTACCACTTAGTCCGCGAGCCTTAAGGTAGTCCACTGCGGTTTTTGCTTCTGGATGACTCCGTAACTGGTGCCGATAGTATTTATCTGACTCGGTAAGCGTTGAGAACAGATTATCTTTTTGTTTGGTGACTTTTCGGTCGGGGGCCGCCTCTCGCGGAATTTCCATACCGGCATTTTTAGCCAGCAGTTCTACCGCCGGTAAGAAGTCTAAGCGGTCGAACTCCATGACAAAACCCAGTGCATTACCGCCAGCGCCACAGCCAAAGCAGTAGTAAAACTGTTTGTCTTGAGCCACTGTAAAAGACGGGCTTTTCTCTTCATGGAAGGGACAGCAGGCCTTATAGTTTTTGCCGGCTTTTTTAAGCTGAACACGCGAGTTGACCACATCGACAATGTCAACGCGGTCAAGAAGGTCATCAATAAATGTTTGTGGGATCAATCCGGCCATGAGTGCAACTGGTTATCGCAAATTTGAAACTACAGTGTAACTGCTTTATCGCGGAATGAAACTGCGATTAACGATTAAGAGCAACCTTAACTAGGCTACTCACTGCGCCGCCATCGGCACGACCTTGAATTTGTGGTCGAAGTAGTCCCATAACCTTGCCCATATCGCGCATGGATTCAGCACCCGTCTCTGCAATGGCTGCGGCGATCATGCCATTGATCTCATCTTCGTTAAGCGCAGTTGGTAAAAAGTCTTGGATGACAGTAATTTCATCAATCTCTATGGCCGCAAGTTCATCTCGTCCAGCCGCTTCATACTGACTAATTGAATCACGTCTCTGTTTGACCATTTTGTCGAGGATAGACAGTAGCCGTTCATCGTCGATCTCAATTCGTTCGTCGACTTCGATGCGTTTTACTTCCGCTAGCATTAGACGAATAGCCCCAAGGCGGGCTTTATCTTTAGCGCGCATGGCTTGCTTCATGGCGTCAGTAATTTGGCTTTTCATCGACATAGAATATCTCCTGGTAACTATTTAAAGGATTTCAGAAACACAAAAAGCGCCTACTAGGCGCTCCTTGATACTACATAATCTCAACCGACGTTTCGAGGGGAGATTAATACAGCCGGGTAAACTTTCGTGATTCGCGAGACACTTGTTTCTGGTTGCGCTTAACCGCGGCAGCAGCTTTACGCTTGCGTACCCAAGTTGGCTTCTCATAAAACTCGCAGCTGCGGACTTTAGCCAACACGCCGGCTTTCTCGCAAGAGCGTTTAAAGCGACGTAGTGCTACGTCAAAGGGCTCATTTTCTTTAATACGTACACTTGGCATGTATGCTTAATCCTGTAGTTTAAGTAACTGTCGATGGGACCATTCCGCATTCGACTGTTGAACGGCGCGTATTCTATACAGTTCACGGATTTGTTGCAAAGGCTTTTTGGGCATTTTTCAGTGGATTTTGAATTCTTGCCATTTCCCAATCAGTCCATGTCACGCAAGGATCTTACCGCCGTTGGTTAAGTCTTGTTATAATTGGTTTTTAAATTCCTTAAACTACATTAGGCGCTTGTTACCATGCTTGTTCTGGGTATAGAAACTTCCTGCGATGAAACTGGTGTTGCTGTGTATGACAGTGACCGCGGGTTACTTGCACACCGCCTGTATTCGCAGACCAAACTGCACGCTGAGTACGGCGGTGTGGTCCCCGAACTGGCTTCACGAGATCATGTCCGAAAAATCCTACCGCTGTTGGATGAGGTGTTGGCTGCCGCTAATGTGAGCAAGCATGCGCTAGACGGTATTGCCTACACTGCGGGCCCTGGTTTGATGGGGGCACTCATGGTGGGCGGGGCGACAGGTACAGCCTTAGGGTTTGCCTTGGACATTCCTGTATTGGGCGTCCATCACATGGAGGCCCATTTGTTGGCACCGATGTTGGAGCCAACACCGCCAGCATTTCCGTTTGTTGCTTTGCTTGTTTCAGGGGGCCACACTCAGTTAGTGTCTGTAAAAGCGGTTGGAGATTATGAGTTATTAGGTGAGTCATTGGATGATGCTGCGGGTGAAGCTTTTGATAAAACGGCCAAAATGCTTGATTTGGATTACCCCGGAGGTCCGGTGCTCGCAAAAATGGCCGAGCGCGGTCAAATCGACCGTTTTAGTTTTCCACGACCGATGACTGATCGGCCAGGCTTAGATTTTAGTTTTTCAGGGCTTAAAACCCATACGCGAAATTTAATTCAGACGCATCGTGGCGACGACGTGTTGCCTAATGAACAGACTATTCTGGATATTTGTGCCGGCTTTCAGGAGGCGGTTGTAGACACACTCGTGATTAAATGTCGCCGAGCAGTGTTGGCGGCAAACATGCAAACCCTCGTTATTGCCGGCGGCGTGTCGGCAAACACTCGGTTGCGAGAAAAGTTAAAGGTCGCGCTTGGGAAAGAGGGTGTCGACGTGTTTTATGCACGCCATGAATTTTGCACTGATAATGGCGCTATGATTGCCTATGCAGGATGTCAGCGTCTGCTAGCTGGTGAGTATAATCCGATGATGATTACTGCTACACCGCGCTGGCCTTTAGACCAATTAAATGTACCCTCGGACAAAATTACATCACAGGAATCAGTTTAATGGACATTGTTTACATCAGAGATCTGCGTATTGAGACAATTATTGGTATCTATGACTGGGAGCGCGAGGTTAAGCAAACAATCAGTCTCGATTTAGAAATGGAGCACGATATTATGCGTGCCGCAGAAACCGATGATATTCAGTACGCCCTCAATTATAAGTCTATTGCCAAGCGTTTGATTGCCTTTATAGAAGCTAGCGAATTTTTACTGGTGGAGCGTATGGCTGAGGAAATAGCCTCGATTGTTCGCAATGAGTTCTCGGTGCCATGGTTAAAGCTTCGCGTTAGTAAGCCTGGAGCGTTGCGGGGATCCCAGGATGTAGGAATTATTATTGAGCGTGGAGAGCGCAGCTAGTGGCTCTCATTTACCTAAGTTTAGGTAGTAATATCGATCGCCATATGCGGATAGGCGCAGCGTTGGATGCCCTGCATGCCGAATTCGGTGAGCTATTACTCTCTCCGGTATATGAGAGTGACTCAGTGGGTTTTGAAGGTGATAATTTTTATAACTTGGTTGTCGGTATTCAATCTGAAAAGTCAGTGGGTGATATTTCGGCGAGTCTTAAGAAAATAGAAAATGACAATGGCCGTGATCGGACTGCACCGCGTTTTGGTCCGCGCAGTTTGGATATCGACATTCTGACTGTCGATGATATTTGTGGGCAGCGAGATGGCGTGCAGCTGCCACGAGATGAAATTCTTAAAAATGCCTTCGTGCTGCTCCCAATGGCCGACCTCGCGCCTCAATCACTGCACCCTAAGAGCGGTAAGCCCTATGTTGAGCACTGGCAGCAATACGACAAATCAAAGCAAAACCTGTGGTCGATTGAGTTTATCTGGCAAGGCCGAAAATTACCCGTTTAACTCTCCTCAAAGGCTGTTAGAGCTGCCGCCATCAACTGCGATTGTTTGGCCGGTCATATAGGTCGCCTCCACCGCTAAAAAGTAGACCGTATCGGCAATGTCGCTCTCTGTTCCCAGCCGGCCCATCGGTACTTTACTTAGTACCGAGTTTTGTTTGCTGGTGTCATCAGACTCGTGCTCTGGCCATAGGATTGCTCCAGGGGCGACACTATTAACACGAACGTTTGGGCCTAGTTCTTTGGCTAGAGTTTTAGTCATGGCTATATTGCCGGCCTTAGCAATCGAATAAATAGGGTGACTCTTAAGTGCCTGGCGAGCATGCATGTCAGAAATATTAACGATGACTCCGCTGCTGTCGATAAGCATAGGCGCCAGTTTTTGTGAAAGAAAAAACGGACCTTTCAAATTACTGTTAATCAGGTCGTCCCACTGCTGCTCTTCGCAATCAGCGAGAGGCGTTGGGTAAAAACTGGATGCGTTATTAACCAGTACGTCGAGTCGGCCGACTGAACCCACTAAGTTCGCAATTTTAGTTAATCCGCTCATTTCATTAAGATCGCTTTGCACTATAAGGCAGCTGTCTGCACGCTGCTGATTGAGCTGATCGCAAAGCTTGTTAGCGGCAGCGGCAGAGCGGTTGTAATGGATGATAATGGTATAACCCTGTTTATGAAATACCTCGGCAATGACAGCGCCGATGCGCCGGGCTGCGCCGGTAATTAGAATGACTGGGCTGATTTGATGGTTGTCAGAGTGCATATAAATACCTTGGTTTCTATGGCTGATAATGTTGTTTAAATTGGCTTAGAGCGTCAATTTGGCGTTGCTTTAAGTGTATTCCGATATCTGCACCCTTGAGTCCATTGGCCACCAAGTCTGCAACATCTACCTTGATGACCGCCTCGCGTGCTGCTCGCAGATAAGTATTTGGCGCATAGTCTTGGTGCTCTAGACCCTTTCTACCTTTGGCATCGGCCATGCAACAGAGTAAAAAGTCATCGAGTTTGTCGGCTGACTTAAGCGCGCCGATAACCGTTAATAGCTTTAGTAAGTTCTCTGGTTTGAATTCGAGAGACTTGTGGCACATCAAGTGATACTCCGTCACCACCATCGCTAATTGACGATGCTGGTTGGGTACCTTCAGTCGATCACACACCTGTTTGACTAGGGGCAGTCCGCGCGCTTCGTGACCTGTATGTCGCGGCAGAATATCCTTTGGTGTGATAGCCTTCCCTAGGTCATGCACCAACACTGTAAAGCGAATAGTGGCCTTGTCGGAGAGAAGTGCTGATTGTTGCAGTGCCATTAGAGTATGAATGCCTGTGTCAATCTCTGGGTGATAATCTGCACGCTGTTCAATGCCAAACAGCGCCTCAACTTCAGGCAATAAAACGGCCAGTGCACCACAGGACCTCAGTGTTTCTATAAAAACGTCAGGAGAGCGCTCACACAATGCACGCTGTGTTTCTTTCCAAACGCGTTCCGCGACCAGTGCAGTCATTTCACCCCGATTCACGATTGCACTCATTAACTCGCGCGTTTCTGGTGCGATGGTAAAGCCGAGATGTGCATAGCGTGCAGCAAATCGTGCAACCCGTAAAACCCTCAGTGGGTCTTCAGCAAACGCATCTGAGACGTGACGTAAAACTTTATTCTCAAGATCTTGTTGGCCGCCGTAAGGATCGGTAATAGACCCATCATCAGACTCTGCCATTGCATTAATGGTTAAATCACGACGAATTAAGTCATCCTCGAGGCTTATGTCGGGTGATGTGTGAAAGGTGAAGCCGCCATAGCCAACGCCTGATTTCCTTTCGGTTCGTGCCAAGGCATATTCCTCTCCGCTGCGAGGATCAATAAAAACTGGAAAATCTTGTCCTACAGGCCTATAGCCAAGGGCTACCATTTCCTCTGGAGAGCTACCTACCACTACCCAGTCATTTTCATGGCAGGGGTAATTTAGTAATTTGTCGCGAACGGCGCCGCCGACTCGGTAGATTTGCATGATTAGATTATCCTTTTCGCCATTGTAAGTCTCAATAGTAATGACCTCAATCTAAACTCTGAAACATCGTGATAATGTTTTCTCAGCGCAGAACCATAACGGTGGCTTTGTGGGCTGTTGATTATGAATTAAATTGATCAAAGACCACCTATGGATGCTGATTTTTGGCATAATGGTCACACTTTTTATAATTTTATTTTGAGGCTGTATGGTGGCTGAACCATCCCTTCTATCCGTCAAAGACTTGTGCTTTGANCGCGACGATACGCAGGTCATTGACTCTGTGTGTCTGGATCTCAGTGACGGCGAACTACTACAAATAGAAGGTCCCAACGGCAGTGGTAAAACAACCTTACTGCGACTGTTGACCTCGGCGCTGACTCCGACTCGCGGAAATATTTACTATCAAGGAAGAACGCTGTCCGATTGTCGATTTGAATATCTCTCTGAGCTGCTTTTTTTAGGACATCAGTCTGCGGTTAAGGTGCCCTTGAGCGCAGAGGAGAACCTTAGCTGGATGACGGGTCGTTCAAGGACCTGCGAGGAACTTTTGTCGGCTCTGGACAGTGTGGAATTGACAGGATATTCTGATGTGCCCTGTTATCGACTCTCTGCTGGACAGCAGCGCAGGGTAGCGCTGGCTCAGTTACTTATTTCCAACGCTAAACTTTGGATTTTGGATGAACCCTTTGCGGCGCTAGACAGCCAAGGTGTGTCATTGGTTGAGCAGTGCATGCAGAAGCATCTCGATGGGGGTGGTTCGGTTGTGCTGTCAACACATCAACCGGTCAGCATAAAAGCGGTACGCCGCTACTCTCTAATGGATCAATCTATTCGGGAGCAGTTTAACAATGATCTCTAATACTGGGTTTTGGGCTTTTCTCAGACGCGATCTGCTACTGATTAATCGTCGTCGAGGTGAGGTTGCTAGTCCGCTCATCTTTTTTATTATGGCAGCGACCTTTGTTCCTTTGGGAACAACGCCTGATGCTGAGTTACTCAAGGATATTGCACCCGGTATCATTTGGGTTATGGCACTCTTAGCGACATTGCTTTCGGCGGAAAGTTTGTTCGCGAGTGATTATCATGATGGGTCCTTAGAGCAAATGCTGATAAGTCCGCAGTTGCTAGTCATGCCGGTGTTGGGTAAAGTCACCGCGCATTGGCTGACCACGGGTTTACCGTTGACGTTGGTGTCTCCCTTTTTAGGCCTTTTGCTCTCTTTGCCGGCTGCGGGTTATCTGCCGATGATGGCTGGGTTAGCCGTGGGCACGGGTTGTCTGAGCCTACTGGCGGCCTTGGGCGCGGCTTTGACTGTATCTTTACAGAAAGGAGGCCTGCTGTTGACGCTGATCGTGATGCCTCTTTATATGCCGGTCATTATTTTTGGCAGTGCTACGGCACAGTACAGTATTCAAGGGCTTGCCTGGAGTGAGCCACTGGCAATTTTGGGTGCTATGCTGGCCCTCGCTATTGCGCTCTGCCCTGTGGCGATTGCCAATGTGTTGCGCTTGACGACGATTAATTAGGACTTAGAGTAGACTATGAATTGGAATTGGTTTTACAGGATGGGTTCGCCGCGCTGGTTTTACGAGACCACAAGCCGCTGGTTGCCGTGGTTGGGGGCGTTGACTTTTATTCTGTTGGTCGGCGGCTTAGTCTGGGGGCTGGCATTTGCGCCTCAAGATGCGAAGCAGGGTAATAGTTTTCGTATCATCTATCTGCATGTGCCGGCATCATTTTTAGCATTGGCGGGCTATTTTTTAATGGCAGCAGCTGGAGCCATCGGGTTAATTTGGAAGATGAAACTGTCCTATATGGTCATGAAGTGCGCCGCGCCACTGGGTGCGGTACTCACATTTTTGGCGTTGTTTACTGGAGCGGTTTGGGGTAAGCCTACTTGGGGTAGCTACTGGGTTTGGGACGCACGGGTTACCTCGATGCTGATTCTGTTATTTTTGTATTTGGGTGTACTGGCGCTCGAGTATGCTTTTAATAGTAAAGATGTCGGTAATAAAGCGAGTGCCATACTAGCGTTGGTGGGTACTGTTAATATTCCTATTATCTATAAATCTGTGGACTGGTGGTTCACCTTGCATCAGCCGGCAACGATTACTTTTACCCAAGCACCCTCGATGCACCCAGATATGTTTCAACCTCTATTGGTGATGATCTTAGGTTTTTATTGTTTTTATGCAGTGGCCTTAATTCTGTCGGTACGCGTAGAGATATTAGCGCGTGAACGAAAGACGAGTTGGGTGCGTGAGCGAGTGAAGCAGGCAGCGCAAAATAGTCTAGGAGCAACATTGTGAAATTTCAATTCGATAACTTTTCCCACCTGCTGAATATGGATGGCCATGGCGCTTATGTGTGGGCTGCTGTTGCAGTCACGGTGCTATTAATGACGTGGTTGATCATCAATCCGCTGTTGCAGAGACGTGATGTGTTTGAAGAAATTGCTCGAGAAGTGTCCAGAGAGCAGCTTCGCCAAGACGCTAGTAGAGAGGGTGCCTAATGCATCCAATGCGTAAACAGCGTTTGCAGATTGTGGTGATGATAATTGCCGCCTCGGCCGTTGCTGCTGGATTAATTATCTATAAGCTGGGTCAAAATGCTAACTTTTTCTATACTCCATCTCAGGTATTGTCGGGAGAGGCGCCCGAAGGTACTTTTATTCGCGCCGGTGGGATGGTGGTAGAGGGCAGTGTGCGCCGGGACCCCAATTCCCTTGCGGTGGACTTTGAGGTGACTGATGGCAGCGCCATTTTAGGTATTCGCTACACCGGAATTTTACCCGATTTGTTCGCGGAGAACGAAGCGGCAATTGCGGCGGGTAAACTTGACCAAAATAGAGTGCTGCAGGCCTCCGAGGTGTTAGCGAAACATGATGAAAAGTATACGCCACCAGAGGTTGCTGAATCGATGAATGCTGCCTATAAAGCCAAGCAAAAACGCAAAGCAGACAAGTTATGACGGCTGAATTGGGCCATATTGCATTGATCATTGCGCTTTGTATGGCAGTTTTTCAAACCCTGGTGCCAATGGCAGGTTCGTTTAAGGGCTACCAGACCTGGATGCGACTTGGGCAGACCATGGCGTTCGGGCAGTTCGTGTTTATAGCACTGTCTTTCGCTTGCTTGTCAATGGCCTTCCTTAACGATGATTTCTCTGTTGCCTATGTAGCAAATAATTCAAATACTCTGCTGCCAGACCGCTTTAAAATGAGCGCCGTTTGGGGAGCCCATGAAGGATCATTATTGTTATGGGCTTTAATACTGGCAGGTTGGACTGCTGCGGTAGCTTTATTGAGTCGAAGAATGCCTTTGGTTTTCTCCGCCAGGGTTCTTTCGGTGCTTGGCTTTATTGCGGTTGGGTTTGCGCTGTTTTTACTGTTGACCTCCAATCCCTTTGAACGAATCCTACCAGTGGTGCCGATTGAGGGGGGGGATCTAAATCCTCTGCTTCAGGATTTTGGTCTTATTGTGCACCCACCCATGTTATATATGGGGTATGTTGGTTTTTCTGTACCCTTTGCTTTTGCCATTGCCGCGCTAATTGGTGGGCAGTTCGATAGCGCCTGGGCACGCTGGGCGCGGCCATGGATAAATGCTGCTTGGATGTTTTTAACGATTGGTATCTGTTTGGGCAGTTGGTGGGCTTACTATGAGCTAGGTTGGGGTGGCTGGTGGTTTTGGGACCCAGTAGAAAATGCATCCTTTATGCCATGGCTAATCGGTACCGCTCTGATGCACAGTATTGCGGCTAGTGAAAAGCGCGGCGTATTTCGTAGCTGGACATTACTATTGGCCATCTTTACCTTTTCTTTGAGTTTGTTGGGCACGTTTTTAGTGCGCTCGGGGGTTCTTACCTCAGTGCATGCGTTTGCCAGTGACCCAGAGCGCGGTATTTTCATCTTGGCGTTTTTGTTTGTCGTGGTTGGTGGGTCACTACTATTGTTCGCACTGCGTGGACCTCAAATGAGGTCTTCCTCTGACTATCAAGGGTGGTCTAGAGAGACCATGTTGTTGATCAATAATGTCTTGCTGGTTAGTGCAACGGCGATGATATTAGTGGGTACCCTTTACCCATTGCTGGCAGACGTGCTTGATTTGGGCAAAATTTCCGTTGGCCCCCCTTATTTTAGTTTTTTCTTTGTACCCACCACTGCGATCCTAATGGTGTTTTTAGGGTTTGCTGGTTTTAGTCGTTGGCAGTCAACCGATGGGCGATTAATGCTCCGTAAGGGTATTATTCCAGGTGTTATTAGTCTGGTCTTGGGGCTCTTATTACCCGCTCTGGCTGTAGAAGAACTATCTTGGAGTACTTACTCGCTAAGTGCCGTCGTGACTCTGGTATTGGTTTTTTGGGTGATCACTATGAGCGCTGAAGATTTACTGCTTAAAGTAGATGGTAAAGCCGCTAACTTAAAAGGCTTAACCGGCAGCTACTGGGGAATGCTAACGGCTCATGCTGGTTTGGCGGTCTGTGTATTGGGCGTCGGTCTGAGTACAAGCTATGACTTGCAACGCGATGTGCGAATGGTCCCCGGTGATCATGTCGACTTAGGCGAATATAACTTCCAGTTTATTGGTGTAAAACCAGCTGATGGACCTAACTTCTCGGCCTACCGTGGCGAGGTGGTGGTTACTTCAGGTGATCAAGTGGTGACTACGCTGTGGCCAGAGAAGCGTAATTATAAAGCTGCTGGACAGACAATGACTGAGGCTGCTATTGACGGTAAGTTAACTCGTGATCTGTACGTTTCTCTCGGTGAGCCTCTCGGTGGCAACGCCTGGGCAATTAGAGTGCAAGTTAAGCCTTTCGTGCGTTGTATTTGGCTGGGTGCGCTAATGGCTGGATTGGGCGGCTTAATTGCCGGTAATGACAAGCGCTATCGACGCCGAAAAAACCGGATAACCTCTGTGTTGAATGCAGGAGGTATTAGCGCTTGATGAGATTGGCATTGTTTCTTCCCGTGGGTTTGTTTGTTGCTCTCTCGATTGTCCTGTTACTCGGTTTGGATAGCGATCCGGCAGAATTGCCTTCTGCACTAGTGGATGAGCCTTTTCCAGCATTTAGATTGGAGGCTCTGGATCCAGAGCAAGGGTTCATAGATGAGCAGCAGTTGATGGGTGAAGTGGCTCTGGTCAATGTTTGGGCAACCTGGTGCTATGCCTGTCGGATTGAGCATGCGATGCTCAATCAGCTTGCTGAGAACGGTGTCAAAATTATTGGTTTAAATTATAAAGATAATCGCGCAGACGCTTTTGATTGGTTGGCGTCGCGTGGAGACCCCTATGCCTTTTCGGTGTTTGATTTGAGAGGTTCTCTAGGCATCGATTTGGGTGTTTATGGTGCCCCTGAAACCTTTTTGATAGACGCCCAAGGTATTATTCGTTATCGCCGTGTTGGGGTTGTCGATGAACGAGTTTGGAGTAATGAATTTGCCGATTTATACGCTAAGCTNAAGACNGAAGCACAATGAGAAGTTTGGTCTTTTTAGTCTTGCTATTGGTGTCAGGGACAGTGAATGCCACCTCCGATCTAGTGGTCTTTTCTGATCCATCCTATGCTGCGCGCTATCAAACCATGATTTTGGAGCTGCGCTGTCCAAAATGCCAAAACCAGAACCTTGCCGATTCTAACTCACCTATTTCTCAGGACTTACGTGCAGAGGTGCAACGTTTGCTTGAGCTAGGTATGACCAATGGTGAAATAGAACAGCATCTTACTGAGCGTTACTCTGAATTTATTCTTTATCGGCCTCAGGTTAACAAAAGTACGTACTTGTTGTGGCTGGCACCAATCGTCATTTTGGTGATTGGAATGTTGACTATTCTTGGCTTGACTCGACGCTCACCTACCGCGTCAGAGGGCCAGAAATTTGATACTCAAGATGATCAGCAACGTCTTGATGATTTACTTAAAAATGGAAATAAATAACCATGTTACCTTGGATGTTGATTCTAATCGCATTCGCGTTTTTATTCGTCTTTTATCCTTTTGTTTTTAGTGATATTTCCTCGACATCTAAAGGCCAAGAGCAGGCAAAAATAGCGGAAAAAGACAATGTTCGGTTATTCAAAGAGCAGCAAGAACAGTTTCAGC